>WNFR01017527.1_pt1 | contig 10919 bp, 11 predicted proteins | sample 5400221 | NCBI WGS metagenome assembly WNFR01 (sample SAMN13153357, study PRJNA577476) | soil metagenome | isolation source: 40 cm soil under Madrone tree | place: USA:California | collected 2016-06-14 | reverse complement strand
ACCATTCGCTGCGCTCTAGAACGCGACGGGCCGCAGAGGAAACGAACTCGTCTTTCGCGGCGCCCAGCTCGGAGCAAGCCTTATTCATCGCCTCGGTAACACTGTCTGGAGTGTGGCGGGCCAGGTATTCTTTCAGAGCGTCGCTAAAAAGGCGACTGCGAGATCTTTTGGTTTTGCGAGCCAGGCGCTCGGCCCCTTTGAAGACGTCTTCCGGAATAGAGACAGCAGTTTTCATACCCGTAGTATAACTGCACTTTTGACCCAGTGGCAAGCTGGTGGCACACCGGCAGAGGCTACATGGAACATCTCGCCAAGCGATTTGCTGACTTTCAGTCTCGCGTTGCCCTACCTAAGAATCACAAAATCGAGTAGTGATTCACCGTAACACTATCTCCGTGAGACAGGTGCCAAGATCTGTGACTAACATCTATGGCTCAACCTCCAACCACTTACGACGGCTTCATACTGAAAGCTCGCCTATTAACTACCTTCTTGAGCACAGTCTTACAGTCTAGCCGCCACCAACTGGGTGGCTGGCCTACGTGCGTAGAAATAGATATAAGAGAGCTTTTCAACGGGTACGGAGAGCGGTACGGAGTGGCTAAAGCGGGATGTGGAAAACGTGGTTAAGTCCCCACAGGGATGGTAGGCCCGTGGGGACTCGAACCCCAGACCTCTACCGTGTCAAAGGATAGGTTTTACAATAACTTACAAGACCGCGGGGACTGCCAAAGTACGCGGAAGTCAAATAAGACATACTTTTTGTGGGTTGGGTTGTGGGTTGGAAATCCGGGAACGAAATGTGCGGCCATTCGACGCAGAGCGCCGTTTCCCATCCCGGTTACATCGTAGAATGTCGGCCGCATGAAAAGGATTGTACACCAGCAACCATGCGATTGCGGCCACGGCGAATCCATCCACAACGTTAACCTCGCCGGGAAAGACAGGCGCCGACCCGTCCCAAAGAGCAACAGCGCGGGTCAATCCTGCTATGATAGGGCTATGAACGTCTATGATGTGCTGGAAAACCTGGCGAGCGGGATGAGCCATGAGGATATCCTGCGCGAATTTCCCTATCTGACAGATGAGGATATCCGTGCTTGCCTGGCGTACGCCGCGGACCGCGAACGCAAACTAGAATTGCAAAAAGCGTGAAGCTGCTGCTTGACGAGAATCTGCCGCCGCGTCTGGCGGACGTGCTGCAGAGTGAATTCTCCGGATCGATCCATGTGCATTCTTGCGGACTGGGAAGCGCGGATGATGAAGCCATCTGGGAGTATGCCCGCCGTGAGGGCTTCACGATTGTCTCGAAAGATTCGGACTTCCAAGAACGCAGTGTTTTGTGCGGCAGCCCGCCGAAGGTCATCTGGCTGCGCATTCCAAATTCATCGACGAGCGAGATCGCAGCATGGATTCGTGGCGCTCTTCCCGTAATTCAGGAATTCATCGCAGATCCTCACGAGACGCTGCTAGTTTTGAACCACCGCTAGCCTCGCTAGCCTGACCTGGATTCCTGTTGTCCATACCGGAAATTCTGTGCAGCCTATGAGTCGGCGATTCCCACGAATCGGGAGTTATCCCGGACATTCGCGTGTAGGTTGCCGTACTATATCTTTCGGCGTTGGAGAAATACGCCCAACCAATTGATGCCCGCAAGCTGGCGGCGCAGAGGTACATCGCTCTCGCAATCGCGGGCAGTCAGCAGCAGGCCGGATAATTCAGGGCGAAGGTTCCTGGGTGAATTTTGTAGGATGCTAATCATTCGCAAATCCAAGCGGTCTTTTCCTTTCGATATTTAACGAGGAATCGCCCTTCAAGATGCTGTCCGCCGAATTCCACAGCGTATTTTCCTGAAACACGTTTGTCGTTTGGGTCCCCTTTATCCAGCCAGATTCTTGCGTGGGTGCCCGCTTCACATTTTCTTGCGGATAGACATCGTTCCGCATGCACGTCTTCCCAAACCTCTTGCGGGCGGTAATTCCACCAAGGAAGAGCGTAATGGCGCATATTCAAATTGAGTTTCTGCTCAGAAGGTAGGCCATCAACATTGGACAAATAAAAGGAGGCCCCGTCGCAGTGTGGCGTAAACCACCCGGAAGCATTCGTCGCCGCCAACAACGTTGATGGATAGACTTGAAGCAGAAGAGCCACAAAAACAAGCGGAAGCAAAAGCGCGTTGAGGCGTATATCCGAGAGTGGTGCAAAATTCATGCTCCCAGTCTAACGACCACTGTCGAGCACATGACATGTTGATGGTAATGAGTTGCGTTTCAGTTACCGTAAAACGCTACACATCTGCAGGCAGTGAAATGATTCGGAGGCTGTAGATTCTCTCTACCCCTCAATACTGTTCACTTAAGGAATTGTGGGGCTTGGGGTTTGGTGGAACTTCGCTATAACCGAAGGCGACGTTTCTCCTCTCGGTCCACAAGTCCGGCTCGAGGAAATGCGGGCGAAACGGATGCCGGCGCGCTTCGATCTCCTCGAACCCCGTTTTTCTGGCCCGCAGCGCACTTGTCTGACAAGCCGACTAAGCGCGCAAGTGGACAGTCGGATTTGTAAACGCCCTGGCTTGCTGCAGGTAATGTCGAGAACGCTTCGGTGCAATGAGAATCTCGCACAGGCCAAGGGCACTTCCACGCATAGCGCGTTTTACAGGTCCCGCTGCTGGAAATGATAGATGGCGACGATCAGCGCTACGAACAAATAGACGATAGCGTAACCCACCATTGCAGCGCTCGGCGCGGAAGCATTCGAAAACGGACTGAATTGGAGAGCCCGAGTGAAGGAGGACTGCATTTCGAAAGAAGCCCGTCGCCAAACGGATTCGCTGGGCATGATGAGGCTAGACACAACTCCGACGGTGACAAGACGCGGGCTGCCGGTCATGGCGCCGATCTGTTCGATCCAGCCGCCAAGGAAGGCCACTCCGTGAAGGCCTAGGACGATGACGCCGTTCGTGAGTGTAGAAAACCGCGTACCACATGCGAAGGTGACCGTCAGAAGCAGTAGGCATTCCAAGAAAACCAGAAGTGCGCCGCTGAGGATATGGTGCGGAAGCACGCCCCCGACGAAGTACCCCACCGCCGCGACGCCGCCGACCATGGCGGCCACATATGCAGCGACCATGCCAGCGAAACCCAACCACTTACCCATCAAGACCTCCCAACGAGAGATCGGCTTTGTAGCGATGGCCTGGATCGTGCCGGAAGCCATCTCACCCGAGAGTGTATCCACGGAAGTTAGGATCGTCATGACTACGGCCAGCAGATCAACGGCGTAGAACCCGACCTGCAGCATGGCAGCTTCCAGTTGATAACGAACGAAAGGCGGCAAAGACTGACGCGTGAGGTCTTTGATCTGAAAATGCATCCCGGTGCCGAAAAGCGCAAGAAACGTTGAGCCTGCCAGGAGCGCCGTCCAAAGGATCTTCCTTCGTGCCGCCTCGCGGAAAGTAACACCTGCCATGATCCAGGCGCCCATCAAAGTCCCCGATCCTCACCCATGATTTTGAGGAAGAGATCTTCCAGCGAGAGCCGTTCGGGCGTGAATTCAAAGACGTCGCATCCCGATGCGACCAGATAGCGGAGAATGTCGGGAAGAACCGAGGTCGAGTGAGTAGCAAGGGTTAGGCGCTCGCCGTCAAGCCGTGCGGACGTGCTCCATTGGGACAGCCCCGCAACTGCTTCCGCGGTAAGGTTGCGCGCCCGGGCGATGAGGTGGACTTCACCGTCGGGAAACGCTCGCAGGTCGCGGCTGGCAACAACCTCACCTTCCTTGATGAAGACTACTCGGTCGCAAGTGATTTCAATTTCGCTTAGGATGTGGGAATTCAAAAAGACTGTAGCTCCGCGGTCACGCTGGACGCGAATCACGTCGCGGACGAGCCGGCGGCCCATGGGATCGAGGCCCGATGTCGGCTCGTCGAGAAAGATCAGCTCCGGCTCGTGAATCAAGGCTTGAGCCAATCCGATGCGCTGGAGCATGCCTTTGGAAAAATCGCGCAGGCGCTTTTCTCGATGAGGAGTCAACCCCACCAGATCGAGAAGAGCAGGAACACGTTCGCGGAGCCGCGCCGCAGCCATTCCGCAGAGCCGTCCGTGGAGTTTCAGGAGTTCGGATGCGGTCAGCCAAGTGTAGAAACGAAAATCCTCCGGCAGAAAGCCGATTTTACCGCGGACGTCTACATCGTCCGAGGGCACTCCGAGAACGAAAGCTTGACCGCTGCTGGGTTTCACGAGTCCCAGTAGCATCTTAATGGAAGTGCTTTTCCCGGCGCCGTTCGGGCCAAGGAATCCGAAGACTTCACCACGGCGCACCGCCAGAGAAAGATTGCTTACGGCAATCTTAGTTCCAAACACCTTGCGCAAGTCCAGCGTTTGAATGGCGAGGCTGCCCGCTTGATCCAGGTGCTCCTCCGGCGTCAGTCGAGTGAACTCGCCAGCGTCACCGCTTTGCTGGAGTCCCCCTGACCGGCGAGACAATAGATGATGCCATTCTTCACCCAAATCAATACATAGCCAGGCCTACGGCCGGAATCCTTGATGAGCGTGCCTTGCGCGCCGTTCACTTCTACCAGACTGTAAGAGCCTACGAAGCGCGGAATCGGGAGAACGAGTGTCGATTTCCAATCGATGGTTTGGCAGAGCTCTCGGGCCTGAGTGGCGCTCATTCCTGCAAGCTGAAAACCGATTTCAGCGAGTTGCTGGATGTTGAGATCGGACGGGAGGTTGACGAGCGGGCTCGGAGCTTCTTGCATAGCCAAGCAATTGCTCCATCTAGTTGATTCGCGCTGCTGGTCTTCTTCTCCGATCCCATGCGGACAATCGCCATATTCCAACCGAACGGAACGTGGAATCTGGATAGAAACCATTGCGCCGTCCAACGTTGCGGGCAGGAGGAGGTCCGGGCGGCCGGATTGGTCGAAGATGTCCTGTAGCCGCGCACGGTCAATCGTCATGTGGAAGGAGTGTTCCCCCTCAACGGTGAATGAGGGCGCGTCCGCGCGTGCACCAAGGAGGCGTACTTGGAACCCGGCTAGCTGGCTTGCGTCTGCCGCAGTCGCGAAATGTTGAGGTTTTTCATCCACCGTGACCACAACTTTGTCCGAGACCATCTGACTGAGCATTTGCTGCAACGGGCGATTGCCGTCAAGGGATGAAAAATCCAAACGCACGGGCTGCACTCTCTCTATCCGCAAGGTAGCGAGAAACCGCTGAGCCAAGCTACGTCCGGAGGGGAACGCCAGGCTGCAGAGAACGAACCCAGTGGCGACCGCGGTGACCCAAACCGGGCGCCAGCGCCTGGCGAAGAGACGCGCGACAAAAGGGACATGTTCTTCCCCGGCACCGTGCCGTGTTTTGAAAAGCGAAAGGGCAATCTGAGGATCGACACTCATTACGGAAGTGGAAACGTCGAGCGAGAGAAGATGTCTCTGCACACGTCCGGACACGGCGACCATTTCCTGAAGACGATTCCCGCACTGCGCACAAATCGCGAGGTGCTCCTCGATTTCCGGACGCTCGAGCGGATCCAATTCACCATCGTGATAAGCACGCAACAGACTTTCCGAAACACAATTCATAGACCCTCCTCTCGACCATAAAGTTCCCGATAACGTTGCTCGAATGCTCCCTCTGCGCGAACCAGGAGTGTTCCCACCGAACCGGGCTCAATGGCCAACGAGTCTGCCAACTCCTTGTAGGTGTGGCCGAATGCCCGCAAGAGCAACAGTTGCGCCTGGGCTGGTTTCAGCTCTGCGAGCACTGTGCGGACCCGCTGCTGTCTTTCCGTTCTCAAAGCCTGATCGAAGGCATTTTCAGCAATTTGGTTCTTGTTTTCAGCTCGGGCCGCTTCCTGTTCGTAGCGGTTTCTCCGAGCCAAGGAGCGCAGGGCGTCAATACCGAGGTTCGTCGCGGTTCGGTAAAGCCAGCCGGGCACATTGCCACCGGAATCCTGTGACAATGGCCGGCGATAGAGCTTCAGAAAAACCTCGTTAGCCAAATCCTCGGCTCGGGCATGGTCCCCGAGCATGCGTCGAAGAATAGCGACGATGCGGGCGTAATGCCCCAGGAAGAGATCTTCGAAGTGTTCGCGCGTGGAACCCCTTCCGGTCACATTGGGCTCCCGGGTCTTCGGCCTCGTTGCAGCAAACCCTTCTACCACATCCTGAAGCAAAGCTAGCCTCCTGGTCTCTACTGGTTAAACGTTTGACATCGCCAAAATGTGACAAGCCGCAGAGGCAGCGTGTGTTATTGGAGTGCTGGTGCCACGAGCCAATACCGATAGAGAATCGCAATTAGGGCTGCGGGGACCGACGTAAACGCCGAAACCAGACAAGTGGAATCGGCCCAAAACCACATGTACCGATTACCCGACGATGCCGTGACCCGGTTTCATGGACTGACTACCTTTGCGCGATATCCACCGATGGACTCGTTAGCGATAACGTAGGCCGGTTTCTTCGCTTCTTTGAGAGAGCTTGAGTATCGGCCAAAATCAAAGGTGAGCGCGAGGCCATCTCCGGCAAACTCGCCAACATATGAATCAACCCCTATGGAGCCAAAATCGAAAAGGGACCAGCGTCAACTTTGTGCCAACTAGTCGGGGCTAATCTAACTGCGGATATTCGAGTTGGAGCTCAAACCCACAATTGAACTTTGTTGTCCACTCTGCTGAACTCCGTACTTTCAGCTTTCGTCGTCGAAGAGATTTGACCAATTTGGGGCTAGGGTCCAATCCATCAACGGAGAAACAAACGAACTCGTTTTGCTTCCAGCCGTTCGCTTTCACCTCGGAGGCCACTATCAAAGTAAGCGCATCCACTTCTTCTTCGCTCTTTGGGATATATGTCTGCTCACTCGCAACGACTCTCAGAGGAGGGCAGGTGATGAGGAAGGTCAGACATAGTGAGGCGGCAACGATTTTGAACAGAGAAGGAAATGTCCTGTCGGTATTCTAGCTTTGAGGAGGCAACCTTCGGACACGCTCGTTTGTTCGGTCTACTTCTAATTAATGCGGTATCCGGACAAGTAGATCTCCGGTAACGGAACTCGGGAGTTACGCGCATTAATCAAAAGAAGTAAAGCTTTGAGATTTCACCCGCGTATTCTTTGCCAGGTGTCGGCAGGAACCACACTTTTACCTGCCGGCTTTTCCATTGCTCACAGGTTTTCAGCGAAGGCTCCGGCACGCCGTCAGCCCAGCTCATCGAAACCTTTCCAAAATCCGTAGCGTGAAAACTGACCGGGCCATTCGGAAGATCCACATTGATGGTGAATTCCGGCTTCTTGGAACATTCAACCATACTGATTCGTCCATCAGCACCGTACAAACGCCGCTTCAATGGGACGGACGTATCCTGCGCTCCCTCCTGGCCGGTAGTCCCGCCAGGCCGTATCGACGTCGCGGACTCACTCTGCACGGGTAAGGCGTCGGAGACGGCTTGCCTCTTAGCGGCCCATTCTTCTGCTTGTTGCAAGTGCTGCAAGAGGTTATTGGCGACCTCTTTTTCTCCTGGCGATACTGCCGCGGCGAGAATCCGCTGGGCCATGATGCGAGCCTCTGCAAACCGACTGCTATTTAACAAGAGGTACGCGAGATTGATGGAGTAGGAAAGCTGTCCTGGATCTAATTGAGCCGCCTTAATGGCGGCATTGACAGCCTGCTTTTGCGTCTGCGGCGAACGCGAATAGGCTTGCGATAATCCTTCGTACGCGGGAGCGAACTGCGGGTTGAGCTGCACCGCCTTCTCCAAACTGTTCTTAGCCTCTTCTCTGCCTCGAGTAGGACTCGATCTTCTTCCCGAATTGTTTTAGATCGCCAAACGCCGCTCGCGCAGCATCGAGCTGGTTGCCGGAGTTCTGCCAGGCGCTGAGGAAGTTCTTCATCAGCTGTTTTTGCCGCGCGTCGTTATCCATCATCAAGTAATGAACCACCACCCAGGATTCCGCGTAGAAAACGGAAGCACGATTCGTTTCGTTGTAATACGGCGAGTTGTGATCGATCTCCAGCAGCGTTTCAATTGGAATGACCTTACTTTGGTTCAGCAGGTACAAGTGTCCCGGATCGATCGTGCCGGTCTTGATCTCCTTGTCTCCCAGAGTCGAGTTTCCAAAGAATTCCGCAAGTCCTTCGTTCAGCCAGATTGGCAAGTTGCTGAAGTTCAAACGCAACAGTGCGTGCGTATATTCATGGTAGAGGGTGTGAAACGGATTATCTCCTTCCGAATCGACGCGCAGAACGACATAGTCCTTGTCCTGCCCCGGCTGATACATTCCGGTGTGATGAATGTGGCCCTTCACTTCCCATTCTTCAGGGAGAAATAGTTTTATCGTGTTCTCATTCTTTGCGGCCACAATGATGATCGGTTGCGCGGGATCCACACGGAGCGTGGAAAAGGCGCTCTGGAACATGCGGCGAATCTGCTCGAATTGGTCCGCGACTTTCCGGGCTTCTTTTTCGCCGGCGTTGCTGTTGACGATAAAGTGCGGGCTCCGCACTTCAATCCAGTTGTCCGCCGCCACCGCGGAGACCGGAAGCAGAAACAGGACGAAGGCAAATATGATGCAACACTTCAGGATATTCAGCATTTGACCGGCATTTCCTTTTTGACCTGCAAAACGGCACTATTCTACGCGCATCCCGCCCGTTCGCGAGATTGTAAAACGATTTTCATCGGGAGCACTCCCGACGGGGTGGTATCCGCGGGAGACCGACCTTCTCTTCCCATCTGTCCTTTTAGGGCCTTCGGTCGGGTAGCAATAGCTTATGCGGCATTCTTCGCTCCGATCCACGTTGGACATCTATGCTCAGCCGATTACGCCCGCCAAGCACGCTGCGCAAGCGGCTGTCGTGTCGCTGATGTTTCCTCCTGAGTTGAGCAGTGCAGCCGTTTCCGACTCGGCGGAGGTCCTGGCCTAACTCAGTCGACAGGAGAGAAGTCTAAGGGAGGAGAACACAGATGGGGCGCAAAGGTGTGTCCTTTTGCACCCCGCTGTGTTTCTTGGGAATCCGTGCAAGGTCTTTATTTTGAATGGTAGGCCCGTGGGGACTCGAACCCCAGACCTCTACCGTGTCAAGGTAGCAAGGATAGGTTTTACAACAACTTACAAGTCCGCGGGGACTGCCAAAGAACGCGGAAGTCATACAAGACATACTTTTTGTGGGTTGGGTTGTGGGTTGAAATATTCATGGCAGAAGCACCGATCTACACTTCTTTACCACGAAATCTCCCACTGGGCCAGAGTTTTCAGGCATAGCCACGCCAGCCCCTAAGTTCCATCCACGCAGGCATAAGCTCGTCTCCGGTGTAACAGTCACCGGAGGAGGGATCGGGCGCGTTCGCTATCAGCGAGGATATCTGCGGCTCGGCCATCGGAGGTGTGGACCTGATTGTTGGGAGTTCCTTTGGTGGGACAGAGAACCCACCGGTATCCGCATCCGCCGCAAAGCCATCATTGGCAGCAGGTGAATAACGGCCTCCGCGTATCGATCAATGAGGCACGAAATCGTCAACCTGAACAAGCCATCACCGTTGCCGACGTTGTCGATCACTACATCGCAACTGAGCTCGCTGAAGATCTGGTTAACAGGGGAAAGTCCTATGCCACGAGGACGGTCTACAGAGAATTTCTCACGAGATGGGTAAAGCCCACATGGGGAAGTCTGAACATCCGTGAGGTGCGCACCATCGCCGTCGAACGTTGGCTTCATCAACTGGTGCGTAAAGACGGCAGCCCTTTGGCGCCCTCGACCAAAGCGAAGATCCGCAACTTAATGAGCGTGCTTTTTAATCACGCCATCCGTCAGGTCAGGAGTGGTTGGAACAAGCAAGGAACCCCATCTTACTCGTTCGGCAGAGTGCCAAGCGGCAAAGAATCCCCGCGTGACTGGAACCCGAAGAATTGCGCACTCCTTTCGCAGCTTGATTGGTGTTTTCGTGTAATGGTTTTCCTGGACGCAGCCACCGGGCTAAGACGCAGCGAACTTCTTGCGCTGAAGTGGGAAGATGTGGAGTTCGACAATCTGCAGATCAGAGTGCAGCGCTCGATTTATATGAATGTTGTTGGCGATTGCAAGACGGAAGCCTCGAAAAGACCTGTGCCCATGGATCCATTACTCGCCGCCGAACTTTGGGCCTGGAAACAGCACAGCTCTTACAGTCAACCCTATGATTGGGTGTTCGCGAGCCCTCGTACCAAGGGCAAGAACCCTTACTGGCCAGATATCCTTCTTTCTCGCGTTGTCCGTCCTGCTGTAGCACGTGCCGGAATCCAGAAGCATGTGGGTTGGCACACGTTTCGGCACTATTCCGTGTCCCGGACTATTACCGAACCCGGAAGGGACGCACCAATCGCTCGGCATAGTCTTGCTGACTCCACTGGCGGTTCAGAACGTGATGGGAGCTGATCCCTGGGGTCGATAGCGGCGGAATTGCCTTTCAGCAATGCCTTTTTCGTGAGCGTCAGCTCCTTCATGGCCAATGTGATTTCCAGATTGTGTTGGTCGCAGGACCTAAACTATTCCGATTCGAAGTGGGTTTTGAGCCCAAAAACAGGGCAAGAAAGAAATTACATGGTAATAGTCCGGGACACGGAATGCCTCCTATTCCGCATGCGGAATAGTCGCCACAGCTTTTCCTCAATGTTGATCGCAAACGGTGAAAACGTGAAGGTCGTCCAAGAAGTCATGCGACACTCGAACTGTCATTGCACACTGGAAATCTATTCCCAAGCTCGACTTCAGGCAAAGCGGGACGCCCAGCATAGGATTATTGAAATGATCGTCCCTGGGGAGCGGGAGATTACCGGAGCAAAAGAATCCTTGGTTCTTGGCAACGACCAACCCGCCGGAATCGAACTGCTATGACTTTGTCTTTCCAGAACTCAGATGCTCAAAACACAAGTGGCGTTGAACTG
>WNFR01008916.1_pt1 | contig 10919 bp, 10 predicted proteins | sample 5400221 | NCBI WGS metagenome assembly WNFR01 (sample SAMN13153357, study PRJNA577476) | soil metagenome | isolation source: 40 cm soil under Madrone tree | place: USA:California | collected 2016-06-14 | reverse complement strand
TCGCGCCTCGACGTCCTCTGTAAAAGTGATGCGCGTTTTCCCTTCGATGGTGATGTGGTTGTTGTCGTAGATCCAGCAAAGGTTGTCGAGACCCAAGTGACCGGCAAGTGACGCTGCTTCCGAAGCAACTCCCTCCATCAGGCAGCCGTCTCCGCAAACGGCATAAACATTGTAATTGAAGATCTCAAAGCCGGGTCGGTTGTAACGATTGGCGAGCCACTTCTCGCCGATGCCCATTCCCACGCTCGTCGCAACGCCTTGCCCGAGTGGACCGGTCGTGGTTTCAACGCCTGAAACCCAATGATACTCGGGGTGCCCTGGAGCTTTGCTGTCGAGCTGGCGGAAATGACGGATATCATCCAGGGAAACCGATGGATGACCGAGCATTTCGTAATCGGCATTGACCGCCTTTGTGCGGGTGAGATGGAGCACCGACCAGAGCAGCATCGAGGCGTGACCGTTTGAAAGCACGAATCGATCGCGGTTGGGCCAGATAGGGTCCTCGGGATCGAAGCGCATAACACGATTCCAGATCGTGTAAATCAGCGGGGCGAGCGCCATCGGTGTGCCGGGATGCCCGGACCTGGCCTGCTGTACCGCATCTATCGAGAGGGTGCGAATCGTGTTGATCGCTAATTGAATCCCATTTTCGTCTGTCATGGCTTTCTCCCACTGTTATTACCGGGTCATCTCCTGCTCCACGGAAGCCACTTTGCCCAGGCGTCGCAGGTGTCGTTCCGCCTGGCTGAAGTTGGTTGAGAGGAACGCCTCGACCAGGTCCCACGCAACATTAAAGCCGCGCGAATGCCTCGAACCTTGTTTGCACATACCGACGCGCCCACGCCGCTGCCGCAGATCGCCACTCCGCGCTCAACCTCCAGGGCGGCCACGGCCCGTGCCAGCGGGAGGACGTAGTCGGGATAGTCATCGCCGTCGTTCGGACGATGAGCGCCGAAATCGACGACCTCATGTCCCGCCGCACGGAGTTGTCTGACCATCTCCTCCTTCAAGCCAAATCCACCATGATCGGTGGCGATTCCGACACGCATATTCACTCCTTCTTCAAATCACTGTAATCTCGGCCCGCCGCTGCGCGATCCGTTAGTAACAAGGCGCGATCCTTCTGAACCCGTCCCGCAGGAATGGAAGTATCTCCATCGCGAAGGCGACAAACCATTTCAGCTTTGTCATTTCCGGTTACGAGCCACAATACTCGGCGAGCCCGGTTGATAATCGGATAGGTTAACGTCATCCGACGTCTTTTTTGATAGACGCCAGTGATTGCTACGTCCACATCAGTCACGTTCAGGACTGGATCTCCTGGTACCAGGGATGCCGTGTGTCCATCAGGTCCCAGGCCCAGGTGAACAAGATCCAGCACTGGCGGCGAACCAGCGATCTGGTTGAGAGCCGTTGCATATTGCGCAGCTGCCAACTCCAGATCGGGCGCTTCCACCGGCATTGCGTGAATCTGCTCAGGACGCAATGGAGCTTTCCCGAGAAGGCTTTCACGCAATTGAGTCAGGTTTCTATCGGCGTCTCCGGGCGGCGCGACTCTTTCGTCTACCTGCACGAGATGAACAGATTCCCATGGGACCACTTCATGTGCGAGAGCGCGAAGCATGATCCACGGCGTGTGGCCCCCGCTCACCGCTATGACGAAGCTGCCACGCGCTGCAATTGCCGCTCTAGCCTCGGCAGCGACGATAGCAGCAGCTCTTTGGGCGACCGAATCGGCGTCGGCAAAAACTTCAACCTTCATCACAGTCTCTCCAGCCCTGACTGACTACTTGTCACGCGGCGGCAGCAACTATTTCTCCGCCGATTGTTGGATTGATCCATCCTCCCGGCGGCGTTACTCGGTCAACCTCGCTCGGACCCCACGTATTCGGTTCGTACTCGTGAATTGGTGTGCCTGCTTTCAGCACCGGATCCACAATCCGCCACGCCTCCTCGACGTAATCCTCCCGGGCAAACATGGTGGTGTCTCCTTCCATCGCGCCTCCTAAAACCCGTTCGTAAGCGTCGATCCCACCCGCACGCGGAAAGCGGCTCACCATCATTTCAACTGTCTCGGCAGATAGATCTTCACCCGGAGTCATGACCATCATTCCCATCGCGATTGTCACCTCGGGATTGAGGCGGAGACGCAAGTGGTTCTCTTTCAGATGGTCCGCACCGACCAATGAAGGAGGCTTACGAAACCGGCCCACAATTTCGGTGCAGGTTACTGGCAGGTTTTTCCCGGCTCGAATGTAGAAAGGAACTCCTTTCCAACGCCATGAATTGATCTCTAGCTTTAACGCGGCAAAGGTCTCCGTCTGCGAATCCTTCGCCACTCCATTCTCATTACGGTAGCCACGGAATTGGCCACGGACGAGGTCTTTCTCTGCTATCGGGCAAATAGCTTTTAGCACCTTGGCTTTTTCGTCGCGTATGGATTCGCTGTCGAGTCTGGCCGGTGGCTCCATCGCCAGATTTGAGAGAACCTGAAAAAGATGATTCTGAATCACATCGCGAATGGCGCCGGTCTTATCGTAAAAAGCTCCCCTGCCCTGAACACCGAAGTCCTCTGCCATGGTGATCTGCACGCTCTCGATATAGTTGCGATTCCAGAACGACTCGACAAACGTGTTCGCGAATCGAAAGACCAGCAGGTTGTTCACCGGCCGCTTTCCGAGGTAATGGTCGATGCGAAAGATATTTGCTTCGTCAATAGCATTAAGCAGAATCTGGTTCAACTCTCTTGCGGATTCAAGATCATGTCCGAAAGGTTTTTCGACGATGACACGGGCTCCTCTGGTGCAGCCCGATTTTGCCAACTGTCCCACGACATCTCCGAATAGAACCGGCGGGATCGCCAGATAGTGTGCCGGCCGCTCGGCACCATCCAGTTCTTTGCGGAGCGCCTCGAACGTCCCCGGGTCCTGGTAATCGCCATCAACATAGCGCAGTAATCCATATAGTTTTTCAAAAGCCGCAGGATCGACCCCGCCATGTTTCTCAAGGCTGTCATGAGCCCGCGCTCGAAGCTGTTCCAGATTCCAGCCGGATTTGGCCACACCAATGACCGGTACATTCAGATGTCCACGCTTCACCATGCCTTGCAGCGATGGAAAAATCTTCTTGTAGGCCAGATCGCCCGTCGCGCCGAAGAAGACCAGCGCGTCCGAGTGCAGATTGCTCATAAATACCTCCTTGTGACCTATGACTTTTCGACTGCCATCTCAAGGTGTCCACCGAATTGATACCGCATTGCGGACAAGAGTTTGTCCGCAAAGCCCGCTTCGCCTCGAGACTCGAATCGCTCAAATAAAGCCGAGGTTAGAACCGGGACCGGCACCGCCTCGTCGATTGCGGCCTTGATCGTCCAGCGGCCCTCGCCCGAGTCAGATACACGGCCTGCGAAATTCGAAAGAGTCGGTTCTTCGTGCAGAGCTGTCGCAGTGAGGTCCAACAACCACGAAGCGATCACGCTGCCACGCCGCCATACCTCGGCGATGTCAGACAAATCGAGGTCGTACTGATAATGCTCAGGGTCACGCAATGGCGTGGTCTCGGCGTCAATTCCGTGTTTCTGCTTGCCAACATTGGCGGAACGCAGCACACTCAGCCCCTCGGCGTAGGCGGCCATGATTCCGTACTCGATCCCGTTGTGGACCATCTTTACGAAGTGGCCGGCCCCATTCGGACCGCAATGCAGGTACCCGTCTTCGGCAGTCCCTTCAGGCTTTTCGCGTCCCGGCGTGCGCGCGATGTCGCCTGCGCCTGGGGCGAGCGTCGCGAAGATCGGATCGAGTTGTTTAACCACGTCCGTCTCGCCGCCAATCATCATGCAGTAGCCTCGCTCCAGTCCCCAGACACCGCCGCTCGTGCCAACGTCAACATAATGGATGCGTTTCGGCGCCAGTTCCTTTGCGCGTCGAATATCGTCCACGTAATAGGAATTCCCGCCATCAATGAGGATGTCTCCTGCATCGAGCAGGGGTAGAAGATCAGTAATGGTCTCGTCAACGACTGCAGCGGGGACCATCAGCCAGATCGCCCGCGGCGTCTTAAGCCTCTTTACCAGGTCCGGCAGCGATGCGGCTCCCACCGCCTTCTCTTTGGCAAGCCTGCTCACGGTTTCCGGAGACCGATCAAACACCACGCAAGTGTGGCCGCCCCGAATCAGGCGCCGCACCATGTTGGCGCCCATCCTGCCAAGGCCTATCATTCCAAGTTGCATAAGTCCTCCGTGTAGAGCAGATTGTTAATTATTTTTGTTCCTCACCGCACGACGCCATCAATCGCTCTACGCAACTGATGCATGGCAGCGCATACTCCGACACCGACACCAAAGATCGATGATCCGGCGACAAGCACATTTGCGCCGGCGGCAACCGTTAGTGGCGCAGTTGCTTCATCGATGCCTCCATCCACTTCCAATTCACATTCGAGGTTACGTTGCTCGATCATCTGGCCCACGCGACGTATCTTTGGCAGCGTCGAGTGAATGAATTGCTGGTGTCCGAACCCGGGATTGACAGTCATGACCAGGACCTGGTCGAGGTCCGATATAATTTCTTCCAGAACCAAAGCAGGTGTTGCCGGATTGATGGCCACACCCGCACGTTTTCGCAGCGACTTTATGCGCTGCACTGTACGATGCAGGTTGTTGTTGCCTTCCCAATGAACCAGAAAAGAATCAGACCCAGCCTCAACAAACTGGTCGAGAAAGAAGTCCGGGTCGGTGATCATCATGTGTATTTCAAGCTGCAGATCTGTAACCCGTCTCAACGACTGGACAATCGGTGCACCCATCGAGATGTTGGGAACGAAATGACCGTCCATAATATCGACGTGAATTCGATCAGCACCGGCACGCTCCGCCTCGGCCACCTGCTTGCCCAAGTGGGAGAAGTCAGCCGAGAGGATAGAAGGGGCAAGCTTAACGTTACCCTTGTCCATATCTTAAGTCCCTCTTGGTGATAATTCTCGACCGTGAGCGTGGGGCTGACCCGTCAGCCGATTCCCGTCCGATTCTTCGATCATGGGCTGCTTGGTCCTGGACGCCTCGAAGATACTCTGAATGGATTTCTCCAGCACAGCATTGAATTCAGCATCGGATTGCTGGGCCGACAGCCCTTCTACCAGCGCCCGCGAAAAGCTCGCCACCATTCCGTGATCTCTGCGCAGCCGGCCGTCGGCGTATTCCCGCGAATAGCCGCCTGACAGCGCAACTACCCTCACGACCTTGGGATGTCTAATTAAATCGAAGTAGAGGTCGTCTTGCTCCGGCAGCGTGAGCTTCAGCATTACGAACTGACCCGCCGTCAGCTTATTGAGCTTTTCGAGGATGGCCGCTTTGAGCAACTCTTCGGACCTGGCCTTTTCCGGGCAGTGAATGTCAACTTCCGGCTCGACGATTGGCAAGAGGCCAGCGGCTAATATCTGCCCGGCTACTTCGAACTGCTGGTTCACAATGTTCTCGATGCCGGCTGCGTTTGCTCGTTTGATGACCGAGCGCATCTTGGTTCCGAAGATGTGCTTCGCTTTGGCTTTGGCGAGCAGCGCCGCAAGCGCGGGCATGGGCTTCATCAACTGAACTCCGTCCTTCTCATCTGCCAGGCCCTGGTCTACTTTCAGAAACGGCACAACTTGTTTGACGTTCCAAAGATAGTCCGCGGTAGGCCGCCTCTCGATGTCCCTGTCCATCGTGTTCTCGAACAGGATGGCGGCAATAATCCGCTCGCCGGTAAAGCTGGGGCTGGTAATGATGCGCGTGCGCATCTGGTGCACGAGCGCAAACATCTCAGCCTCGTTGGACCATGCGCTTTCTTTGATTCCGTAAAGTCGCAGCGCGCCGGGCGTGCTGCCGCCGCTTTGATCGAGAGCCGCAATGAAACCGGGATGTGTTTTCATCTTCTCAAATTGTTGTTGGTTAAAGTCGGGAGTTTTCATAACGCCTCCTTATGTTTTCGGTAGCGACGAATCAGATTGTTAGTTGAACTGTCATGATTGAGCTTGGGCTCCGCCTCGCTCTCGAGTTCCGGGATAATTCGTTGAGCCAGCACTTTGCCGAGTTCAACTCCCCATTGGTCGAATGAGTCGATATTCCAAATGACGCCCTGCGTAAAAACAGAGTGTTCATAAAGGGCCACGAGCTTGCCGAGCGTTTCAGGTGTGAGCTTTTCGGCAAGAATCGTGTTTGATGGCCTGTTGCCCTCGAAGACACGGTGCGGCACCAGCCACTCCGGCGTGCCTTCAGCCTTCACTTGCTCAGGTGTTTTCCCAAACGCCAGCGCCTCGGTTTGAGCGAAGACATTCGCCAGGAGTATGTCGTGATGATGGCCCAACGGATTGAGTGATTTCGCGAAGGCGATGAAATCGCAAGAGATGAGCCTGGTTCCTTGATGAATCAACTGGTAGAACGAGTGCTGCCCGTTCGTTCCCGGCTCGCCCCAATAGATGGTGCCGGTTTGATGCGTGACCTCAGTTCCGTCGAGAGTGACGTGCTTGCCGTTGCTCTCCATCGTCAACTGCTGCAGATACGCAGGGAATCGCTTCAGGTACTGCTCGTAAGGCAAAACAGCGACGGTTTGTGCGCCGAAGAAGTCACTGTACCAAACGGCCAGCAGTCCCATCAGCACAGGCAGGTTGCGTTCAAAGGGCGTCGTGCGGAAATGCTCATCCATCTGGTGGAAGCCGTCCAGCGTGGCGCGGAAGTGATCCGGGCCAATCGCGACCATCGTCGAAAGGCCGATCGCGGAATCCATTGAGTAACGGCCGCCAACCCAATCCCAGAACTCGAACATGTTGGCAGTATCGATGCCGAACTTCGACACCTCCTTCGCGTTCGTCGAAACAGCAACAAAGTGTTTCGCGACAGATGCCTCGTCGCCTCCCAGTCCCGCCAGGGACCAGGCGCGAGCTGTGTGGGCGTTAGTCATCGTCTCGAGCGTTGCGAAAGTTTTCGATGAAACGATAAAGAGCGTCTCCGCTGGGTCGAGATCGCGTACCGCCTCAGCGAAGTCGGTGCCATCGATGTTAGAAACGAACCGGAATGTCATGCTCCGGTCGCTATAAGCTTTCAGCGCCTCGTAGGCCATGACAGGCCCGAGATCGGAGCCGCCGATCCCGATGTTAACGACGTTGCGAATGCGTTTTCCGGTATGACCCTTCCACGCACCGCTTCGCACGCGGTCTGAGAAATCAGCCATATTGTCGAGCACGGCGTGGACTTTCGGCACCACATCCTCTCCATCTACAACAATGGATGCGCCTCTCGGAGCGCGCAGTGCCGTATGCAACACCGCTCGATTCTCCGTCAGGTTGATCTTCTCCCCACGAAACATCGCGTCGATTCGAGATTGCAGACCGGCTTCCTCTGCCAATTTAAGGAGAAGCTTCAGTGTCTCGTCAGTGATGCGATTCTTAGAGTAGTCGAAGTAAAGGCCCACAGCTTCGGCCGTCATTCGCTCGCCGCGTTTCGGATCTTCCGCGAAAAGCTCTCGCAAATGCAGGTTCGATACTTTTTTGTAGTGTGACGCGAGCGCTCTCCACGATGGGCGCTTGACCGCCGATTTTTTCTTGATTATTGCTGTCATGCTCATCTTCCTTCGTATTCAGCTGATATCCTCTCGTGCCTTAACTGACGGCCGTTAGTGCTGCGTTCTTGGATGAGATCACTGCCATCAGATCGTTCCAGGACTTCACGAACGACTGGGCCCCTTCATCCTGGAGCTGCGCGGCCAAGGCGTCGACGTCGATGCCTACTTTGGTGAACTGCGCTATCACTTCTTCAGAGTTGCCGCCGTCTGCAGACAGTAACTCGCCTAATTCGGTGTGGGCAGCGAGGCCTTTCAAGGTACCCTCAGGCATTGTGTTCACCGTGAAAGGCGCTGCGAGGCTCTTGACGTAAAGGATGTCGGACGCCTTGGGATCTTTGGTTCCCGTACTCGCCCACAACAGGCGCTGCGGACGAGCACCAAGGTTGTAGACGCGCATCCAGCGTGCCGAGCTGAGAAGAGTGCGGGCCGCCTTGTAAGTACGTTTCGCGATGGCGATGCCAAGTTGGTTGTGTAGCTCATCAGGCGACTTGCTCGCAATGGCAGCGTCCCAGCGGCTGATGAAAACCGACGCAACGGAACCGACATTGGGGTTGAGATTGGCATCAATACGACGCTCGATGCCGCGCAGGAACGCTTCGGCCGCCGCGAGGTATTGTTCACGGGAGAACAGGAGCGTGACATTGACCGGTATCCCGGCAAAGATTGCTTCCTCGATCGCCGGAAGGCCTTCCTTCGTCCCTGGAATTTTGATTAACAGATTGGGACGTGCCGCGCGCGCAAACAGATCCTTCGCTGCGGCAAGAGTACTGGCCGTGTCATGTGCCAAAGTGGGGGACACTTCCAACGATACCCATCCGTCCACGCCATTCGTCTCTTCGTGAATGGGTCGAAAGAGGTCAGCCGCCCGGGTGAGGTCCTCCAGTGCCAGTTCGAAGAAGATATCCTCGGTCGATTCGCGCTTCGTTAACTTTCTAGAGATCGCCGAGTCATACGCAGCGCTGTTCTTAATAGCGTGGTCGAAGATCGTCGGATTCGAGGTGAGCCCTGTGACCGATAGATCGTCGATGTAGTGCTTGAGCGTACCGCTATCCAGCAGATCGCGTGTGATATTGTCCAGCCAGAGACTCTGGCCCAAATCATGAAGTAGTTTAGTAGCTTTCATGTGTTACCTCAGTTAATAGCAAGCTGTTCGAGTAGGTATCCTGCTCGTTGGGTGTAAGCAAATGATGAGTCTCGTTCCAAAGTCGGATTGCCGGCCGCGCAAGACTGTTTTCATAGCCCAGCGCACTCAGGCTCGCCGTACTCAGCATGAAAGACCTGGCGCCGAATAATTCGATCCCAGCCCAACGGGCCGCCAACACTCGTAGAAAATGGCCGCTGGAAAAAAGCAGAACGTCTCCTGCCAAGTCTCGCAGGCGGTTCAGAACGCGATCGGCTCGCGCGGCGACCTGTTTCGGTGATTCACCGCCCGGGCAACCATCGCGGAAGAGTTGCCAATCCGGATGCTCCGCACGGATCTCGACCGTACGGCGGCCTTCGTATTCGCCATAGTCCCACTCGACGAGGTCGGGAACAAGTTCAGCTATAGATCCGAAACCAGTCAGTTCACAGGTCCGCCTGGCGCGACGCAATGGGCTGGTAAAGACCTTGGCGAACTTCAGTCCTCTCAACCGATCTCGAAGTCTTCGGGCATTGCGCTCGCCCAACTCGGTCAACGGTAAATCGGTTAGCCCCGTGTGTTGGCCCGTAAGGCTCCAAGCCGTCTCGCTGTGTCTGGCCAGATAGATCATAGGAAGTTCCATATGAGCCATTTTACGCCTCCTCCTTAAAGCTCTCCAGCCCGTATGTCGCAGCTCCGACCAACGCAGCACGAGTAAGAATGACGTGAACCGGGATACGCTCCATGAGCTGAGCGAAGCGTCCCTTCCAATTAAAACATTCCACGAAGCCTGGCTCCTCAAGTACTCGCAGAATGTGTAGAGGGATACCGCCTGCCAGGTAGATGCCGCCGGTTGCCAACACCTTCAACGCCAGATTTGCCGCCTCACTAGCCAGAATCGAAACAAAAGTGTCTACCGTGGTCCTACACAATTTACTTGGATTGTGTTGGTCAACAGCGGAATTGGTGATTGCTGCAGTGCGATCTGTTGCGGAGGCGATCAATTGAGCGGTATCGGGATTCTCCGGTATCTGCTCGATATCGCGGAGGTATTCATAAATGTATGGAATCCCAATTCCGGAACAGACATGTTCGACGCTGACATGGTCAAAGTGTTTGAACATGTATCTGAGCAGGCCGATCTGCCGCTCATCCGTTGGTGCAAAATCCGCGTGACCGCCTTCAGAGCCGTGAGAGACGTACCTTGATCCATCCCAGGTTAAGAATGATTCACCCAGACCAGTACCCGGCGCGACGACGGCAATGGCGCCCTCCGGGATCGCTTGCCCAACGTTCAGCGTACTCACATCGCCCGGGCGTAGAATGGGAATTGCCCGGGCAACTGCCTCTAGATCGTTCATCAGATGGACCGATTTGAAATTCAGCTCCTTCGTCAGTGAAGCTTCATCCATCATCCAGGGCAGGTTAGTGATCTTCACGCGTCCGTCGATGACCGGTCCCGCGACATCAAAACAGGCTCGCTCGACAGGCAGCTTCACCTTTTTAAGGAAGTCTGTCACCAGCGCCTGTAGACTGGGGTAGTCTGCGCTGTGCACCTCAGCTTGAACGATCGGTGAATGTGGCCCGGCTTCGGGCGAATAGATCGCCAAGTCTGTTTTTGTACCACCAATGTCACCTGCTAATAGCACTGGCCATGCTCCTTTTTACGATTTCTAAGAGTGTGCGCGCCACCTCACCTATTGCTCGCGGATCTACCGTTCCTTGTTGCGAAACTCTGCGACACGTGAGAATGGCAACGTTCATGCCAGCCCGGCTGGAACTGTGAGTGGACTTAATTACTGAGGAAACCGATGGATAAGATAGCGACTATGCCCAAAGTGTCGGGAGAACCTCAGTTCTTGACGGAGGCACATCTGACAGTTTTCCGCCCTGCTCTCTCATACTGATCCCCCTTCGGTTGGAAATGTGATGCTTTGATTTGAGGTTTTAGTGATGGCTGAACCAATCCAGTTCTGCAACTGCCCGCAGAGTTATGGCGAGGAAGTTGCTAGATAAGATCCTAAAGGAGAGGAACAGAATGCAAACGACTGAGAACAATTTATCGGCATTACGGACCGGAATGATTAACCATGCAAATGCGCGTCTTGCAGGAGCCGTCGATCTGCAGATGCAAGTGTGCGCACTGGAAAGTCAAGGGCCCGAACTTGATAGTGAAACGCACTTTAAATCTCACAGGCATAGGGGCT
>WNFR01033457.1_pt1 | contig 10921 bp, 12 predicted proteins | sample 5400221 | NCBI WGS metagenome assembly WNFR01 (sample SAMN13153357, study PRJNA577476) | soil metagenome | isolation source: 40 cm soil under Madrone tree | place: USA:California | collected 2016-06-14 | reverse complement strand
CCCCGAGCGGCTTATAGAAGATGAAATTGGCCCCGGCTTGAAAAGTTTCGGCGATTTCAGTCAGTGCACCGATCATCCCGAAGATTACCGGGCGGCGCCGCGAAGGCGCCAGACGCGCCATCCGGGCGACCGTGGCGGCACCCGGCAGGTCGAAGTCGATGACCAGCGCCGAGTAGTGCTTCTGCACCGTCAGGTCAAGCGCCTCGGGTGCCGACAGGCAGACTTCCTGTTCCATGCCCACGTCATCCAGCGCCTTCCCCAGAACTCGCAGGTGTTTTTCTTCGCGGCACATCAGCAGGGCATTGAACGCCATAAGGCCGCAGCTTACGGTGGCGGGCGCTGAAGGTAAAGTAACCCCAGTAATCGCTCGATGCTTACCTGAACAGTCGTTTCGGCGCGAGACGCCGAGCTGAGGCCCCATTTTTGGCCAAAGCGAATATAAGACGAAGATCTTTCTCACGAGGGCCGCACTCTTTCGTAATCTGCCGCGGCTTGGCTGCCGATGGCATAGTGGGGAGGACGTATGCCCCATTCCAAGCAGGCAAATGACGAGCGGCGCGCCCCTCGGGTCAAATTGGCCGGAACTATTCTGGCTCTGGTCCGGCTAGAGAACGGACGCCAGATAAGGGCGCGGCTGCACCAACTTTCTTTCACCGGCGGCTTGTTCCACCTAGACGCTCCACTGGACGAGGGCATCAAGGCAGAAGTTATGTTTCACGTGGGCGGCAGCACCATACGCAGCAAAGCCGCAATGCTCTTTCCCATGTGGGCCACCCAGGGCTGTCTGCAGCCCTTTGAGTTCGCCGATCTTGGCGAAGAGGATCGTTTGAAACTAAAAGCCGACCTGGAGAGGTTTTTGGGTTCTGCCGGTGTTGGGTCCTACGACGAAGAACAAGCCTCCGAAGCGGCCGCGGGCTCGGGAGAGTAGTCGCGTTTATTAATTAGCAATTGGCAATCGGCATTTGGCTGAGCCTGGTGGTAGTTCTGCCGCGTTTAGTTGGGCCCTAGGTTTCCATCTTGGAAAGTCCTGAATTTTCGTTAAAATAAAACCTTTGCAAACCTGTTCGGACGGAGTCTTATGGCGCACCAGCATTCGGCCCGATTTCTGCGTATCGTTGAAGACGCCAAAAAACGGGTTCGAGAAGTGAGCATCGAAGACACTAAGGCCAGACTCGATTGCGGCGACAAGTTTGTCCTAGTCGATGTCCGGGAAGAAAGCGAGTACGCGAAAGACCATTTGCCGGGGGCTATTCACCTGGGCAAAGGCGTCATCGAGCGGGATATCGAAGGAAGCGTGCCGGAATTGAACACACCCATCGTCCTTTACTGCGGCGGTGGATATCGCTCCGCACTGGCCGCCGACAATCTGCAAAAAATGGGTTACACCAACGTGCTGTCCATGGACGGCGGCATTCGGGGCTGGCGCGAAAAACATTATCCCCTGACGTCATGACTCCTGTCCCCAGGACAGCGTTTGTGGTTTCTCGAATTCTCATCGGCAAAGTACCTCCGTAACTTGATACCGGCTCTTTATAGCGTCAGCATGAAGTGGCGGGAAGGACGTTCACCGCATTGGGGCATCATGCAGTCAGACAACAAAGCTTCGGGCAAGAGTGCGTCAGGGGCAGCAGCAGCGCCGGGGCGGGATCGCGGCGCGATGGAACGCCGGCTCGCGCAGGCAAGCACTCCGGATGAATGCTGTGTTGAGCTTGCCAAGATTTTCGGGGTGCGGCCCAACGAAGTTGCCCTGCTCCGTCTGGAGAATGGGTTACTGAAGTTTCTCTGCCCCTTTGAACTCAGCACCGCGGGATCCATTCCGATTTCGAGTTCAAGCGCGGTCGCAGCACACACTGCCGTCACCAAAAAGATTGAGTTGTTCAACAACTTCACCCGAGTAAAACACGCCAGCATCTTCGAGAGCATCAAGCCGGGCGGAGAAAGAGGGGACGGTGCGGACGGGGAGCTGCGCCCCGCGACCATCCATAAGTTGATGTCAGCGCCGGTCCTCGACCAGGCGGACAAGGTGCTGGGCGTAATCCAGGTCTGCCACAAGGGCTTTGACCTAGCATCGGCCGGACCCGACTTCACTCTCGACGACCTTCAGCAGCTTGAAGTGGCCGCCAAGGCCCTGAGCAACAGCGCGTTCATGCGGGCAAGTTCGTAGACCCACTCTTCCGCGCCAACCCTGCCATCTTTCTTGGCTTCCCTTGCCAGGCCTTGTCCCGCAAAGCCTGGTCGAGTGCGTGTTTCTCTTCGGAGGTCAGCGGGCGGACGCTCCCTTTGCGAAGTTGCCCGAGCGGCAACGGGCCGATCGCAACCCGGACCAACCGCAATACTGCGACGCCGAGCGATGCCAGCAAACGCCGAATGTGACGGTTCCGGCCCTCGTCCAAGACAATTTCGAGCCAGGTATTGCGCTTGCCGCCGCGCAGCACACGGACATTCCGGACTGGCAGGAAATCTCCATCCTCTGTCGTGACTCCTTTGCCGATTGATTCGAGCAACGTTGCGCTGGCGACCTGGTCAATCTGGACGTGGTAGGTCTTGTCCAGGTGCGATGCCGGTGAGATGATCTGGGCCGCCCATTCGGAATCATTGGTCAGGATGAGCAAACCTTCGCTCGCCTTGTCCAGGCGCCCCACGGGCGCTACCCACGGCAGGGCCGTATCCAGAAATGCGTACACGGTTTGCCGACCCTTCTCGTCCGAAGCAGTCGTGACCGCACCGCGCGGCTTGTGGAGCATTAGATAAACCTTGACCGTGGCGGCGACCGGCTGACCGTCCACTGCAATCCGATCACTCTCGGGGCGGACCGGCGACTCAGGATCGCGCCGGATGGCGCCATTCAGCCGCACCCGCCCAGCATGGATGAGATCAAATGCCTCGGAACGGGAGCAGTAACCGAGCTTCGACAGAGCGCGCGCCAACCCTACCTGCCGGAAGCGATTGGTGGCGGTCACGCCTCCATGCTAAATGAAGGAGGGCCTGGTTCGGCCGTTCAGGGCCATCCACCCGGCGAGTCGAGCGAGTGAAGTCATCACAAGTGGCAACAATGCTGGCTCTGATTGGTGTTAGTCTGATTCTGAAAGTATCGCGGACGACGGCGAACATCCCCGGTTTGCATGATGGAAGGCAAAGACCTGTCATGAGCGAGAAGAACACGAGCGAGGAGAAGCTTGCGGGCGACGGACGCCGGGCCGCCAAGAAGCCGTATCTCAAGCCGGAGTTCCGCTACGAACGGGCATTTGAAACCATGGCGCTGGCTTGCGGAAAGATCCGAGCCACGCAGACGCTCTGCCGGTTCAACCGAAAAAATTCGTAGACCGGTTTCTAGTTTCTAGTAACGGTTTGCGGCGTTCCTTTCCCTTGGAATCTCTTCAGGAAACTGGAAACGAGAAACCGGAAACTAGGATTCCCCTTGTGGTAGCATCCTGCGCATGTTCAAACTACTGGTTGTGATGCTGAGCCTGGTCGCGACAGCGTCCTCGGTCGCGGCCCCGTCGTCCGCCGATCTTCCCACCCGGAAATATTTGAATCTGGCCGCGATCAAGACCATGGTCGCCGCTGCGGAAGCGGAAGCCAAAAAGCAAAATGTTGAAGTTACGATCTGTATTGTCGACGAAAGCGGCAATCTGCTTTTTCTTCAGAAGGCAGATGCCGCTTCGCTCAACACGATTCAATTCGCGCAGAGAAAAGCACGGCACGCCGCGTTCTACAGGGCCCCTTCGAAAAGCGGCGCTGATGCTATGAAAAAAGGCGATGTCGAGGTCCTTGCTTTTCCCGACTTTTTCCCCAACCAGGGCGGACTGCCCATTCAAGTGGACGGCCAGACCCTGGGCGGAATCGCAGCCAGCGGCGCCAAGTCCGAGATTGACGAGGCCATCGCACAGGCGGCGCTCGATGCGCTCTTCAAGAAATGATTGAGGCCGAATTCCATCCAGACTAGCGGAAACGCTGGGAGGTGGTTCGATGCCGGGAACTCGTCGCAGCTCTTTGGTCGGAGCGGTACTGCTCGTTGCCCTGGGCCTGTTCTTTCTCTACGCCAACTTTCAGCCGGGCCTCGATCCCTGGCCCCTATTATCTCGCTACTGGCCTGTCTTGCTGATTTTCTTGGGAGCGGGAAAAGTTTGGGACCACCTCAGGCCGCGGGATACATCGCAGGCAGGTGGAGCATGGCTAAGCGGCGGCGAGATTGCCATTATCCTGCTTCTGATCATCGCCGGGATTGCCCTGAGCTTTCAGAGGGCTTCGCGCAGAATGCACGACGTCGAAACCATCGACCGGCAAGGATCGGAACCAGTGCAGGTGCATATTCGAATGCCGGCAGGTGAACTGAAATTGTCCGGCGGCGCCAGTAAATTGATGGACGCGGACTTCGACTACGACGAGGCGGAAGGCAAACCGGAGATTTCCTACCATGTATCCAGCGGCCGAGGTCAACTCGATGTCACCCAGCCGGGGAGAAAATTCCACATTGGCCCTAGTCACAATCGTTGGGACCTTAGTTTCGCGAACAACATCGCAATTCAGCTTAAGGTTGAAATGGGCGCCGGCCAGGGTGAACTGAAGGTCGGCGAACTCTCACTCAGTGCGCTCGAAATCAATATGGGAGCAGGCCAGTTCACTGCGGACCTTACCGGCAACTGGAAAAAGGACCTCGAAGCTGACATCCGTGGAGGCGTCGGGCACGCCATCATTCTTCTGCCGGAGGATGTGGGGGTCCGCGTCCATGCCACGGGGGGTATTGGTTCGATCAGTTCAGGCGGGCTAAAACGCGATGGTGACGAGTACGTAAACGAAATGTATGGCAAGTCACCCGTGACCCTGCGGCTCGACGTATCGGGTGGGGTCGGAAATATCGAATTGCGGCCTACGCCCAGAACACAATAGCCGGAGACTGTGCAAGATCACCGGAATAGTCAAATCTCTGCTCAGCGCGCTGCGCCACCGTCCCACGGAATCCTGCGCCAACTCCTCCATTGTCTGCCCGAAGGAGAGCAGGCTGGCAGCGACCTCGGTCTTGACCAGATCGGTCACCGAAGTTTCGATTCCCTTCTGGACAATCTTCAATTTTCCGCGGGCTTCATCCAACTGATGGTCGAGTTCCTTGGCGTTGCGAGTGCCCAACTCTTTCAGCACCACGTCGACCGCGCTTTCGAGTTGCACCCGCGCCGCGGATATCTGGTCGCTGGCCATCTGCGACAGCCGGGTTTCCATTCCAGATTCGAGCCGGGTTGCGGTATCGTCCAATTGGGCCATGCGGCCGCCGAGAGAAGCGGCTTGCGTCTGTAGCCTGGCGACTTCAGCAGCTACGGTGGATTGCAACTTCTCCATCTCCCGCCGATAAGCGTCGTGTTCTTTGCCCAGCCGCTGCTGCAAGGCGCGGAAATGCTCTTCGCTCTGCTGCTCGGCCCGTACACCCGCATCCGCGGCCTGCTGTTGAAACTTTTCTGCTCCGGAGTTGAAGTGCTGACCTACGGCCTCGGCGATCTCGTCGGACAATCCGCGCGCGTTCTGTTCGACTGTTTGCAGCTGCTGTCCTACTTGCTGACCGAATCCGTCAAGCGCCTGGCTGATTTTCTGTTCGATCAAAGTCTTGGCCGATCCCAGGACTTGCGCCGATTGCTCCTGAGTCTGCTTCAGGACTTGTGTTCCCAGGTCTTCACGCAGGCGTACCCACAATTTCTCTTCCACCTCGGGTGGAATGTGCGACAGCGATATATCGAACCGGCTGCGCTTCGCGTCTCCCTGAGCCGCTTTTTCCCTGAGCGCCACTACTTCCGCATGCAAGGGCTGAACGAATTCGGCCACGATCGCCCGCAGATCGCGCTCGGTGAGTGGAGGCTGGTTCTTGTCAGCCACAATCTTCAGCCCCGGCGCGCCCGGTTGGCCTTTATCGCTTCTTACCGCAACTCTGCGTGTGGGCTGCGGATCGTCAGAATGAATGTCCACAAGGCGTCCCCAATCTTCCGGACATGTTTCCAGTCCCCAGAAATTTTCTGGCTGGTCCAGCTTCGCGGCCACCTGCCAGCCATGTTGACCCGCGCCCATCGGCTGGCAGTCGACCACGTGAGCTTTGGTCACGCCGCCTCCCTTTCGCCGAAACTGCACTGGAATACCCGCTTCCAGCTTGGCCGGAGAGAATATGGCGCAGCCATGCGCGCTGACCACCAGGGTCTCGCAAATCTCCGAGAAGGGAGCACTCGGCTCGAGGCTGGTAACGGCAATGGGAAGGGTGATCGGCACTCTCGAACTGCGCCGCATGGTCTCGGGAACATTCGCGCTATGCATGTTGTCCCTCTTTCATGGTGTCCCGCTTTCCTGGTGCGTTAGTAAGAACTCGCTGCGCTCGACGCCTGGACGGGCCCAAATCTCTGCACCCCTACGGTAACGCAAGCCGCGCCTGCAAAGGGATTCCAGTAGTTCCTGCCTTCGCCTCCAACAGGGCAGTTACGTTACTCGTCCCTAGGTAACTGAGTAACGAGACCGGACACTGGCCATATTCGCGCCGCCGATGACCAAGAAACACGACCGCATGGAGGCATTCTCGGGTTAGGGTGAGTACAGCATTACTTACATCGAAGGAATCCAAAAGCAGCCATGACAAATTCCCTCCTGCAACGGCTTATCGAAATGTGCTGCCGGCACGAATTCACCTGGCCGCACGCCGGCATCCACGGCACCGCCTACCAGGCGTGCCTCCTCTGCGGAGCGGTCTATTCCTACGACTGCTCGACCATGCAGCGCACCGGCCGGTTAGTTACGCCGCCGGACGCGGGTCGCCAGCCTCTGGCCGAGGGCCAGCCGGCAAGCGATTAGGCGGCTGGGGTTGTGTTGTTGGGCAGTCTCGATTTTGGGTGCAGCGGCGCTTTGGCGCTATGTGGAAGACGGTCGCGCGGCGGCTTCAGCGCTGAGGTATCGCAGGGGCTAAAGCCCAGCAACCAAACCGGCCATATGCAGGCCTGAAGGCCGCTCCACCCTCAGACAATTTCCAGCCTCGGCCAGTTTCCACCCTTAGATAATTTCCTCCTCGGACAACTCCCCCCTCAGACTGCTTCCACCACTGACAGATGAATACTGCGCATTCCGAGGGACCCAGAAGTCTCCGTTGAAGCTACGGATTCCAAACCACCAACTCCTGCTGCCGCGGAAGTACACCACCATCCGTTTCCAGGCGGTATCTTGCGGCCATCGAACTGTCTGCCCAGAATCGGGCAGGAGAGCTTTACCACCGTGAAAATACTGCTGGTAGACGATTCGAGGCTGGACCGGCTGCGCGTCAGCGAGTGTCTGGAGGAGTCTGGCTTCGAGTATGTGGTGGCGGAAAACGGAACCAAGGCGTGGGAAATTCTGCAGGCGCCCGATGCGCCCACCTTTGCGTTGCTGGACTGGGTCATGCCCGGCATCGACGGCATCGAACTGTGCCGCCGCATACGCGCTCTCGGATCAAACGGCATCTATATTTATACGGTCATGCTGACGGCCAAGGACCGGAAACAGAACCTTTTGACCGCCATGGATGCCGGCGCGGACGACTACCTGGCTAAGCCGGTCGATCCTTGCGAGTTGCGGGCCCGGATCCTGGTGGGCAAACGGATTCTCGATCTGCAGCAATGCCTCAGGTTTTCCGCCACTCACGATTTCCTGACCAATCTGCTGAGCCGCGCGGAAATTCTTGCGTCGCTCGACCGCGAGTTGGTCCGGACCCAGCGCGAAGGCCGGCCAGCGGGAGTGATTATGGCCGATGTGGACGGATTCAAGCAGATTAACGACACGCTGGGCCATCCTGCGGGAGATGCGGTGCTCGCGGAGGTGGCCCGCCGCCTGAAATCAGATCTCCGGCTCTACGATGTGGCCGGGCGTTATGGCGGCGAAGAGTTCATCCTGGTGCTGCCGGGCTGTGACTTGCAGATTACCGCACGCCGCGCCGACGAGATTCGCCGACTGGTCGCCCGCGGGCCCATTGTGACGCCCGCGGGATCAGTCTCTGTAACCGTCAGCATGGGCGTAACCGCCACCAGCAGCGATTCAGACTCAACCATCGAGTCCGTGCTGCAGGGCGCAGACGCGGCCCTCTACCGGGCCAAGAAAGCCGGCCGCAACCGCGTCGACGGATTTTCGCTCAACGTCCGAGTGGATGAAACGCCCAAATAGTCCACTCTGCCAATCGGAGACACTTCCACTCCTCCCATTGCTCACTCGGCGCGCCTCCGACCGTTACCCTTTGATGAACTGAACATCCAGGGTCATCGTCACGTCGTCGCCCACCAGAATTCCTCCGGTTTCGAGCGCCGCGTTCCAGGTCAGACCGAAATCCTTCCGGTTGATGCGGGCCGTAGCCGAGAGTCCGATTCGCGTGTTGCCCCACGGGTCCTTCATCGGAGCGCTCGGCCCTTCGACTTCAAATACGACGTTGCGAGTCACGCCATGGATGGTGAGTTCGCCCGCAGCAGTAAGCACTCCATCCTTGTTGTTCTTGGAGACGCGATTCGATTTGAAAGTCAGAGCCGGGAATTTCTCCACGTCGAAGAAGTCTGCGCTCTTCAGGTGCGCATCGCGCTGCGCGTCGCCGGTGTTGACCGTGGCCGCGTCGATAGAGACCTCAACGCCAGACTTTGTCAGATCTTCGCGGTTGAGCTTCAAGGTGCCGGTGACGCCTTTGAATTCGCCCTTCACGTTCGAGATCATCATGTGTCGAACCTTGAACTCGGCGTGGGAGTGGACAGGATCGATGTTCCAGGTAGTGGTAGCGGTAACTTCAGTTGCCGTGGTCATAATTAATCCTCCTGTCATACAGATGATCGTTATAACGAATAGATTCAAAAGTGTAACTGGATGCATATCTCATTCCATAAGTGCCGCTGCCAGCGAATCCATAGGTCCTTCTGCCCGCAGAAAACGAGGACCTCAGATGACAAGCCAGGATGATTCTTGCTTGATTAAGGTTTGGAGGCTGAGTAGGCCAGATGCCGCACGGTGGGTGTGCCGCGAACCAGCGATTGGACTCGCTCCGTCACATCGCGGTCGGCGCGGGTGAGGCGCTCGTGCTGACGCAAGTGTTCAGCCCAGGAGTCCACAAGAAACGCCTCCAGGTAGCGGGTTGGGCTTTCGAGGTCCCGGAAGATTCCCCACTGATAGGCTCCGTCCCGGCGCCGGATACGTTCGTATCCATGCATTGCTTGAAGGAACTCTTCTTCTCGTTGCGGCTCTACGTCATATTCAACTGTGACCAGAATCGGTCCGGAATTGGGGACAGTCGAATTCTGGTCTGGCATGTTGGGCATCCGCCAATGGATCCAGGGCGTGAGATCGACCGTGGCATCGGGTAATCTGAAGACCAACCCTAAAAATGTGGTGGCCATGGTTCCGGCACCTGCCCACATCAACGCGGCATGTATTCCAGTCTTCCCCGCGAGCGCGCCCCATGCAGCACTGCCGCCTGCCATCGCTCCCTGGATTACCAGCATCGACACCGCGAGCACGCGAGCGCGCACCCAGTCGGGGGCAAGGTTCAGGATGATCACATTGAACAGTGAGATGAATACGATCCATGCCGCGCCGGCGATGAGCATGCTCGCAGCCAGCGCCGGCAATCGCTGCAATAGCCCGGCGGCGATGGTGCCGAGTCCGAAAACCAGAACGCCGGTCGATACCACCACCTCACCGGACCAGCGGGCCCGGGCTTTTTGCATGGCCAGCGCACCCAGCACGGCTCCCAGACCGAAGCAACCGAGCAGGAGCCCGTAACCCAATGGACTTTGGCTAACCCTGTGGGCCACGGAGCAACACGATGCGAACCGCCGGGGAATAACGTACATAGCGGATGGCCGCGGCGGTCGCGCCCCCCAGGGTCTCCGCCGGCGCCGATCGTTTGCGCGGGTGGCGCTTCCAACGGGCGATAACCACGATGACCCCAAGAAAGGACGCTGCATTGATGGCGAATGCTGTGCCCACTCCAGCCGCTGCGATGACGATGCCAGCCACAGCCGGTCCGAATGCCCGGGCAAAATTAAATTCAATGCCATTGAGCGCCGAGGCAGATGCGAGATCCTCCTTGGGAACCAAGTCGGGCAAAACCGCACGCCAGCTTGGACTCTCGAATGCGTCTCCGGCCGAGAGAGCGAAGGTAAGGATCAACAGCAAGAACGGCGTCATGAGTCCGCCGATGGTCACTGCGGTAAGGACAATCGCGACGCAGGCCATCCACACCTCGGTGAACAGAATCAGTTTCCGGCGATCCACAATGTCGCCGATGGACCCGGCCGGCAGGGCAAAGACAAAAAATGGCAGGGCACTTGCGGTCTGCGTCAGGGCGACATAAAGGGGTCCGGCATGAATCGAGATCATGAGCCAGGCCGCGCCCACGCTCTGCATGAAGGTGCCCATGTCAGAAACGATGTCGGCAATCAGAAGATTACGAAATGCAGGGACGCGTAGAGGTCGCCACAAGGTGGGTATGTCCTTCGCGTCAGTGGTGGCGACGCTCAACCTTTGACTCCTGACCTCTTCCGTTAAGAAACCGCTCTGGGCGAGAGTTGGCCGTTCTGTTAGAAGCTAGCGAATACGCATCGCGGATGTCCAGCGGACCGGAGTCGCGCGGGTAGTGGATCACCTCCAAAGAAGCCCCGGCGCGGCGGGACTCAGGCATTGGGTGGAGCGGTCAAAGGTGGAACACGCCTTCAGTCTGAATACACATTCGGTCGTGCGCGTTCTTCTCCACAAGTCGTGCCAGTTACCGCTCAAAGGTCAGCCTATGCCCCGAGCACTCAATTGGAGGATCCGGAAATGAGGCTTCGTTCCTGCAGGTTGTTTTCGGGGTAAGGTGACAGTCTCGTCATTCCTGCTTCACCCGGTTCGAGCAACCACGCTCGCCGTCGGTTAAAAACTCCGATCAATTCCTGATTTCGATCCCCCATGTCTT
>WNFR01015222.1_pt1 | contig 10923 bp, 8 predicted proteins | sample 5400221 | NCBI WGS metagenome assembly WNFR01 (sample SAMN13153357, study PRJNA577476) | soil metagenome | isolation source: 40 cm soil under Madrone tree | place: USA:California | collected 2016-06-14 | reverse complement strand
CCCGCGGGCTCTCCACGCCCACCCGTCGCGCCACGCCGCCATCGAGGACGTCGAGTGTGCCGGCGACGATGGTGAGCCAGCCGCCGACGAAGAGCCATCCCGCCCAGAACGCCGCCCCCGCGAGCACGCTCACGGCGAGTTGCGCCCCGGTGAGCGCGTCGGGATGGACCCGCGCCCCGACCAGCACGTCCTCGAGCGGCGTCAGCAGGCCGCGGTACCAGGCGCGCACGCGCGGCCCGATGAGCGGGGCGGCGGGGCCCTGGGCGACGCCCGTCACCGAGATGCGGGCGACCCCGCGCAGCGCGAGCCACACCGTGATCGCGATCACGAGGGTCGCGGCCGCGGCCGTCCCCGGCCGGCAGGCCGGCGACACTTCCAGCGCTCCTAGCGCTCGACCTCCCCGCGCAAGAAGGCCTCGACCCGCTCCTTGGCGAGATCGTCGGTCAGCTGGCGCGGGGGGTGCTTCATCAGGTAGGCGGCCACGCTCAGGAGGGGGCCGCCGATCTTCCGATCTCGCGCCACGCGGCAGCAGCGGATGGCGTCGATCACGCAGCCCGCGGAGTTGGGGCTGTCCTCGACCGAGAGCCGGAGCTCGAGCTCGATGGGCGCGTTCGCGAAGCCGCGGCCCTCGATGCGGAGGAAACAGACCTTGTTGTCGCGCTGCCAGGGGACGTAGTCGCTCGGACCGATGTGGATGCGGTTGCGCGGGAGCGGGGTGGGGAGCACGCTCTGCACCGCTTCGGTCTTCGAGCGCCGCTTGGCGCCGGTGCGCGCGTGGTTCAGCATGTTGAGGAAGTCCGTGTTGCCGCCGGTGTTCAGCTGGTAGGTCCGGTCGAGCACGACGCCGCGATCGTCGAACAGCTTGGCCAGCATGCGATGGACGATGGTCGCCCCGAGCTGCGACTTGACGTCGTCGCCTACGATCGGGATGCGGCGGCGCTCGAACTCGCCGGCCCACTGCGCATCCGAGACGATGAACACCGGGATGCAGTTCACGAACGACACTCCGGCTTCGAGGCAGGCGCGCGCGTAGTGCTCGGTTGCCGCCTGGCTGCCGACCGGGAGGTAGTTGACCACCATCTCGGCGCCGCTGCGCCGGAGCACCTCGACCACGTCGGCCGGCCGGCGCTCGGCCACCACGAAGGCCTCCTCCGGCGGGTAGTCGCGCATGTGCTCGGCCACGCCGTCGAGGACCGGGCCCATCTCGACGATCACGCTCGAGCGCGGCAGCTTGGGGTAGAGCGTGCGGGTGTTGTTGGGCGGCGCGAGCGCGGCCACGTCGAGCGGCTGACCCACCTTGCGCTGGTCGACGTCGAAGGCGCACACGACCTCGATGTCGCTCGGGCGGTAGCCGCACACGTCGTGATGCATGAGGCCGACGTGCGCGTCGGCGGACTGCTCGTCGGCGGCGCGATAGAATTCGATGCCCTGCAGGAGGCTGCTCGCGCAGTTGCCCACCCCCACGATGCCGATCGCGATCTTCCCCATACGCCTCACTCGCGTGCGCGGCCGCCACCAGCCCGTGCACGGGCGCGCCTCATATACTCAACGGGGGGAGGGCTGTAAATCGCCCGATCGGCGCGCGCTCTATTTCTTGCGGAAGCGGGACGGGAGGTCCGGGGGGAAGTCGTGCTCGGGGTGGATCGCGCGCGCCTTGGCGAGGAGCTGCTCCTCCGTCTCGGGATCGTCGGGGTTCGGCACGCAGCAGTCGACCGGACACACCACCGCGCACTGCTCCTGATCGAAAAACCCGACGCACTCCGTGCACTTCTCGGGGACGATGTAATAGATGTCCTGCTGGAGGGCGGGATGGCTCTGCCCGTGGTTCTGCCAGGCGGCCCCGCCCTCGTAGATGGCCGTGTTCGGGCACTCGGGCTCGCAGGCCCCGCAGTTGATGCACTCGGCAGTAATCACCGTCGACATGGCGTCATTCGGGCGTCGGTCGGGTGGACTATAACGGCCTCACCGGCAGCGAGACAACCGGCGCGGGCCCGCTCAGGCGGGCGCCGCCAGGGCCTCGGCCACCCGCCCGGCGAGGGCGGCGAACAGCCGGCTCGCCGGGTGCTCGGGCTGGGCAGCCACCAGGGGGCGCCCGGCATCGCCGCCCTCGCGCAGGGCGGGCACGAGCGGGATGCGCGCTAGCACGGGCACGCCGAAGCGGGCCGCGAGCGCGTCGGCCCCGCCCCGGCCGAAGATCGGATCCTCCGTCCCGCAGCGCGGGCAGAGGTAGCCGCTCATGTTCTCCACCACGCCCAGCACGGGCGTGCTCACCTGCGCGAACATCGCCATGCCCCGGCCCACGTCGAGGAGGGCCACGTCCTGCGGCGTGGTCACCACGACCGCGCCGGCGACCGGCACCTGCTGCACCAGGGTGAGCGGCGCATCGCCCGTCCCGGGCGGCAGGTCCACGACCAGCAGGTCGAGCTCGCCCCACTCCACGTCGCGTAGGAACTGCCGCACGATGCCCATGACGATCGGCCCGCGCCAGATGACCGGCGACTGCTCGTCGAGGAAGAACCCCATGGACATCAGCTTGATGCCGTAGCGCTCGAGGGGGTGGATGCGCTTGTCCGGCCCGACCCGCGGGCGCGCATCGGTGCCGAACATGATGGGTAGGCTCGGCCCGTAGACGTCGGCATCGACGAGCCCGACGCGCCGGCGTCCCTCGCCGGCCAGCGCGAGCGCGAGGTTCACGGCCACGGTCGACTTGCCGACCCCGCCCTTCGTGCTCGCCACCGCGATGATGTGCGCCACGCCGGGCAACGCGGCGCGCTGCGCGAAGGGATCGCGCCCCCTCCCCTCCTCGGCGCGCGCGAAGTGTACGTCGACGTGCGCGACGCCCGGCAGCCGACGGAGCGCGGCGTCGATCGCCCGCGCGAGCTGCTGCAGCACCTCCGGCTTGTCGGTCCCCGGGCGCACGTGTAGGCGCACCGTGTCGCCGTCGATCGCGATCTCCTCGCCCACCATGCCGAGGGTCACGATGTCGCGCCGGAAGTTCGGGAAGAGGACGGTGCGGAGCGCCTCGCGCACCCGCTCGGGTGTGAGCTCCGCCATGTCGCCGCGACACTAGCCGTGGCCTCGCGCCGGCGCAACGTTGCGGCTACCATCGCCGCCTCGGATGGAGACCGTCCACGAGTTGCTCGAGAGCCGCCGTCGCGACGGCGCCCCCGCGCTGATCGACGCGGCGAGCGGCGAGACGCTCGTCGGGACGGCCCTCGCCGCGCGCGTCGCGGGCCGAGCCCGTGCGCTCGTCGCGGCGGGCGTGCGGCCCGGCGACCGCGTGGCGCTCCTCGTTCCCAATTCGCTCGCCTGCGCGGAGACGCTGCTCGCGGCTGCGACGGCCGGCGCGGCGGCCGTGCCCATCAACCTCCGCTGGACGGCGACCGAAGTCGATCACCTGCTCGCCGATGCCGAGCCGCGCGTCCTGGTGGCCGCCGACGAGCGCGTCCGGGCGCTCGGCCCGCTCGCGCACTGCCCGCCCCTGCTCTCTCCCGATGCCGTGCTCGCGAGCGGCCCCCTGCCCCCGCCTCCGGCGCCCGACGACACCGCGCTCATCCTCTACACGTCGGGCACCACCGGGCGCCCGAAGGGCGCCATGCTGACGCACCGGAACCTCCTCTCGAACGCGCGCCGGATCGCCGACTGGCTCCGCCTCGGGCCGCGCGACCGCGTGCTCACCGTGATGCCGCTCTTCCACGCCAACGCGATCGTGATCGGGACGCTCGTCCCGCTGTGCGCGGGGGCGAGCGCGGTCATCGCCGAGCGCTTCCGCGCCGCCGAGTTCTGGGCGAGCGTCGATCGCCACCGCCCGACGACCGCGGGCACCGTGCCCACCATGCTCGCGCTGCTGCTCGGCGAGCCCGACCCGCCGGCCACGCTCGCGCGTGGGAGCCTGCGCTTCCTGCTCACCGGCTCGGCGCCGGTGCCCGCCGATCTCCTCCTCGCCTTCGAGCGGCGCTTCGGCGTGCCGGTGATCGAGGGCTACGGCTTGACCGAGTGTACCTGCCGCGCCACTTTCAACCCGATCGACGGGCGGCGGCGGCCGGGCTCGTGCGGCGTGCCGCTCGCGCCGCTGCGCATCGTCGACGGGGAGGATCGCGACCTGCCCTCCGGCGCGGTCGGCGAGATCCTGCTCCGCGGAGCGCACGTCATGCGCGGCTACTTCCGGGCGCCGGAAGCGACGGCGGCGGCGATGCACGGCGGCTGGCTGCACACGGGCGACCTCGGCCGCCTCGATGCGGACGGCTTCCTCCACATCGTCGGACGCGCGAGCGAGCTCATCATCCGCGGCGGCGAGAACGTCTACCCGCGCGAGATCGAGGAGACGCTGCTCGCGCACCCCGCGGTGGCGGAGGCTGCCGTGGTCGGCGCGCCCGACCCGCTCTACGGCGAGGTCGTGTGGGTCTTCCTCGCCCCGCGCCCGGGCGCGCGCCTGGATGAGGGCGAGGTCCTCGCCTGGTGCGCGACCCGCCTCGCGGATTTCAAGCGCCCGGCGCGTATCACGGTCATGGCCGCGCTGCCGAAGGGGCCGACCGGCAAGCTGCTCAAGGCGCCGCTGCGCGCCCTCGCCGGCACCCGTCCTTGACATTGGAGGCCCGTTCTCGTTGAGTCGCCTCGCCTCCGCCGTGAAGCCCCTCGCCCACAGCGCCGCGGCCACCGCCACTCCGCCCCTCCCGCCCGCCATCGAGGAGGACCTCGTCCGGGTCGAGGCGCGGCTCGAGGCCGAGCTGCGAGCGCGCGAGGAGCGCCTGCATGCGATCGCCACGCACCTCGTCCAGGCGGGCGGCAAGCGCATCCGCCCGCTCGTCGTGCTGCTCGTCTACTACGCCTCGGCGGGCGAGCGGCCGCTCGCGCGGCGCGACGATGCGATCGAGGCGGCGGTCGCGCTCGAGCTGATCCACTCCGCCACCCTCCTGCACGACGACATCATCGACCGGGGCGAGACGCGCCGCGGCCGGCCCTCGGCGGTCAGCACCTTCGGCGTCGCCGACACGCTGGTCGCGGGCGACTTCCTCTTCAGCCGCGCCTTCGCGCTCTGCGCGCGCTTCGAGGCCGAGGTCATCCGCTGGGCGGCCGAGGCGTGCATCAGCCTGACCGAGGGCGAGATCATGCAGGGGCGCTTCCGGCACAATCCGGCTGTGACCATGGCCGATTACCTCGAAATCATCGAGCGCAAGACGGCCTCGCTGTTCGCGGCGGGCGCGCGCACGGCGGCACACCTGGCCGGCGCGCCCACCGCGCTCGTCGACGCGATGGGCTCGTGCGGCCGCCACGTCGGGCTCGCCTTCCAGGTGAGCGACGACCTGCTCGACGTCGAGGGCCAGCCCGCGGTGACCGGCAAGCCGCGCGGCATCGATCTGCGCGACGGCAATCCGTCCCTGCCGATCGTGCTCGCGCTCGCGCACGACGCCGAGCTGGCGCACCTGTTCTCGAGCGAGCGGCTCGTGGCCGCGGACATCGAAGCCGGGCTCGCGCGCATCCGCCGCACCGGCGTCCTGGCCGCCGTCGGGGAGCGGGCGCGCGCCCACATCGACGCCGCGCTGGGCGGGCTCGCGGAGCTCCCCGACTCGCCGTACCGGAGCGCGCTCTTCGCCCTCACGCACGGGCTCGCCGGGCGGCCGAGCTGAAGAGCAGTCCCGGCGCGACGCGCACCACCTCTCCCGCGACGTCACCGCGAGCGGCAACCGGACGCACGCGAATTGACTTGCCCCGGCCCGCGACCGAAGATGCGCGCCATGCCGCGCGACCCCGACGGACTCGACACCGCCGCCCGCGCGCTCGGAGGCGCCGTCCTCGGGCCGCGCGAGATCACGGCTGCGCTCGGCTTCGACGCGCTCGCGGTCCTGACCCCCGCCGAGCAGGCGGCGGTGGCGCGCCTGCCTTTCGGCGCAGCCGACCTCGAGCGTGCGCGCGCCGCGGGCGAGATGCTCGTGCTGCGCCTGCCGCGCGATCCCGAGGGGCCGCTCACCATGCTGCGCCTGGCCGCGCGCCTCCGCACCGGCCTCGACCCGGCCGTGCACAAGGGCGTGGGCTACCTCCTCCGGCCCGAGTGGACGATCGACGATCAGCCGTTCGCCGCCGAGGAGACCTGTACGGCGGGCTGGTGGCTGGTGCGCCGCGAGCCGCTCGACGAGACGCTGAACCGCGCCTACGCGGATCAGGACCGCGTCCTCGGTCCCGCGCCGCCCGACCGTCCCCGGCGGCGGAGCGCGGCCGAGATCGCCTTCGACACGCTCCTCTGGGAGCGCGTCCACGGCGAGCGCCTGCTCGCCGCCACGTGGGACTGGTCCCGCAGCGTGAGCACCGACCAGGGCTACGCGGCGCTCGGCGAGTTCGGGCCCCACGGGCTGCGGGTCATCGCGTACTCGCGCGCCGTTCGCTTCGGCACGCTGGGCGTGTGCGCGCAGCGCTAGCTGCGCTAGCGCGAGGACGAGCACGTCGAACGAGGCGGGAAAGCCGCGCGCGCCGCAGGCGAGGCGCACCAGGACCACGTCCATCGGGCAGGAGCCCTCGCCAGACGTGCGGGCGTACGTCGCGACGCATTGGGAACCGAGCTCGATGATCCACGGACGGCGGCGGGCGCGCGCAATGGGTGCCGGTCGGCCGGGCCGGGAGGATCCATTGGCCTCCGACGAGGAGGTGAGGCGACACGGAGATTTCGGCTTGACGACGGACCTCGATCGGGGGCAACCATCCCCCGATGCCGCGCGCCCGCGTCTTCATCGCAGGCCTCGTCTTGCTCGCCGCCGCGGCGGTTCGGGCCGACGACGTGCTCCATCCGGGAATGGTCAGCGTGGACCGCCCGACGGTGGTCACGCTCGGCGTCCAGCTTCTCGTGACCGGAGACGACAACCACAACGCCCGGGTCGCCGTCCGCTATCGCCCGCTGGGCGCCGAGACCTGGCGAAGCGCGATGGATCTCTTCCGCGTGCATCCGGAGAGCGTCGTCGGCTGGACGGTGCCCGACCAGTTCGCGGGAAGTATCTTCGAACTCGCGCCGGGGACGACGTACGAGATCGAGCTCCACGCAACCGACCCCGACGGTCCGGTCGATCAGACGATGGTCGTGTCGGCGACGCTTCGCGCGGTCCCGCCGGCCGATCCGCTGCATCCGAGGGCGAGGAACGTCGGGGACGCGGCGAGCCTGCGGTCCGCGCTCGGCGCCGCCGAGCCCGGTGACGTGATCACCCTCGCGGACGGCACCTACACGGGCACGTTCGCCCTGCTCGCCAGCGGCACCCCGGACGATCCGATAGTCATCCGCGGCGCGAGCGCGGACGGCGTCGTCCTCGACGGGAGCGGCTGCTCCCCCTGCAACGTGCTCGAGGTCTATGGAAGCTTCGTCCACGTCGAGCGCCTGACGCTGCAGGACGCGGATCGGGCGCTCCGCTTCCAGGGGAGCGGGGCGCAGGGGAACGTCGTCCGCCGCGTGCATGCGCGAAACGTGCGGCTCGGGTTCGGTTCGAAGCGGCCGCTCGTCTACCCGGACGACGGCGGCGTGCACTCGAGCGACGATGGCATCCACGTGGAGGGCGACGGACACGTCGTCTGCCACAACGAGATCGTCGGCTTCGGTGACGCGATGAAGACCGCGCAGCCCGGCGCCCGAGCGATCGACTTCTACGGCAACGAGATCCTCTCCGCATACGACAATGGCGTCGAGCTCGACTACAGCGCGGGGAACACGCGCGTCTTCCGCAATCGCTTCACGAACACCTACGCCCCGTTGAGCTTTCAGCCGATCTTCGGCGGCCCCGCTTACGCTCTCCGCAACGTGGTGACGAACGCCGGCTGGGAGCAGCTCAAGTTCCACGCCGGCGGCACGCCGTCGGAGGAGCCGAGCGGGATGCTCGTCTACCACAACACGTTCGTGAGCCCCGCCCTCGCACTCAACCTCCAGACCTCCGCGACCAGCCACCACTTCACGATCGCGAACAATCTCTTCGTCGGTCCGAGCCCCGCGGGAGCGCGCGTCGCCGACTGGACGGGTCCGATCGACGATGGGATCTTCGACTACGACGGCTGGTTCCCGAACGGCACGTTCGACTTTCACGCGACGGGGAGCTGGACGAGCTTCGCGGCCATGCGGAGCGCGGGTGTGCTCGAGCCGCACGGCGTCCTCCTCGTGCCGCCGATCTTCGCGAGCGGGCTCGTCCCGCCGGACAGCTACCGGACGACGATGACGCCGCCGGACACGACGCTCGACGCGGCCTCGGACGCCGTCGACGCCGGCTTCCTCCTGCCGAACGTGAACGACGGGTTCACCGGCGCAGCGCCGGATCTGGGTGCGCTCGAAGTCGACTGTCCGAGCCCGCTCTTCGGTGTCCGCCCCGAGGGGGTCGACGAGACGAACGAGCCGACCGGCTGCGGCGCACCGACCGTCACGCCGACTACCAGCACCACGACGACGACTCTGCCATGGGTCCTCATCCGCACGACGGTCCTCCGCCTGCGGGACGACGCCGCCAATCCGAAGCGGCGGCGAATCACCTTCAAGTCCGCGACGAGATTCGATCTGCCGGCGAACCGCATCTTGCCGCCAGTCCCCGGGAGCCCCGGCGATCCCACACGCGGCGGCGCGACGCTCGCGGTGTACAACTCGGCGGGCAGCGGCGAGGCGGTCACGGCGGCCCTTCCCGCGGCCGGCCCACTCGCGGGCTGGTCGCTGATCGGGGGCAGACTCTACCGATTCCGGAGCAAGGATCCGAGCGCCCCGATCCGCAGCGTCACCGCGCGCGCCGATCGCATCTCGGTGAAGGGCGGGACGGCGGCCTGGCCCTACACGCTCGACGAGGCCTCGCAGGGGCGGATCGCGGTCCGCCTCACGCTCGGCGCGGACCGCCCGTGGTGTGCCGAAGCGCGGGGCAGCGTCGACGTCGTGAACGAGTTCGTGGCCGAGCGGGACGCGCTGCCGCCTCCAACTTGCCCGCCGATGCCGTGAGGATATCGCATACTAACGGCCTTTTCTCGGGCCAGGACGACATAGCGCCCGAAGTCGGACGTTCGTCGGCCCCGTACCTCCGGTCCGGTAGGACGGGGGCGCCACGGACGCTCTCGTCGCGCGTCGTCGCGCGGCGGAAGCGCGGCCGGCCGGGCAGGAGAGCGCGAGAGTCCGGCGACTGACTACTCGGCGGCGTCCTCGCGCCGCGAGCCGTAGCGGCGCGAGTACACCTCGGTGAACTCGGCGCCGACGAGCAGTATCTGCGCCGAGTAGTAGACCCACAGCAGCAGCACCACGAGCGACGCCGCGGCGCCGTAGACCGAGGTGCGGCCCGTCCGTCCGAGATAGAGCGCGATGAGGGTCTTCCCCAGCGTGAAGAGGAGCGCGGTTACCCCCGCGCCGAACCACACGTCCCGCCAGTTCATGGGCGCGTCGGGCAGCACCTTGAAGATGAGGGCGAACAACGCCGTGATCATGAGAAGGGAGATCAGGAAGTTGAGCGCCGGAAGGAGCCCGCTCAGCACGGGGAGATACTCGGCCAGGAGCTGATGCACGGCAGCGAGGACCGCCGACACGACGAGCGAGAGGAAGAGCAGGAGGCCGATGCCGAGGATCAGGCTGAAGGAGGTGAGGCGCCGACGGACGAGGCCGCGCACGCCGCGGGCCCTGCCGGCGGTCACGCCCCAGATCTGGTTGAGCGCGGCCTGGAGCTGGCCGAAGACGCCAGAGGCGCCGAACAGCATGGTGGCGAGGCTCGCGACCGTGGCGATCACGCCCGAGGCCGGCGCGCTCGCGCGTGCGATCATGCCCTCGATCACCTTCGCCGCCTCCGGCCCGACGGCGCCCGCGACGCGGGCCACGATCTCGCCTTGGGCGGCGGCGCGACCGAAGACCAGGCCCACGATGGCGATGATCAGCACGAGGAGCGGGGCGAGCGAGAAGAGCGCGTAGAAGGCGAGCGCGGCGCCCAGGCTGAGCGCGTTGTCCTTGCGCCACTCCGTCACCACCTCGCGCAGGAAGGAGACGCCGGGCTCCAGCTTCATGCGAGGACTTCCCGCCACACCGCCTGGCATCTCTAGCCCATCGCCGGCGCGAAGTGAACCGAGAACGTGGCGTCCGCGCGCCGGCTCCCCTATGATCGCCCCGCGGTGCCGGACGCGAACCAGAGGGCGGAACGCAGGTGGGGAGGCTGGTCCTCGTGGCTCGCTCGCCGCCGCGTGCGGATCGCGCTCGGGCTCCTCGCGCTGGCAGTGGCGGTGCGCGTGGCGCTCCCGCCCGTCCTCCGCAGAGTCATCGTGTCGCAGGCGAACGCGGCGCTCGCCGGACGCCTCGAGGTGGGCGACGTGGATCTGTGGCTCGTTCTCGGCGGGGCGGCGCTCACGGATGTGGCGCTGCGCGCCGAGAGCACCGCTCCGACCGACCCGCCGCTGGTGGCCTTCCACCGGCTCTACGTGCGGGTGGGGTGGCTGCCGCTCCTCCGCCGCACGCTGCGCGTCAAGGACTTCGCCCTCGACGGCCTCGCCGTGAACGTCGATCGACTGCAGAGCGGCGCCCTCGTCCTGCCCGCCCTGCGCGCGGGCCCGCCCAAGCCGGAGGCGAAGCCCGCCCCGCCCGCGAAGCCGTGGAACGTCGTCATCGACCGGGCCGCGCTGCGCGACGGGCATCTCCGGCTGCGCGACTACGTCGTCGAGCCCCCGGAGCCCGTAGAGCTGGTGCTCGCCGCCCTCGACCTGAAGGGCTTCTCGTTCCAGTACGGAACCGGCAGCGAGCCGGGGCACGGCGTCATCGAGGCCAGGTTCGCCGACGGCACGGTGCGCGTCGAGACCACGGTCACCACGCGCAGCGACGGCTTCGCCGTCGACGCCAGGGTCGAGGTCACGAACCTGCCCCTCGACCGCACGCAGGTCCACGTGCCCGCCCTGGGGTGGAGCGGATTCCGCGGCCGTCTCGACGCGGCCCTCACCGCCCGCGCCGAGCCGGGC
>WNFR01011077.1_pt1 | contig 10923 bp, 8 predicted proteins | sample 5400221 | NCBI WGS metagenome assembly WNFR01 (sample SAMN13153357, study PRJNA577476) | soil metagenome | isolation source: 40 cm soil under Madrone tree | place: USA:California | collected 2016-06-14 | reverse complement strand
GTCATTCAGCGATTAAATATAAATGACGACATCCAGATCGTGAACATTACTTTCTTCGCTTATTTGAGTCGCCGACAATTTGGCGCCCTTCGCTACTCCGCTGTAGTAGAGCCCAGCTATGTTCTGGAAAATCGGCTGGAACTTCACGTGAACTCAGATCTGCCGGTCACGAACCTGTCACCCAAAATCCGAGGCTCACTTCTCGATAGGGAGGGAAAATCAGAAAACGAAACAATACCCAGCGAAACATCCGGTTGGTCGATTGCCAATATGCTGAATGTTGGCTTTGATTTTCGTTACCAACAAGTCTTTTCTGCAAGTGATATCGCGCACAGCTACAATAATCTCTACGATTTAACGCGAGATCCCCGCCTGATCGGCCTACCCCTCGCCCGAGTCATTGGTGGAAAGAATCCTTCCTATCCGATTCCAGGAGCGAGCGGCTACTACGGCACTCCCGGCGGCACTTACGTCAGTCCATCCGGTGCGATAATCAATACTGGAAACGGCGAGACCAACGACACTTGGGCATACGATTGGGCGGCGTTCCTTGAAGATCGAGTTAGTCTCACCAGACAGCTGTCTTTTTTCTTTGGCATTCGCGGAGACCTGTTGCACGTCGACTTTATTGATCCGGTTCATCCGCCGAGTTTCGATCCGGTCACCGCGAATACGACCCAGGGATTGATCAACCTGAACGGTAATCTGACCTATCAACCCTTCTCTTGGTTAACTGCATATCTTACCTACGACCACAGTACTTCGACCACTGACGGACAGGGTGGCGGGTACGGCATCGGAAACGATAATAAGTTTGACAATCCAGACTTCCGCAACGCGAGCGATCTTTATGAAGGCGGCTTCAAGTTCGATCTCTTGGATGGCAAATTATTCCTTGCGATGGCTGGATTCCGGCAGACCCGGAGCATCCCCCGAATTGCCTCATCATCAAACCACCAACCGCCGCAGGTAGGATCTATCACCGGCGACACCAGTCCGTATTTGAAATAAACAACAATGTGACGACGCGGCATTTGTACGAGAGTCGCCACCGTCTCGATTGGGTATACGCTACTAGCGTCGGGTTCGAAGGGTTGCAGCGCGGTATCGGGTGAATTAGCGGAATCGCCGAACATTGTTCATTCTCTCCTTCGAAATGACCATCTATCGTTGGGTGGGCCAGAGACTGGAGGACAATTCGCCCCGAGAAACTCAACCCTTGGCCGGCCCAACTCTTTCTTTCGACTGAGAGGCGACGGCGGCTAAGCCTCCGGGCTCTCCGAAAGCCGGCACCGCCCTACCTACCAGTCGATAAAATGTTGGTCCGTCTATGGACTCGGTCTTGAGCAATTCGGCCGCCACATGCTCGAGTTGATCGCGATGTGCAGATAATGTTTCTCTGGCTTGTTCGTAGGCCAGGTCGAGCAATTTCTTGACTTCCTCATCGATTTCCCGGGCGGTGGCTTCGCTGCAGTCGCGTTGGAATTGAAACTCCTGACCGTTGAGAAACGTTGGCTGGCGCTGGACATTATTGGCCAACCCCAGGCGCTCACTCATCCCATATAGCGCGACCATCTGGCGAGCGAGTGCGGTGGCACGTTCCAGATCGTTTTGGGCTCCCGTGCTGACCTCGGCAAAAACGACTTCCTCTGCGGCGCGTCCGCCGAGCAGGCCACGAATACGATCCAATAACTCGCTGCGCGTCATCAGGAATTGATCTTCGGATGGCAATTGCATCGTATAGCCAAGCGCTCCTCTTCCCCGTGGCACAATGCTAATTTTGTGTACGGGATCAGCATGAACGCTGTAGGCGGCGATTAATGCATGACCGACTTCATGATAGGCGACCCGACGTTTCTCTACCTCGCCGAGGCGGCGGCTCGCAAAGCAGCTTCGTTCAGCAGGTTTGCCAAATCGGCGCCAGAGAGTCCGGCGGTGGCGGCAGCGATACGCCGCAAATCGACATCAGCAGCGAGGTGCTTGTTCCGGGAGTGTACTTTGAGAATGGCCTCGCGGCCATCGAGGTCAGGTGCGTCCACCACGACTTGGCGATCAAAGCGCCCCGGGCGTAGCAGAGCCCGGTCGAGGACCTCCGGACGATTGGTGGCGGCGAGAATGATAACGCCGGCGTTGGGCTCGAAGACATCCAACTCCACCAACAAAGCATTGAGAGTCTGTTCCCGCTCGTCGTTGACCGCACCCACATGGACGCCTCGCTGCCGGCCAATAGCATCAAGTTCGTCGATGAATATGATGCAGGGCGCATGTTCCTTGGCTTGCTTGAACAGATCGCGCACACGCGCGGCGCCTACTCCCACAAACATTTCTACGAAATCGCTACCGCTGATCGAAAAAAAAGGCACTTTCGCCTCGCCGGCTACCGCACGCGCCAACAGCGTTTTGCCGGTTCCGGGCGGGCCAACCAATAGCACTCCTTTTGGGATGTGCGCACCCAGATCCTCGTACTGCTTAGGGTTCTTGAGAAAATCAACTACCTCCCTCAACTCAAACTTTGCTTCATCGGCGCCGGCAACATCGTCGAAGGTTACGCCCGTATCCGAGTCAGCAACGAGTCTTGCTCCGCTTTTGCCAATAGAAAAGATGGATTGGCCGGTGGGATTCAGTCGGCGAGCTAGCAAGCTCCACAACCCGACCATGACAACAATCGGCAAAACCCAGCCAAGCAACAGCTGTGAGATAAGTCCGGGTCGTGCAGCCGCATATTCGACATTGGCAGCCTGAAGTTCCTTTACCAGATCAGGATCCTCGACACGCTCGGTCCGAAAGAGGAACGGTTGAGTTTCCGCTCCCGTTTGCTGCCCTTCGCTATCGGGAGTAACGCCCGGACTCGGAGCGACCGTTGGGCTGGGAGCAGGGGTTTGATTTTTCAGACCCTTTGCCGCTGAAGGCACGATGCGCCCATCAATTTCGTCCTGTTTGACCACCGCTGCGACCACTTCGTGGCGGGCAAGATAGGTCTTGAATTGACTATAAGGAATCGTGCGAACCGACAGCTGGTAAAACAGGTCCTGCCAGCCCCAGAGAATCAACATCGCAAAAATGAAATATATGATCGTCAGCCGCCATTTCGGCTCCGGCGGATCTACCTTAGCTGGTTTCTTGATCGGGAGATTGATTTGTGGTTCTCGCTTCATGGTTATCCGCTGTAGCAACGATGAACACGACCCTAACTGCTTTCAACCATTCGTTTGAGCTAGTCCTGGACGGATTCCTGACGATGTACTGGCTAGTAGTAGCAGCAGATTTGCGCAAGCAATCACTCGAGTGCACTCGTGAAATGAGTTCATAGTTTTAAATGATTTCCTCAGCGCTACCTGATCTAAACCGGCACCTGCAACCTAGCTCACGCTGATAAGCCAATTGCACCAACAACAACCTTAAGCTCACCTCGTTATTCCGTCTCCTAGGCGTCGAGTTTCAGTGCACAACTATCTAGCGTCCAAAGGCGCGAGAATGGCTGGATCGATCTTGACTAACTCTCTTCTCAAATTGCCCTCGATCGCGGCGGAGCGCAGCCCCACTCCGCAATGTCTAGGTCGCGCCCCAACTCAGACCTGTAGGTCAAACTACCGCCAGGGCGCCTTAATTTGCTGAGGTGGCCTGTCCGGCATGGCATTCGGCTTGCAATAGGCTTCGTCGAAATCCGGTCGGCGATTTCCCAACGATTCGCCGGAAGAGTTGATTGAACTGAGTCAACGATTGGAATCCCACCTGATACGCGATTTCACTAACGCCTGGACCCGGAAGCTGAGATTTTCCGTCTGGTGGCGCTCGATGTAGGCTCGGGCCAGCCGGACTCGGTATGGCTCCCTTTTTCCTTGTTGAATCAATATCTGGTTGGCGGAGAACGACAATTGCTTGGCGAATATCTCTAGTAATCGCGCCATCACTTTGTAAGGGGTTCGATCGGTAACAGTCGAATGATGGAGGTAAAGATGGTCAACAACCGCCTGAATTGATGTCTACTCACCCGGCCGACTCGACTCGTATTAGCCGCCTCGAGAATCTCATGCCGGCCGCGATCGATGAATATCAGAAAGCGATGCTGGCCATTAGAATCCCGAACGCCGTCGCATTTAAGACTCACGCCTCGCACTAAGAGCTTTCTTTGGTACCGCTCTTTGCCGGCGTGCAGGCCAGACGATAGCGGTCGGGTGAAGTGTTCTTGAGAATGACTGAATCAGGACCATGAATCGACTGTAAGGTTTCAACGGCATAAAATCCTATCCGGCTTGAGCCGCCTGTTCGACAAATTGCCGAATTGCCGAGGCCGGCAACGCACCAGCTTTCCTCGCCAATTCGCGTCCCGCTTTGAACACGGCCAATCGAGTGTTTCGTCATAGGTAAGGTCCTTCGGCGCGGTCCGTGATCAGATCGGGGCAGTCCAGAAGTTGGGGTTTAAGAATTGATTGGCCAATTCTTTGGGCCCGACTTTGGTTAGGTCGCACGGGATCACTCTTTTTACGCGGTTGCGAATCGGCGGCGGCAATTGCTCCAGAATCTGGTGGCTGATTTCCTTTGGTGCAGCCAGCCAGCAAGTCTGATAGTCACCGGATTGGATAAGGCGCCCGATATGGTCAGCGATCTGGTGGACGAGACGGCGTTTTGATTCGAGTTCGAGGTTCTGATCGTCGCCCAAGGGAGTCCCTCGACTTTTTTGGGTAGGCGCCGCACGTCGGCCAGCCAGGTCGGTTACTTTGTCTAGAACTCGGGTATGAGCTTCTTCCAGAACAGCGGTCTCCAGCTCTTCGAGTCGCGGCGTGTGCTGAACCGTAAACTCGAGCCGGTAGGCTTTAAGCGTTCCAAGATCGGCAGCGAAGAGCAATTTTGGTTTCGTAGGTCAATTCCTCGGGGTTTGGTTGAGTCGGTAAAAGAAAGGATTCAACATACCTTATTGAATTTCTCGCCTGGGTCGAGCAACAGACTCTATTCAACCACAGGGCCGATCCTTACGCGAAATTGCGGGAGCGGATGATAAACAACTTGCCCGGCGATTGCGGCAGAACCGGGAAAAGAAGGAGGAGGGAATCTATTGCCATCTCAGCCTTGACAACGATCGGGCAGCCATATATGTTCGCTTGAACATATATCGCAAGTTCCCCAACTCAATAAAACCTATGACGACCAGGTATATTCCCGATGGCTATCACTCGATCACTCCCAGCATCTGTTTGGATGGCGCTCAGAAGCTCATTGATTTTCTCAAGGGCGTTTTCGGCGCGAAAGAACGTATGCGAATGGAAGGACCTGGTGGAAAGATCATGCACGCCGAGTTCAATATCGGTGATTCAGCGATCATGCTTGCCGACGCCATGCCGGAGTGGCCGGCCAAGTCCAATTCGCTTTACGTTTACGTGGAAGATGTTGATGCCGCCTACAAACGGGCAGTCCAGTTTGGCGCCACCTCAGTGCGGGAGCCGCAAGACATGTTCTATGGTGATCGCTCCGCCGCAGTGACGGATCCTTTCGGTAATTTTTGGGCAATCGCCACCCACATCGAAGATGTGAGTCCCGCGGAACTCAAGAAGCGGGCTGAGGCATTCCGGAAGCAATTTTCAGCGAGCTGATCCGGGTAGGGAACAAAGAAACCAATATTCTCACATAGAGACGTTGCCGCCTGACGGTTGAGAGCCGGAAAGCGGCACACCAAATTTAGCTCGTGGTGCAGCGTCTCCGATACGCCTTAGTGGTTGGCTGGGTTTCATCGTTCGCCGCACCGACTGCTTCAGAGACACCGGTTTCCATCATCTGTGATTTCTTTGATCTGGGTCCGCGGACAGCGACGGTGGGAAAACCACCAAACTCCGATTAGATCGATTGCGGGGCGCCAGAGGAATACGCGAAGATTGTATTTCGGCGTTCCAGAGCGACGGGGACGATGGTTAACCGGAATCTCAGCAATCGAGAACCCAGCTGCTTTGGCCAGCGCCGGCATAAAAGAGTAGAGTGTCCGGATCGGAATAAACGCCTCCAATACTTCTCGACGAAAAACCTTCAGACCACATCCGGCATCTGAGACACCGTCGTTGGTGAAAACACGGCGAACAGCATTTCCAAAGTTGGAGATGAGCCTCCGTTTGAAGCTATCATGCCGATTCACACGGTGACCCATGACCATATGGTACTGGCCGAGTAGGTGTAGTGCCCTCTCAATATCACGCGGATCGTTTTGTCCATCACCGTCTAGCAGAACGATATCCTTTCCTCGGGCGGAACTCATTCCGGCCAAAAGTGCGGCTGCTTGTCCGCTGTTCTGAGCCAACCCGAGAATCCGTGCAGCAGACCAGCTCGCGATTTGCTGCCTGAGCCGGACGGCGGTGCTGTCCACGCTCCCATCATCGACCAGAACCACTTCGTAGCTCCGTGACTGATTTTCCAGAACCTCGCGAAGCTCTTGTAGCACCGGGTCGACATTGTCTTCTTCATTGAAGAATGGAATAACGACGCTGAAATCTGGGCAGTGCTTAGTCTCCATCGTTCTGGATTCGGGCTTACGTTGTCTGGCCTAACTGGGTCGGGTCGCAGTCTCATCCAGTCGCCGAGCGACCCGCCCTACCGACTCCTCACTTCCAGTTCCTGCCTCCTGTTTCATAGCTTCTCCAATAGCACGAATTCCTTCTTCTCGTTGTCAACGATCTCCGACAATGTCTGAAAGGGCGTATTCTTCCACCGTGAGTCCTGTCTAAAGCTCGAGCTCAGCTCCTTTGGTAAAATGACGTAACGAGCGCCGGGAGGAATCTGGTCGGTTCGCAAGAAATACCTCGTTTGCGGTTCTAAGTAATACCAGAACGGCCGGTATTCATTCTCATGCACCCAGAGTATCGCGTCCGGAGGAAGCTTGGCTCGAACGCTGTTGGCTACTTCTCGCGCTCCGTAGCTCAAAGCATTTACCCGTGGAACAATCGCGATCGAGTAAACCAGCATCGCGATCATGAAGACCGTCGCGGTCGTAACCGCTAGTCGTAAGGTATCGCCCGAAAAATTTGGATCATCGGTATCCGCTCGACTCGCGACCCAACCGAAAAAACAAAGCAGAGCGCAAGCGCAGAGCCCAATCCAGGCTGCGAAATTCACTCTCGCGAAGAACGGCACCGACAAGATTACTGCCCCGGCGAGGACCAGGAGGAAACGATTGGCTACTCTCCAGACCTTCAGGATTCTCTCACCGACTGAAGCGGACGCGCCGGCCGCCGTCGCTAAAGGTATAGCGGCCCCTAGCATCGGAACCTTCCAAGCGCTATTCGATTGGCCGCGACGAAGCCTGGTGCGTAACCGGGGGCGCGTCTCTACCGATCGGATAAGCACTTGCGCGAGCAAAAGACACGGAACAACGAACAACGGATAAAGGTAGCGCGGTGAGCCATTGGGCAACAGCGTCATGAGCACGCAGGTCACCACCATTCCAAGCCTTGCGCCTCGGAACCACGCGTCTTTTCGAGCTTCGTCGATTGCCGGCACTTGTTCGTGATCCGCTGCGTGGGCGGAGCCGGCATCGCCGCCGGCTCCACCCAAGTGGCCAATGGGTTTGAGAGGCTCTGTCGGGTGGCCTGCTCGCTCGCCGGGCCAGAGAAAGATTAGTAGGGGAGTCCAGGGTAAAAAATTCTTTAGCGTATTCGGAAAGCTCAGTAGCCAGGCGGCCAGATGAAAATGACCCGTTTCTGATCCGCCAGCTCGCGAAGTAATTTGATAAAACCAAAATTTCCAGACACCCATCGGATCGTGCTCACCCACCGCCAAAGAACAGGGAATCGCCCAAGCGCCAAAAAGGCCAACAATAAGCCCGAGTGCACACCAATGAGCGGGATGACCTAAGGCCCGGAGATCCTTCGCGAAAAACAGAGTCGGAATGACGACTCCGTAGAAAAAGAGAAGATGGGTCGGTCCCTTCGTCAGCATGGCCAACGAAAGAAAGAACGCCGGCAAAAGCCAAAGCGCCCACCCCTGTGCTCCGCGCAACCAAGCCGCAATCCAGGTTAGAAGACCGATCCCGGACGAGGCAACATACACGGCTTCCAACTCGGCCAACCGCCCTGTTTCCAAGATTGCAAAATTCGTAAGAAATAGAATGGCCGCGAAGAAGCCTCCGTTGGGCCCCAACCAGTAACTACCCATCCCGCCTATAGCGAGCGTCAAAGCAAGAGTTGCCAAGGCTGAAGGAAGACGGACCGCCCATTCGGATTTCGTACCGGCTGCAAGAAAACTGAGGGCGATGAGCCAATGCAACATCGGCGGCTTGCGCAGAAAAGGGATACTACCCACGCGCGGCACCAACCAGTCCCCTGAGGCGAGCATATGGAGGGCGGGCAATGCGCGTCGCGGCTCTTCGTGCTTCAGTTCCACGGATCCGAGACCGGGCAGGTAGATTCCGGCCCAAATGATCGTCGTAAGAACCAGAACCTGTAACTGGGTCGGTCGGGTGGCGATCTGACGGACGACTCGATTGATCGTTAGAGCAACCATCAGAAGGCTTTCCCATTAGCGCTGGGCGCTCGGCGGCAATGAAAGATATAAAAGCGTTTGATCTTGCGGCCATCTTCTCGAGTCACCAATTCACCGACCCGCTCGATACTTGGGAAATCTTCATTCAGCGAAGCTGGCAACCGATCGAAATCGGAAACGAATAGCGCGTCGCCCGTCGGTCGAACCTGGCGATAAGTTGGCCAAAGCACGATCTGATTGTACGGAGCACTCGAGACTGGCATGAAAGTGTCCGGTTGACCGTGTAAATAAAAGGAAAGCAGCGCGGCAGTCATGTATTTGTTAGCGATAACGACTCGGACGCCCGTTTCCGTTTCGAGGGAATCTATCTGAGCGGCTAGGTCCCGCGAGCCACGAGCACGATCCAGTGGATCCTTGCCGGGCGGTAAGTGAAGCCAAGCAGTTTCGTGAAGCGCCCCGGTCTCAACCAGCGCAACCAGTAGTCCAATCAATCCCAGCCATCTAGCCCAAGCGAATTTGGCTGCGAGTTTACTCCATTTGAAAGCCAGCAAAATCAGGCCGCTCACATACGCGGCTGCAGCCCAGTTGGCTTGGCTGGTCTGTTGAAAACTGATGAACAGGTAAAATAAGAATAGCGGAGCAAAGAGGGTCAATAAATACGTAACTTCATCACGCTCCTCCGGTTTGGTTAAGCCCGGCCAGAAAATAAGCAGGATCATTCCCACGAAAATTACTGGAGACAGAACTCCAGCTTGTCCGCCAAGAAAGACCAGCGGGTTCAACGGATTGATATGCGGTTGCTCATCCAATGCGCCGCGGTGGAAAAGAAAGCGGCTGGTTGGCCAATCGTTAGCCCAATTCCAATAAAGCACCGGAAGCAGAAAAAGAAGAGCGACCAGAACCATCGTCCAGAAGCTACCTCGGAAAAGATGCTTCCGGCTCGGAGGATGAACCAGGCAAAATACCGCGAAAGAAATTAATTCAAAGGCGCCGGTGTATTTCGACAACATTCCAAGGCCAACCAGAACTCCAGTCAGAGCCCATGGAGCTAGCTGCGTTGTGTCTTTGGCCCGCCAAAAAGCGAGCGCAGCAAAGGTCCAGAAGAACACGTAAGGGGTATCAATGGTCATCAGGATCGCGCCCACGGCAAAAAGCGGAACAACCCCCGCCATGATCAGCGCCCAGAGCGCAACGCGATCCGAGAATAGCCGCCTGGCCAATAGGTAGATACCGATCCCAGTGGCACTCGAAAGAATCACCGCAAAGAAACGAATACCGAGCACCGTTTGTCCAAACAAGGCCGTACCGGCGGCGATAATCCATGCAATCACTGGACCTTTGTCGAGATAACAGATGTCCAGGTGCCGGGACCAGAGCCAATAATATGCTTCATCTCCTACCAATTCGAGATGGGTGCAGTACCACAACCGATAAACGCTAAAGGCGAAAACAGCAATGATCACCCAGAAGAATTGGGAGCGAAGCAAAGCGGCTGTTTTCATTCAAGAATGGAAATATCCTGACGCCCGCAAGTCCGCGACTGTTCAATCTGAATAGACCAAACGAAAACAAGCGCTGTAAACGACAACGCTGCGATCGGCTGCAGTGCGTGCAGATAATTGTTCTGGCGAATCACCGGAACCCATGCATTTAACGCATCGGCAACAATAAACAACAGATAAGTCGCTGCAAACCAAACGCGGAGAGGATTGACGGGCCTGTCACCAGATTGTTTGAATTGCCACGTTGCCGCGCCGACGAAGGCCAAGGATGGAGCGAGAAACACATAGGTAGACAGCTCGGTGGCCGGACCGAACAGAGTGATCCAGAGAGAGCCGAGCGTAAACGCCATCCAAATCAAGCCGCGCTCCTCCCATCGTGCCACCCGGCGCGCCCACCAACAAAACAGTGCGATCGCAGCTCCAGCCAAAGCCTGCAGCGCCAGGTAGCCGGAAACTGTAATGGGCAATCGAATAATCCGGAGCAACAGCCAAAAATCTCGCCAGGTACCAAGTGCTCCGGCTACGCGACGCTGATCTGCGCCCAGGCAAGCAAACCAATCATGATATTGGTGGAGGACATATTGCGGCTTTTGCAACACGAGTGATAGAAACCACAAGCCGCAGAGCGACAAGAGCAGCCGAGGCCCTAAACGCCATGGGTAAATCACGACGAGCAACAATCCGATAACCAGCGGGTAGATTTTGAAAAATGTTGCCGCGCCGATGAGGAAGGCAGCGAGAGTCCATCTTCGCGCTTTGATTGCGACGCAAGCGCCCAGGAGGAGTCCAATTACGAGCAGACTTGCCTGGCCATTGTTCAGGTTCCCGAGCGACAATGGTAGCAGCAGGAATAACGGAAAATACTCCGAAGAGATCAAATCCTTGCCGAAATGGCGCAGCCAAAGAATGAAATTCGAAAGGTAAACGCCTATGATCATAAGGCGCCAAACGGCCGCTCCGA
>WNFR01019289.1_pt1 | contig 10924 bp, 12 predicted proteins | sample 5400221 | NCBI WGS metagenome assembly WNFR01 (sample SAMN13153357, study PRJNA577476) | soil metagenome | isolation source: 40 cm soil under Madrone tree | place: USA:California | collected 2016-06-14 | reverse complement strand
CGAGTTTCCGGGAATTTCTCGGCGGCCATCCGGATATCGCCCGGCAGGTGTCGAAGAACCCGTCTGTGGTCAAGAATGACGACTACGTGAAACATAATCCCGAACTTCATGGATATCTGAATGCACATCCTGGCGTTCGGGGAGAATTGATGGCGGATCCCCAGAAATTTGTCAAATCAACCCAACAGTTCAGCACCAGCACTGGAACTGCCGGAACCACCAAGACCCCGGCTCCGGCGGTCGATCTTAAGCCCAAGCAGTAGTGACCTAATTCGCGGTCTGGGGAGGCCGATTACCCGGCCTTCTCAGACGCGGGCATTTTTAATTATGCGTGCGCCGATACAGTCATGGAGGAATTATGAACATCAAGACTTCACTCATTCTAGCGGCGGTCATTGTTTCCGCGGCGCCCCTAAGCGCAAATTCCAATAAGAAAAACCAGGCCGAGAGGGGCATGCTGGAAAAAATGGAAGCGGTCACATGCGGTGCGAAGCAGAAGGGCATAACAGGGTTGGGCAGCGTGTGGGCGTCCGTGGGCATTACGCATGTAAACTCCAATGAAAAGCTGTGCCCGCAATATTTGCTGCGAACGGACGAAATGGAATATGAAATCCGGCCAACCGACGGTAAACATCCCACGGTTTTAGAGGTTGGTCGTGAAGCTGAGTTCAAGATCAAGAAGAACCACATGGTTCTTTCGGTTCCGGAGGGCAGCGATCGGAAAAAGAGAACGTATGAGGTAGTCGCGATGAGGCCCGCAAATCCGGATAGCGACGCACAAAACTCATCGACGAAGTCAACGGTGGGACCTTAGGACTTCGCTGAACTGATCAGTCGCGTACTTCAGTCGTACGACAGAGCTTCAATCGCGTCCTTACGGCTCGCGAGCCACGCGGGGTAGCTCGCGCCCAACAGGCCGCCAACGATGGCGATCACGGAAGATCGCACAATCCAATCGACAGTAATCAGAATCGACAGAGTTGGAAACGCGGAAAGAAAAAATGCCCTGGCGGCGTAGCTCATCGCGATGCCCACAACAATTCCAATCGCGCAAATCACGGCCGATTCTCCAAGCAGAGCCCGGATGATGTAACCCTTCGACGCGCCGATGGATTTCAGGATGCCGATGTCCCGCGTCCTCTCGATCACGGTCGTATACATGGAAAGCAGAATCACCAGGAAGCCGATGGAAACCGCCAGCGCAATCATGCTTTCGATGAAGATATCGAGGCCGGGAAGATTCGTGGAACTCATCAGGGAAAGAAAATCCTTGAGCGGGCGGATTTCGTAACGCGGGAAAATCTGGCGCATCTGGTCGATCACCGCCTGCGTATGGTCCGAACGCGTACATTTCAGGAAAAATACTGACGCTTTGTCGCGTGACCCGGATAAATCCTGCAGAGTCCCGATGGGCACGAAGAGGCGCGCGCCTTTTCCGTGCTCCACAATCCCCGCAACATGAAAATCATGATCGAGCAATCGGAAAGTGGCTCCCACCTTGGCGTTCTTTGCCTTGGCCGCCCAATCGTCCATCAGGATATCGTCGGGCCCCTCCATATCGTGCCCTTCGAGAAAGACAAATCCGCCGGAAACATCGCGAAAATTCTGCGGGTCAATTCCATAAATTACGTCCACGCCTCCCGATGAGCTGAATTGCAGGAGCACGGGGGCAACCGCATGCACGTATTTCATCTCGCGCAGCTTGTCGCCGATCTTGATGGGCATGGGCGCGCCGCTGAACGCTAAAAAAACGGACGAGGAAGGCGGCTGCAGCATAATGTCCGCCCCAATGCCTTCAATGCGCTTGGCGGTCTCCTGCAGCAGGCCGCTGGTGAGCCCGACGATCAGGATCACGAGCGCCACCTCGACACCCACGGCGATTACGCTCACAACCGTTCGGACCGGACGGCGCCTCACATTGTTCACAATCAGCTGCTGGATCATGGCTGCGTCCCCGCCTGCTCTTCGCCGACTCGCACGAGTTCGGTTCCAGGGGGCTGAGTCAGCTCAAAGCGGTCCGCGGTAATGTCTTCGTTCACAGTCAGCTTCAGAATGCGAATCTCCAGCTTGTAATCGTCCTGCGGCCGCCAAATATGAATGTCGCGAGGATAGCTCGCCGTAGTTGCCGAGGCAGCGCCCCCGGCAGTTGGCGCACCAATGGGCTGCCAATCGGAATACGCAACGTCGGAATCGAGCCGTCCGGCGGCGCCATACAGTTGCACGCGGGAGACGCGCAGATTGACTCGATCAAACCAGATTTTTCGCGCGATTTCGATCTTGCCGCCGGCAACATCGCGTAACAGCGTCAGGATGTAATACCGGTTCGGGTCGGCGTCGAATTGCTCGAAGAGCACGTGCGCCGCCGCCGGCAATTCCGGCCAGAAGAGAGCGTCCACCACGTGTTGGGGGCGCAGATTCTCGATGGGCTTTTTCGATGTGCGCGAGAGAGAAGTTGAGCCTGTGAGGAATGTGTTTTTTGACGGAATAAAAATCCGGAAAGTTTCGCCGTCGCTCACCATATCAAAAATATTTTTCGCGACCACGGGCGCCTGCCCGATCACGCGCACGGTTGCGGGACGCTTCGCCAGGATGAACCCGGGAACGTCATGATATTCCTCGATCACGCCGCTGTAAGTAGATCCCGTACTGGGAACCAGGTCCACGGTCGCCTGCAGAGTCTGCACGGCCCGCGCCTGTTCATTGTACCGTGCAACAAGTTGATCCTCGCTCGCTTCCATCTGCACGTGAATTTCTTCTTTCTTCACGTCGTGCGTGGTCTTGATCGACATACACCCCGCCGCAAGCATTGGCATCAATGCCAGCAGGACTCGTCGCATTAGCGGTCGTCTACTCAGTGTTTTTCTCTTCTAATGACATAAACAATCAATCTAGCAATCGCTACAGTGGGAGTCAATTGAAGGGAACTGCTCGCGCCTTTACTCTGAGGCGCTCTACCCTTTGAATTGGATGAGATTGCCTACCAGATTGTTCTTAAAAGTTTGCTCTGGCGGATCCGTTCGTCTCGCGTGATGAGTGTTAGGCCTTCAGCCCGCGCCGTGGCGCCGATAAGCCGGTCTGCGGGGTCGCGTGGGTAATCTTCTGGGAACTGGGTAGCCAGTGCGGCTATGATTGGTGTCACGGGACGAACGGCAACTCCGGAGCGATCCAACAGTGCTTGAATCGAATCCTCCAGTGTTCCGGGTGCGCGCAAAGATCCACGCGAGAACATGAGGGCAACCTCCCATAGGCTGATTGCGGAAACGCCCAATCCGCCCCCCGCACGTCCCCGCTGGATGGCGGACGCTGCAGCGTGTGAAACGCGCTGCGGTTCTGTCATTGTCCAGACCAGAACGTGCGTATCAAGCAAGATCAACGCAGTGCCTCCCAGGCCTCCGGGGGTTCGACGGGAGACTCAATATCGCCCACAATTTCGATTATGCCCGCCAAGCACCCAAAGAAATCGTCCTTCGGCGGGTCAGCCGGCACGAGCTTAGCAACTGGGCGACCCTTCTTCGTAATTACCACGGGCTCACGAGTCGCATTCACCTGGTCCATGACTTTAAGGCATTGGGCCTTAAATTTGCCTGCTGCCATCGTCTTCATGACTATCTCCTTATGACCATAGTCACATGATAACACGGTTCGTTCACTGCGGCCGTGCAACTTCGACGGGCAGGCTCGCGACGGCGGGTTTCACGCGACGCAGAACTTCGCTGGTCCACAATTTTTCGGTGAGCAGAGTCAGAAATCCGTTCTCGAAATCGCACACAGCGCAGAACAGATAATTTCGAAACGTCGAGTGATATGCGTCCACGCCACGGCGGGCCAACTCGCTCTCCACCAGGGCGTCACCGGAACGGACTAACGCGCCCGCGCGCGCGCCGAACGTTTCGCTTGCGAAGCGTTCGAACAATTCGGTCAGCGGCTCGGGCTCAGGGGCGGGGATGATCAATGCATGGTCTGAGGATTTTTCTTCGAAAGCGATGGCATGCAGCTTGCAATATTCGCGCACGCGATCCAGGTGGGAAAAAAAGTCCAGGACCCAGGGCTCCGTTCCAGCAAGCGCGGCCATCGTCGCGGCCCAGATATGCGCCGCATCGCTTCCGCGGGCCGGTTCGCGGCTTTCGACTTCCATCAGGTCAAGCCCGACCGCCTTTACGTCCGCGCCCAGGTCGAGCGGCTCGATCTCCATCACGTAATGTAAGTCTGGCATCTCGCGCTCAGGCATCCGCCGACGCGCTCTTTGCGAAACGCTTTTGGAAATCGGGCGACGTTTTGCGCACGTCGAGCCAGTCGAAAAATGCGTCCGGCGTTTCCAGCCACACCTTGAACCACTGCATGATTTCTTCTTTCTCGGCTCGTTTTTCAGGATCCACTTTGTGATTCCGCGCAATCATCTCCGAGCGGCGACGGCCCAGACGCGCGATTTCGAGCACGCGCTCGGCCGCGCCATTTTCTCCATCTTCCTTAAATTTGCGAAACAGTTCATCCAGCCGCATGATGCACATTTCCGCGTCCTCGAGCGACGCAAAATGCAGCAGGTCCTGGAATTCTTCCTCGTATTGGCCTTCGGTATCGGCTTTAGTGGACCACACGATGCGCATCCCCGCAGATGCCAGAACACCCGCAATATAATCCGGAGAAGTTTTTCCCGCCGTTCCGAGGCGTGCGATCATTTGGCGGCGAATCTGTTCGACCTCAGCCGGCGTGAACCGCGGCACGGACAAGTCGCGCGCGATTTCCAGAATCATTTCTTTCTTCGTCGGATGATCCGAATTTGTCATCGAGACCTCGTCGGACTGGGTTTGCTCATGGATGTTACCGGCGGTGCGCTGCCGGATGCCTGCCCTTGCGACTGCTCGAGTAAATGCCGATATCTCGCGACGTTATGATTATGCTCCTCAAGGCTCTTGCTGAAGAAGTGCCCACCCTCAGTATTTGCTACAAAGTATAAATCATCTGTGGTCGAAGGTGCGAGCGCGGCTTGCAGGGACGCCTCCCCCGGGTTAGCAATGGGCCCCGGAGGCAGACCCCTGTTGTGATAAGTGTTATAGGGCGAATTGAAATGCAGGTCCTCGCCATCGAGTCTACCTGTGTACTTTCCCGCAAGCGTCAGCGCATAAACGACCGTGGGATCGCATTGCAGTGGCTGGCCGATACGCAGCCTGTTTGTAAATACGCCCGCAACATGCGGACGCTCCTCGGGACGCGGCGTTTCCCGTTCTACAAGCGACGCGAGCGTCACGACATCCTGAACGGGTTTGTGCGCAGTAGACTCACCTGCGGCCGGCAAGGCGCCCCAAACTTGCTTGAAACGCTTCACCATCGCCGCCGTCATATCTTTCCCCGTGATGTGTCGCGGAAACTCGTACGTCGCGGGGAAAAGAAATCCTTCGAGTGACGGCGCATCGGGCGCGAGGTCGCGTATCAGCGACGGATCACGCGCGGCAGCGAGAAATTCGCCGCGGGTCAGAAATCCCTCGCTTGCCGCGAGATCCGCGATATCGAACATGGTGAAGCCCTCGGGCACGACAAGTTCCTTGACGTACACACGGCCATTCGCGAGGGTATCGAACACCTCGAATGACGTTACCGGATGATCGAAGAAATATTCGCCTGCCTCCAGTGTGCTCCTCTTTCGAGAACGGGACAACGCTTCAAAGGCAAAGCGGCTACGCACCACGCCATTTTGCGAGAGCATGCGCGCAATCGTGCGCTGCGATGCTCCGTGCGGAATATCCACGTATACGCCGCCGGAGGGAAATCCCTGGTAGGGCAGATATAGGGCGACATAGAGGTATCCACCCGCGAGAATCAGAAGAAATAATAAAAACACCAGCAATCGGCGCATGTCAGTCTCGCGTCCCGGCCTGGCCGTGTGTTCGGCCCAGATAGTCGCGTAGGATTACGGCGGCGGCGACGTCATCGAATGTCGTTTGCCGCTTTCGTCCCACAGGCTGCTGGCCGCCGCGACGCGATGGCGCGGTAGATCTGTTCGCCTGAACAGTTTGCTTCGCTTCCCAGGAACTCAGCCGCTCATCCACCATCTCAACCGGAATGCCCAATGCCTTTTCGACGCGCGCAGCAAAGCTCTTCGTTTCTATGGACATATCGCTCGGCATGCCATCCAGGTGCAAAGGCAATCCGATGACGATGCGGCGTACAGCATGCTGCCGCACCAGTTCGCGAAGACGCGCGAGATCCCGGCGTCGATTGATGCGCGTCCAAATCGCAAATGGGCGGGAGGTCAAGCCGTGCTCGTCCGAAAGAGCGAGTCCCAGGCGCTTTTGTCCATAATCGATGGCCAGAATTACACCCGTGCCGGGATCATTGCGAACACACGGCGAAGCACGGAGAGGTAAAGCCATATGCAAATTATACCGTGGAAGCAGCGTGCGAGGCGCGCGGCAATCGTAGCGTTTTAGAACATGTGCACCGCTACGGTAAACCCTCAACACTTGATGCAGGGCTCAGGGCTTACGTCCACGCTTGCCGGACTCCCAAAGCGTCCATAGGCCCGCGTTTTTCATTTGCTCGCCCAGGCCCGAGGCCCTGAGCAACGATCCCGAAGGCCGTAACGGCGACGATGGCCGTATCGCGCTTGAGGACGACAATGTCAATCTTATCGGGCGTGCCGGAAGCGGCGGAAGAGTTGGGCAGGTCTCCGGTTTGCTGCTGAATCGCGGTGAGCGTGGGGACGCCTTCCACGAGAAAATCGAAATTGTCGGTTCCGAGCGCGGCGTCGAAGAGATAATGACCGGCCTCCAACGATTCGATGGGCTTCATCGCTTCCCGTAAACCGGATTCGATGTCATGTCTTCCGTTCAGCGAGTATCCGGTCATGCTGCCGCATCCGGCACGGGAAATGATTGCGGCGCGAGCGCGATCGAGTTCCGCTCGGTGCGAGCGCACGTACATCCAGGAACCGGGCATCCCATTCTCTCCGCCAGTGAATAGGACGAAGCGAATCGAGCGGCGCGGGCGGATTCCGGTGAGCGAAATATCGCGTGCGGCTTCAATCACCATCGCGGCATCGCAATTATTGTCGAGCACGCCGGAGCCGGGCACAGAGGAGCCAAGATGCGCGCCGAGCAATATCCATTCGTCAGGCTTCTCCCGGCCGCGGATTTCCGCGACCACGTTTTCCTGATCATCAGGGCCATCGACGCGCCCCTTATACTTTTCGGTGTGCACGTCCACGCCCGCATTGCGAAATGCCGCGACGCCCCAGGCGGCTGCCCGCGCCGCTGCAGGGCTTCTGCTCACGCCTCCGCGAATCTCATCTTTCAATTGGCGAAGATTTTCCGCGAGCGGAGATTCACCCTGCGCATTAGCGATAATTTTTGGCGCCACCTGCTCGCAAAGAGACTCACCGGTGGCCGAGCAGGCTGGCGTATTGCTCCCTGCCGCGCGAATTCTGCCGAGCGGATCGGGTTGCGACGGGGATAGTTGCGCGGCGGCGGGGATTGCGTTGACCAGAAATACGCCAGCGAGCAAAACAGGGCAGGAATGAGCCAATCGCATTTGATTTCCCCCGCGATCTCAACTTCGAAATACAAATTCAGTTCTTCAATTATATCCCATGCGCCGCGCCGGATATTTATGTTAAGGAAAAAACGCCGCGTCGAAGTCTTGTATCGGAGGTCTGCCGCCTGTTAGTTTTGTCAGGGACCCAGGGCCATGACCAAAACAAAAAACGCAAAGTTGCAGAAAGTACTCGACGTAATCAAAAAGTTTTTCGACAGTCAGATATCGAAACTCCCACCGGACATTGCCAAGGTAAAACGAAAAGAGATCAATAAAATCCTTTCCAGTGCCACCCGGCCAGCTCGCAAGAAACGTTCAACGCCTTCAGGAACTCGGTCGAAACGTCCGCGGCGGAAGTAGGACAGGCAGTGTCTGTCCTACTTCGAGGCGCGGATTGCATCCGCGACGCGGGCGACGCGGGCGATTTCGGCGACGTCATGGACGCGCACGATGTGCGCTCCGCCGAGAATGGATGCGGTGACCGTGGCGGCGGTGCCTGGCAAGCGCTCACCGGGAGGTAGCGGCGTCTCTCCCGGGCGGGCTAACGCCGCGCCGAGGAAACCTTTCCTTGAGGTGCCAATTACGATGGGGCAGCTGAGCCGCGCGAACTCGGGAAGCCGCGCGAGAATCTCGAAATTTTGCGCGTGCGATTTGCCGAAACCGATGCCGGGATCGATGAGGATTTGTGATTTCGCAAGTCCGGCGCGCCGGGCTCGAGCGAGGGCTTCGCGAAGTCCGGTCATCACGTCGCGGATGACGTCTCGCGCAAACGGACCTCGCTGCATCGTGCGTGGCGTGCCGCGCATGTGCATCAGGATCATTGGCGCGCGTCCGTGGCGTGCGACCTCGGCGAGACGGGGATCGGTGCGCAACGCCGAAACGTCGTTGACGATTTCGGCGCCCTCGGCCAGCGCAGCTTCGGCAACTTCCGCTTTCTGCGTGTCGACCGAGATGGGAATCCGCAGCTTGCCTCGCAGAGCCCGGAACAAAGGCAGGATGCGAGAAAGTTCTTCCTGCGCGGAAACGGGCGCGGCTGAGGGGCGCGTGGATTCACCGCCTACGTCAAGAATGTCCGCGCCTTCGCGTTCGAGTTCCAATGCACGCGCGACAGCCGCTTGTGAATCCAGGAAAGCACCGCCGTCGGAAAAACTGTCGGGCGTGACGTTCAGAACTCCCATGATCAATGTGCGCTCGCCGAGCAGCAAAGTGCGGGAAGGCAAACGCAGGCGAAAATGTTTGCGGTGAAACACGGAACGGCAATCATACAGAAAGACATCAGGTGTTTGTTAGGGGAGAAGAACGGATACGCTTGCGGCGCGGATTTATGAAATGCGTAACCCCGGAAGCGTGTTTGGCATCTGAGACAGTGTGGTAGGATTGCCGCACGGTTTTGAATCGCATCACAATTTTGGATGGGTCTGTGCCACGCAGATCAGGGGAGAAGCGGGCTGAATGAGGGTGTCCAGGGTCATTAGAACGGCGATTTTGCTGTGCGCAGCAGCTGCAAGTATCACCTTCTCGGCAAACGCCGGCCGAAGTTTGCCGCCGCAGGTCGCCGGAGGGCTGGAAAATATTCTTAAACAGCTGGACACCCAGGCAGCGGACTTTCGCAGCTTGACCGCGGACCTGGAACGCACCAAGGTCACCGTCGTCGTCAATGACAAGTCCACTGAATCCGGGAAAATCTCCGTGCGCCGCGACGACAAGATGCGCATTGAACTGACGCAACCAGATCCGCGAACGATCTTGCGCGACGGCGATGATTTCTACATCTACAATCCGAAAATCCATCGCGTCGAGGAATATAATCTCGGAAAGAAAAAATCCCTGGTCGACCAGTTTCTTTTGCTGGGGTTCGGCACGCCGGGATCGGAGCTAAAAAAGAGTTACTCCATTACTCTGCAGGGCGAAGAGACGCTGGACAACCGCAAGGTTGTACTGCTGGAGTTGCTGCCGAAATCAGACGATGTGCGGAATCAGCTTTCTAAAATCCAGTTGTGGTTCGACGAATCCACCTGGCTTCCGGCGCAGCAGAAGTTTTATGAAACCGGGTCCGGCGATTATTTCATCATTCAGTACAAGAATATCGCGCGTAACGTGCGGATTGCCGATTCGGAATTTAAGCCGCACTGGCCGCACGGTACCACGCACGTGAAACCGCAGGGATAAAAACACTCGCCCGCATTTCTCACGGCGGCCTAATTTAGAAAATTATAAAGTACCACGCTTGCTGCTGCACACTTTCGTGGCGCCGGCGCCACAATCTGCGGCATGCCGCATTCACGATGCGCTAGCGGGTCGCCGTCACTGCCTTGCCTCGTTTTGACCCCGTGCGAATATCTTGTGGGCTCAAACTCGGGCCCGCATCCCCACCCGTCGCCAGGCGTAATTCTTGTTCCAGCAAAAGCTGTTTGCGATGCAGCCCCCAACGATAACCGCCGAGTGAGCCGTCGGTGCGAATCACGCGATGGCAGGGAACCACGATCGAAGCGGGATTTGTGGCACACGCGCGCGCCACGGCTCGCGTGGCCGTCGGCCGTCCAAGCGAATTCGCTACTTCACTGTAAGTGCGCGTCGCGCCGAAAGGTATAGCGCGCAGGGCTTCCCAGACGCGGCGTTGGAAAGCAGTAGCAGCCACGTCGGTCGGCAAATCAAGCTGCGGTTGCGAACCTGCCAGATGTCGAACGATCGCGCGCACCCATTGAGAATGCTCGTCCGAATTGCGGCTGATATCGGCCCGCGGATATTCGCTGCGAAGCGCGGCGGCCAACGGTTCGTCCTTGTCGCCCAAATAGACAGCCGAGATACCACGATCCGTGGCGGCGACAAGCACACGGCCCAGGGAGCAATCAGCAATCGTGTAGGAAATCCGCATGCCGCTACCACCCCTGCGGTATGTGGCGGGCGTCATGCCAAGTTGTGCGTCAGATTTTTCGTAGAGACGGCTCGGCGAGCCGTACCCGGTTTCATAAAGTGCGGTTGTCACGTCAGTCCCCTTTCTTAAATTGGATTTCAGCCGCGCCACACGGATCGCGTCGGCATATTGCCGCGGCGTGATGCCCATCGTTTGACGGAAGCTGCGTTGCAAATATTGCGCGCTTAGGCCCGCGGCGGCAGCGAGGCGGCGAAGGTCCGCGGGGCGATCCAGGTCCGTGCCTGCGTCGATTTCGCGGCACACGCGGCGTACCAACTCGGACTGCGCGCTACGCGGCGCGTTTTGCGGGCGGCAACGCAGGCAGGCGCGGAAACCCGCGCGTTCGGCAGCCTCCGGGATAGCGAAGAACTCTATCTGCTTCGGGCGCGGGCGGCGCGACGGGCACGACGGGCGGCAATAGATTCCTGTTGAGTGGACGCCGTAGACGAATGCGCTGTCCATGCGCCGGTCGCGCGAAGCGAT
>WNFR01007718.1_pt1 | contig 10924 bp, 12 predicted proteins | sample 5400221 | NCBI WGS metagenome assembly WNFR01 (sample SAMN13153357, study PRJNA577476) | soil metagenome | isolation source: 40 cm soil under Madrone tree | place: USA:California | collected 2016-06-14 | reverse complement strand
TCCCTGAAAACAGACTCGTCGATATCGCAAGCATCAAAGGACTGCCCGAACAGGCCCACACGGTCGAAAGCAAGGCGCTCGCCGTGAAGCGGTTCGACCGCCTCCCCAACGGGGCGCCCGTTCACATGGAGGATTTCGCGCAAGTCTTCGGGCAATTTCCCAATGACAAGTACAAGCACCGCAGCTACGCGAATATCGCCGCCGTCCTGTGGGCGGAAAGCGGCGAGGAAGCCACTTGGGAGTTTGTCCGCAGGCTCGTCTTCTCCGTGCTGATCGGCAACGCCGACATGCATCTCAAGAACTGGTCGCTCCTCTATCCCGACCGGCGCAAGCCCGTTCTGTCGCCGGGCTACGATTTTGTCGCAACACTCCCCTATATTCCGGGCGACACGCTGGGCTTGAGTTTCGGCGGCAGCAAAGGCCTTGACGCAATCACGCCCGACCAGATGCGCAGCTTTGCCGACACCGCAAGAATTCCGGCAAGCCCGCTCTGGCAGATCGCGGTCGACACGGCAGAGCGCACCGCCACGGCGTGGAAAACCCTCGAACAAAGGGACCTGCTCCCCAAGGACATGCGCGCCTCTATCGAGAAACAGATTCTTGCCGTCGCCGCCACGGCGAAGTGACGGGAAACATCCGCGGCCTGCGTCCGGCGCAGAACGCCCCTTGCCGAAATCAGAATAGTATCTCTCCCGACAACAAGCATGTCACAATACGCCCGCTCGCACCGAGGCTGCGGCACAGGAGGGGAAGCCCATGCTCAAGATAAGAGCTTTCGACCCGGAAACAAAAGATATTTACGGCATCGGATATGGCGCGTTCGCCGCCCTCGTCAGCGGATCGTCCATCGTCAAGGTCGAGTGTACTGAAACTAATTTGCGAATTGACATGAGTAACGGTTTCAATTTCTCGGTGCCTGCTAAGTCCGCGGACATAGAGGTTTTCCTGGCTGCTCCTACTGAGCGGCAAATACCATCGGCAAGAATCGCGCTTCTGGCCCGCGACGAGGAACCCTTCGCAGGCCTGATCAACTTGAGACTCTGGCATGTGAGGCAACTCTACGCGATCCTCGCCCTCCTCGAAGACGATCGATTGAAAGACGCCGCCAGCCAACTGAAATCAAACCCCTATTACGACCTTGAATCCCTGCTGCCGGCGGATGAGCGCCTACGCATCATCGGAGCCGGACAGGGCTCCTTTTTCGTGGATTTCGCGACGAAGGCTTACGACAAAATCAAGAAGTCTCCCCGTGCCGCGCTGAACGCGATCGCGCTGATATTCTCCGAAGGCCGGACGCTTGTCTTGCGCAACGTGAAGGCCGGAACCCGGATCAGGGAAGCGGAAGCGGAGATGAAAGAGAGCGAGGTGCGGAAATACAGGCTCGACGCCATGATCGATGCCATCAACAAGATCAACGAAATCCCGGACCTTGAAGTGCGCAAAATCATGCGCGACGCAGCCCTGGAAGACCTCAGGAGAGCACTTGGTCCCGATGCCGAACCAATGCTTGGGCTTCTGCCGGGCAAGGACTAGCTGGCCGCTATGCCGCCCGGCCTTGCCACCCGGCAAACACCGGCGTATAAAAAGGGGGAGCAGGCAATCTCGGTTCGGGCTGGATTATGTTTGAGCGTTGGCGCAAAAACGTTGTTCTCCGGGAGCAGGAAGCAGAACGCAAAGAGCAGGAACTCGCCCAGCGCCGTCATCAGATGGCGGCTGAGCTCTCCGAGAAGATTGAGAAGATCGACGATCCGCAAGCCCGCAGCCTGATAAGAACCATTTTTTCAAGATCGTTTTCACCCTCCTGACGCCGGCGGCTTTCACACTCGCCGTTCATAGTTGATTTCTGTCTGATGCGATTTACCGCCGTGTCCGGCTTCGCCGGCCGGGCTCTATTCCGCGCGCGCGCGTCACCGGGCCTGTTGTCCCGGCCATCCGGTTACGATCCCTCACGCAAGAAATAATTAATAAGGACAGCCGTTCCGGCTGAATTTTTCCCATTCATCAAGAGGGGGGACGGCGTCCCCCTGGGCGTCAAGGCGCAACGCGCCGGCAGGCGGTTTTGGTTCCCCCGTCCGCCTGCGCCGGACGGTCCCCCCAAAAAACCTGCAAGCAGGTTCGCGTTCTTGACCCCCCTCCCCCGCTCATTGGCGCGGGCCTAGCAGGGTTGCATGCGCAACCCCTTTCACAAGAGAGAAGGAAAAAAGACCAATGGATGAGCAGAAAGCAAAACGGATCGCGGCGCTCAATGACCAGTTCCGCCTGAAGTTCTTCGTGCCCATCTTCGGGCCGCGTCCGGTCCCCGGCCACATCGTCTGCACACGCGGAATCTCCGGGCTGCCGCCGGAAATGCAAATTCGCATCTGGTCCGCCGTGTCGGAATATAACAGCTTCACCGAAGACGACGATCCTTACGGCGAGCGTGATTTCGGCGCGATCACGATGGACGGCGTGCCGGAGAAAATCTTCTGGAAGATCGACTATTACGCCGACAAATCCTGCGCGCTCGGCGCGGAAGACCCGTCCGATCCGGCGCGCTCTTTCCGCGTTCTCACCATCATGCTGGCGTCAGAGTATTGACCGGAGCTGCCGACCCGACTCTCTCTAGGCGAGACTTTACAATTGTCCACACGTTCAGATAGTGGTGGACAATCTCTCGACTCGCGTTGTCGGTTCCGGGGAATCACTGCACAATTTCTGCGGGGCGTTCTGATTCTCGGAGCGTCCCGAAAATCTGCGTTTCTTAACAACTTCAGGGAAAAACAAATGACCTAGAAAACAGAAAACCCGCGACTGGCGCGGGCTTCCTTAAAATCTTCAGAGTGACGACCTCAACAATCTCACCCTGACACGAACCGGAAGCACCTGCAAGAGGATTCTTGCAGACAGATTTTTTTGTCCACGCCGCGGGTTTTCTCCATAACACAGGGAGAAAATCATCATGTCATCTATGTCGTCAGTGCTGGCAGACATCACCCGGAATATGATTTCCGGGCGCTGCGAAGCCGATCAAAAATTATGGGCCGAAGAAGTCTTAGGTTTAGATACGGACCACCTGCCCGGCCGTTATTTCCTGGAGAGGCCGCAGGACAACGGGTCGTATGTCCTCCCCGTCAAACAGAGCTTTATAAAGGATGCGCGGCTGATGCCCGGCACGCGCTGCTTTCTGGCGCTGCTGACAGGCTGGGCCGGAACCGGCCGCCCCCTTGAAGTGACGGAAGAGACGATAGCAAAACACCTGCGCCGGTCTGTGCGCCAGATCTACCGCTATCTGAAGGACGCGCAGCGCGAGGGCTATCTGCGCTACGCCTACACCAAGAACCGCATGGGCATGATCACGGGGCTCAAAATCTACCTGTCTTTCTGGCTGCTGCGCCCGGACCTGAAACGGAAACCACGCTTCAAACCAGAAAATCCGGCCCGGACTCCTATGTCCGACACTAATACACTAATTAAAGATTCTTACTTGATAGACCCGCAAATTACCGCACGTCTGGACCGATTGCGGCAGGCGGCGGGGTTCGCTCCGGCCTGACCGCATAAAAAACCCCCTCCCCTCACCGCCAGAAGGCCCGGAAAAAGGCCTTCGCGGGAAAAGCTGCGACGATAGCCGCGAGTATGAAAACTCATTCGACTATCCAGCAAGCGGAGAGAAAGAAAGAATGCTAGGCGAGGACGCGAGGCCTCGACATCACGCGTAAACGTCAAGCACCGCGCCTAATCGAACCAGCAGCACCACCGCAGCCCCCTCCTCCACCGCCACGTCCGCGTCCACCCCCACCGCCATCATGGCCATGGCCATCGTCATGGCGGTCATCATGACCATCGGCATCATCATCACCCCCTTCTTCGTCCTCGCCGCCGTCTTCGTCCTTCCTGTCGTCTTTCTTCTTCTTTCCCCCCTTTTCTCCGCCGCCGCGTTTTTTCTCCCTCCCTTCATTCCCCGGACTCTATCGCGGCCTCCGGCTGCGCCAGATTTTCTGAACATTTTCCCCGGAACAACCCCGTATTCATCGTTCTGACTTCTTTTTCTTCAACCCTTTTTTTCTCCACTCACCCGCGCCTTTCAAAAACCGGCGTTACTCCGGCGGTGCTCCCCGTCAAGGGTCTTCGATGAACTCGCTGCGCTCGCCCTGTGACTGGTCCGCGCCGCCGAAACGCCGTGGCACCGTCGCGGGTTTCGCGAAGAAAAAATGTTTTAAAGGAGAAAATGAAATGAAAAACGAACCAAACAGACAGGATGTCTACAGCCGCATCACGGGCCAGATCGTGGCCAGCCTCGAAAAGGGCGTGCGCCCGTGGGTCAAGCCCTGGAACGCCGAACACACCGCCGGCCGGATTACGCGCCCGCTGCGCCACAACGGCCAACCCTACAGCGGAATCAACATTCTTTCGCTCTGGATGTCAGCCACGGCGCAGAATTTCGCGGCGCCTATCTGGATGACATTCCGGCAGGCCCTCGAACTCGACGCGCACGTCCGCAAGGGCGAAAAAGGCTCGCTCGTGGTTTACGCCAACAGCATCACGCGCACCGAGCACGACGAAAAATCCGGCGAGGATGTCGAGCACGAAATCCCGTACATGAAGGGCTACACGGTCTTTAATGTCGAGCAAATCGACGGCTTGCCGGAAATTTACTACGCGAAAGCCGCCGCGACGCTCGACCCCGTCGCCCGCATCGACCATGCGGAAAAATTCCTGCACGCCACCGGCGCAAAAATCGCCCACGGCGGAAACCGCGCCTATTACAGCCTCTCGACCGACGCCGTGCAGATGCCGCCGTTTGAATCCTTCCGCGATGCTGACTCGTATTATTCAACGCTTTGCCATGAGGTAACCCATTGGTCTGGCAGTAAAAACCGCCTTGACCGCGACTTCGGCGGCCACCGCTTCGGCAGCAACGCTTACGCTCAGGAAGAACTCGTGGCGGAACTCGGCGCCGCGTTCCTGTGCGCCGACCTCGAACTGACGCTCGAACCCCGCGAGGACCACGCCGCCTACATTGCGAATTGGCTGGAAGTTTTGAAGAGCGATAACCGCGCCGTGTTCACCGCCGCCGCGCACGCGCAGCGCGCCGCGGATTTCATCCACAAATTCAGCGCGCAACCCGCCGAGGCCGCCGCTTAGTCGCCGACCTCAACGCCGCGCTGCGGCTATTCCGCAGAAACAGATGATACAATCCGCCTCTCCTCGGATGCGAAAGGAGGGGTCATGGCGAGTGCTTCCGGCTCGAAGGTTTCTCGATCCTACTCCGGTTCCGACACAATTCGGTCGATCAGGGATAAGGACCTTATAATTCGCGCGTCCACCATCTGGGACACAAGAGCGCCATTCCATTACTTCTTCAGCTCGCATCGCCGGTTTAGCCAGACACACGCGGTAGTGACGATGGCGCTTGAGGGCTTCGCCGGAAGAGAGTTTCGGTCACTTGGTGGTTCAAAGCTCAAAGCGAAGCTGGCTTCAGAGTCCCGGAGAGCGGCGCTCGCGTGGAGTTGGTGGGTCAAGTCATATCTCCAGAGCGTTCGAGACGATGGCGGCCCTGGGGGTGCCGAACTCGCCGAAGGCGTCCGGCCGATGCAACGCACGCTCCGCTATGCGCTACTTGCTTCCTATGTGTCGGTTTTCGACGACTACATCGTTTGTTGGGCGCTCAATTACCTGCTCGCCCGACTGGAGAACAAAGAAGGGTGGACGGCATCGGAGAGATGGCTCGCTCACGAGTTGTCCCCGCGAGGTCACTTTGACTGCGATTGCAAAGGCCAAAGAAATCGTGGAGGTAATCGATACGGAGTCCATTTCCCTGAAACACTGAAAATCCTTCAGCTCGTTGGCGTCCAGAGCGACCTTAGTAAAGAGCCGGCATTGTCGGACTCTGCCGCGGTCACCCGTGTTGACGCTTGGGCGGCTCTGAAGTACTGGAGGCAGTTCAGGAATCATCTTGTGCACAAGGGGACCGCGGGCACGCCTGGCCTCGCAGCGGACAAACGTGTGTGGCGGGAGCTTGTCCATGCCGCAGCCGCGACGACTGAGATTCGGGACGGCAAGCCGCTGCCCGCGCCCGATTACCTGCTTTCCGCGTGCTTCGGTACGCACTATCGGCTGGCAAAATGGCTCCAAGAGTTCCTCATTGGTATGTCGCACGAACGGCGCGGGCATTATTATTCGCCCGGACCAAAAACAGCGAAGCCAGTGGAAATTCCGACGGGGGCCGCTCCGAAGCGTTTGCTTCTCGAAGGAGATCACCAAGCTTCTTTCAATCGGCAGATGGAAGATGCGGGGCCACTGCCGAACGTCCGGTAATTGGCATTGCATTTGGTAGCGCTGCCCGCAACGCAGTAACCATCGCCCTGCTCACGCCGCACCCCCATCGTCCCCTCCCCGCATTCGTTTCCTTCCGCCGGGTTTCCTCGAACTCTTTGCCGCAGCTCTAGCCGGACGCGCCGCCGCGTCAACGGGCGGCCCGCTCCTTCGCTTCGCTCCCGTGTTGCCCGTTCCCGCTGCGCGTGACTCGGCGGCTTTTCCGTCCGGCTTTGGGGGCTTGCGTCTTCGAGGAAACCAACAGCGAAAGGAGAAAACCTCATGCAAAACGACGACTTCGACAACTATATTTGCGGCCTTGAAGCACTAGAGATCCTGCGGCCCGCGTCCGATTACCTTCTGCGCATGGCCGCATCGGGGCTGATCGACCTCAACAAGCTGGCCCGTTTCGAATATCAACGGCGGCTGCACCATCGGGCCACAGAAAGCGTCGCGGCCATACCTGGGAGGCCGGCATGAAGACATTTCGCGCTTTCAAGCGGCTATCGCGCGGCCAGCCTAGAACGGCGGGCGTTGTAACAATTCGTGATTGGACAGAACGTGGGCAGGGCAGTAAGAAAAATGAAGAACAATCCAAAAAGACTCGGACAGAAAGGAATCTACATGAGTGACCCGGAAAAACGTCGGGGCAAACATTTGTCTCTGAGGACGATTTTTGAGGGCGCGGCCGTCAGCATCGCGGCCACTGCGACGGTTGCTGCCGTCCTAACTGCACCTACGCTTCCCGCAATGGTTATGGGTGTTGCATTTTCAGCGGCATATCTGCTTAAGAAACGAATTTGAGCAGATAATAAGCTCTCATACTATAATGCACTCGTGGCGACCGGTACTGTCAGCGGCGGCTCTAGTGGCGGTCTCCGTGATTCCGCTTGGTCACTGTTTCAGGGTAGCGCCAGGACTATACTCCCCGTTCTGATTTGTTCAGAATCGCAAGAAGATACTGAGCGCATTGACGAAGCTGTTACAGAGCTTTTGTCCACATATGGGTATTCTGATTCGGACATACTTCTCAGCAAGAAGTTCAGAGGATCATGGTTCACACTCCGCATTCATAAGAAGACGAAGGATGTCGAAAAAGATTTCGAGCTGATTCTTGGCTCCGAGTCTCCTCCCACGGAATTGTCGCCAGAGAAACGCAAGGCATACGAGAAATTGGAACGAATATTAGCAGGAGTGTACGGGTTTCTCATCGTAGGCACACTCTTGGTAGCTTCGATCGGCGCAGCCTCGGATCTTGTAAAGAAATACCACGAAGTATTTCCTCCCGAGCAGTCTCAAGTAGTTACGCCCGCACCGCAAGATAGCAGCAGAATTATTGGTGTCAAACTTCCGCAAGCAACGATACCGGCGGTAGTAAATGCGGATTCGGATACCGACCAGTTGAAATTCTTGATCGGTTACAATGTGGCCGATCAACTGCAATCGCAAGCAGTTCTAATCGACAGAAAAAGGTTCTTTCCTTCCCGCGGTAGGTCCTATGATCCTCCCAGCCAATAAGACTGCGCTAAACCTAAGGTATAAACTTAATCTTAAGGACAACTGAGTTATAGCTGTAAGTATGATCCCCAAAGGCAACCAGCGCGCGGGCGGGCAGCAACTTGCCACCCACCTGCTCAACGCCTACGACAACGATCGCGTCGAAGTGGCGGAAGTGCGCGGCGCGATCGCGCAGGACCTGCATGGCGCGTTCGCTGAGTGGTATGCCGAAGCAAGAGCCACGGACTGCCGCAAGTATCTCTACTCCCTGTCCATCAACCCCGACCACACCCAAGGCCCCTACTCCCGCGAGCACTATGACGATTTCATCCGCCGCACGGAAAAAACTCTCGGCCTCTCCGGCCAGCCCCGCGCTGTTGTCTTCCACGTCAAACACGGGCGCGAGCACTGCCACATCGTATGGTCCCGCATCGATACGGAAAAAATGAAAGCCGTGCAGCTCTCGCATGACCGGCAGAAGCTCCGCGCGGTCGCGCAGGAATACGCCCGCGATCACAACCTCACCCTTCCCCCCGGCATGCGCAACGACCGCGGCAAGGACCGCTTCCCCGACCACTCCAAAACCGAGAACCTCGCCGAGAAACAGCAGGAGGAACGCAGCGGCACCTCCAAAAAACAGCGCATGGACCAGATCACGCAGGCCTGGCGCGAAAGCGCCGATGCCCGCTCGTTCATCAAAGCCCTCGACGCCAGCGGCTACTATCTCGCGCGCGGCGACCAGCGTTCTTATGTCGTCGTCGATCTTTACGGCGAGATTCACAGCCTTTCGCGCCAGCTCACCGGCGTGAAATCGAAAGACCTCAAGGCGCGCCTCGCGGACCATCCCGTCGACAAGCTCCTGACTGTCGCCGCCGCGCAAGAGCGCGCGCGCGAGCAGCGTCAGGCCCTCCTGCTTCAGAACCAGAAACAGGACGGTGCGGGAAAAGAACCTTCGCTTGCCGAACGCACGGCCGCGGCGAAAGAAACCGGGCGGGAGCGCCGCGCCGCCTTGCAGGAGGCACAAGCCGTCCGGCGCGCGGCCCTCGACACAAAACGCCAGCAGCTCGCCGAACGCCATATTGCCGAACGAAAGGCTCTTTCCGATTTACAAAATTCGCGCAGCGCGGACACCGCCCGCGACCGCGCCGCAAAACAGCCCAAGGGGGTCTTCGCCTTCCTTGCCCGCATCACGGGCTACGACGCCCTCACCGCTTTCCGCCACGCCCGGCAGGACCGGAAAACCGAACAGGACCACCGCCTGCAAACCGTGGCGCTCGCGCGCCGTCACGGGCGCGAAATGGAAAACTTCAGCCACCAGGAGCGCGGACTGAAAGCGCTCGACAAACGCGAGCGCCGCTCCCTCGAAACCGGGCTGCGCCGCGACGTATTCCGCCGCATCGCCGCGCCCGTCAGGACCATGCCGGCACAGGAATTGACGCCCGCGCAACGCGCGAAAGCCGAAAAGTTCAGGCAGACCGCAGAAGAATTTAAAAAGTCGGCTGCCCCTCGCCCGTCCGGACGTGACGCGCTCGAACTCACGGCGGAACAGCGCGCCAAAATCGCGGGATTCAAACGAACGGCCGCGGAAATATCGGCGCCCGCCAAAAAACAACCGCGCGGCCAGGACTCCGTCCGCCCGGCGCTGGAGCCGGACCGCGGCGAAAAAATTCCTTCAGAACGCGGACGACTGACCGCGGCGCCGGGGATTGAAAAAAAACCAAAGGACAGAATTTCTCCGAAATTCAACGAAGCCGCGGGCATCGAGCCCGCGTTGCCGCCCGGCAGTCTTTCGGCAGAATTCAAGGAGAAGGCCGATAAACCCGTCCCCGCGAAAACTGAAAAACCCGCATCCGAAAAGACGGCCGACCCGCGCCTGCAGAAAATCAGGGAAAACGCCGCCGACCTAACGGCGCCAGCGCCCAAAGCTCTCGATCTGGCCAAAGAATTCAGGAAGCGGGCCGGGCAAACCCGCCGTGAAAAAGAACGCGATCAGGAAGGTCAGGATCGCGGCGATGCAGCCCGCGACAAACACTACCGCCAGCCACCGCCGGATTTCTCCCTCCGCCGTTAACCCTTCTTCTGTAATAACCGGCAGCCGCCACAGGGCGGCTGCCGAAAGGCACTGACGGCCTCAAAGCGCCGGACGAGCAACCATCCGCTGCCGCCGGGCCCGCGCGATGTTCTCAAGCGTTGCCAGGGCGTTGCGTCTCTCCGGGGTTCCGCGCTGCGTCAGCACCAGTCCCTTCGATACCTGCCCAAACAGAACCGAGAGTTCGTTCTCGGTGCGCCTGTGAAGTTCGTGTGTACAAATCAGTTTCATGTTTTCCTCCTGTTTTTCAGGCCCGCAACGGGCCTTTGTGCCGACGGAAAAAACAGGAAGCCGACCCGGAAACAGGCTCTGACGTTCGCGGAGGGTCCGCTCTCGCGGAAACCGTGAACGCAAGCCTGTCTGACGACGGCCCTGTTACCGTGGCTCTTAAAAGGACCGTGAGGACTTGAAACAGCGGGAGGAAAAGACGCTGATTTTTACAGAACGTCACAACCAGCAAGACGCTGGACCATCAGCCTGCAACCGGGCATTATCACGGAATGGCATCGCGCAAAACGCAGAAAAAATCGCCGCCGAGAGACAGTATTCGCGCGAAGCTTGGATACACTGGCGGTCCTTGGACGATTGAGGAACTCCGCGCCATGGTCATCGATGCCCTTGACCAGGCCGCCGCCACCGGCATCACCCATATCGCCCGCGCCAACCTGTACCTGAACCCCGTCGATGCGCAGGGCAAGATCGTCAACCGCGTGGGCCGTCAGCCCCTGCCGGACATCGATGTTCCCCATCCTTACCGCAGCGCAGCGGACGAGCACGGACTCTAGCCGATGAATCCGTCCCTCTCTTTTCCGATCGCCATCTTTCAGCCACACCAAAAGCGCCCGGTTCTCTGGTTTCAGGTCTGATCCGTTTCTCCCCGCTTTTTACGACCTTGGCACATGCCTGTCTGTTTTTCGTGATCCGATGCATAGCCGCGCGTCCAGTCAATCTCCAGCCCGCTCCTTCGCTTCGCTCCCGCGTCGTCGTTGACAGCCCGCTTGTCCGGCCATGCAAAAGGGGTTCACGAAGACAGGCAATGATGCC
>WNFR01019063.1_pt1 | contig 10926 bp, 8 predicted proteins | sample 5400221 | NCBI WGS metagenome assembly WNFR01 (sample SAMN13153357, study PRJNA577476) | soil metagenome | isolation source: 40 cm soil under Madrone tree | place: USA:California | collected 2016-06-14 | reverse complement strand
GCGCGTCCCTGAAACCAGCCGAGAATTTTCCCATCGGCAATTATACTTGCAGTCTTTCGAAGCAACACTTCTTCCGGTAATTCGCTGACCACGAAGCCATTTTCTGAAAAACGTGAAGCCTGCAACGCAGCGTGAATTTCCCCTCGCGAAAATTCCGGTCCCCAATAAGCGTGCTCCATCACAAATTCGCGCGGATTTCCAAGCACTTGATGCCAGATATACTGCGCCGCGCCGACGGCCAGTCCCGCATCGCCCGCCGCGGGATGCACGTAAACGTTTTCAAAACCGGTGTTCGCGGGAATCTTTCCGTTGGCTACGCAGTTGAACGCCACTCCACCCGCCAGACATACCGATTTCATTCCCGTTTCTTCGTGCAGCCGTCGCAGCATACCCAGATACACTTCCTCCAACCGCGCTTGCAGCGAACACGCCAGATTTTTGTGTCGCTGCTCGACCGGAGCCGCCGGATCGCGTACCGCCCCAAGCTTTCGCGCCATAGCGTCCGAATACATTTTGCCCAGCACCGGAGTTTTGTCCGCGTCGGCCCAAGTCATTTCCGGCCCGGTACGGTGATGCGTAAAATATTCGAGGCCGAGGCGAAATCCGGCACCTTTCGAGTGCACGATGTCGCGAAATTCTGACAGAAATTCCGGGTCGCCGTACGCGCCAAGCCCCATCACTTTGTATTCGTCACCGAATTTCAGAAAGCCGAGATACTGCGTGACCGCACTGTAATAAAGCCCCAGCGAATGCGGAAACGCTATCGAACCATGAATGTTCATGCGCCGCTCGGAGCCCGCGCCCCACATCGAGCTCGCAAAATCGCCCAGCCCGTCGGCGGAAAGCAGTGCCGCTTCTTCAAACGGCGAACAAAAAAATGCGCTGGCAAGATGCGCGATGTGATGCTCGACGCGATGGAATGTCGCAGGGACCTTTGCCTTATCCATTTCGAACGCAGCAGCCAGGGCTTCGCGAATGCCGGTAAATTTCGCCAGAACTTTCATTCTTTCTCGCGCGAACGACGGCATCCGCAACGCATAAAAAAGTTTTGTGCCCAGCCGCGCGTAGGGGTTGCGCGGCACCGCCACGTGATGCACGTCCTTCAATGTGATCCCCGCCTCTTGTAAGCAATAGCGAATCGCGGCAGCCGGAAAGCCCGCCGCATATTTCACGCGGTTGAAGCGCTCCTCTTCCACTGCGGCAATCAATTTTCCGTCGCAAAGAATCGCCGCCGACGCATTGCCATGATACGCATTGATCCCGAGGATATTCATTGTCGAACTTTGAGTGTACCGCAGGTGAAGAAGGCATTAGGAACCAGGACTCGACCCTATTTTCTTGCCCATTCGTGCAAGACAAACAGAGACCACGGACGAGACCAGGACGTTTTCCCAGAGAGAAATGAGTTCCACACGGATTTAACGCCGTCTGGCTTGACTAGCGCGGAGAGCGCCTCAGGGAGCGAAGCAAAGCTCTCCTCCAGGCGCAACTTCAACGGCCCTCGCAACCACTCTTCCCACGGCAATGTAAAAGTACGTTTCTTCTGCGAAGTGATTTCCGCCGGCAATAAATCTCCCAGCGCTTCAACCAGCAGCGCTTTTTGCAGCCCGGATTTTCTGCGCGCGCCGTCTGGGAGCGAAGCCACAAATTCCACCAGTGGCGTATCCAGCAGCGGTACCCGCACCTCCAGCGACCTCGCCATACTCGTCGAATCCGTGTCGCGCAGCAGCGTGCTCGCCATGTATGTTCGCAGCTCCAGCCAGCTGATCGCCGCGACCGGATCCATGTGCTGCGCTTCATCGGCTGCAAGTTGCAGCCACCCCAGCCATGTCGGCTCGAGCGTGTAACCGTCCGCCGCCAGCGTGCTCGGCCGGAATCGCGGTTCCATTAGTTTTTCGATCTCTCCCGGAGGGAACAACGCTCGCGCAAAATAATAAGGATGCGGTAAGCGCTCCGGATTTCGCCAGGCCGCAGTCGCCTTCGTCGCCGCATCCGGTGAACGCCTGGATGCCAGCAGCGACCGCAACATTCCAGAAGTTGAGCCGCGTAGCACCGAAGGCACAAACCTTGCCGCAGTAGCAAGCTGCGAGAGTCTTGGAGTGTCGGTAAAAGTGGAATACCCGGCGAACAATTCATCGCCACCCAATCCAGATAGCGCCACTTTCAATCCCACCTCGCGCGCGGCCCACGAAACAAAATAGCTATTGATGCCATCCATCGTCGGCTGGTCGAGAGCCGCTAGCGCTTCATCGAGTCGCGCCGGAATCGCATCGCCATTCATCGGAATTTCCGTATGCTGAGTGCCGCAGCGCCCGGCAACCACGCGCGTCAACGCGGATTCATCGTAGGAAGTTCCCGGAAACGACAGCGTGAAACTCTGAATTCCTCTATGTTCCCGTCCCGCAATCGCGGCAATCGCGCCGGAATCCAATCCGCTCGACAAAAATAATCCCACCGGCACGTCCGCGATCAGATGGGCGCGCACACTGTCTTCCAGAAGCGGTCGAAGCGCCGTCGCCGCCGTTGAAAAACTGCGCGGACGCCTCGGATCTTTCGCTGCAGGACTGCGCCGCGGATCCCACCACGGATGCGGACGCGGCAAACGCCGCCGGTCCGGTATATAGAGCAGCACGCGATGCCCCGGCGGCAGCGAAAACACGCCTTCGTACATCGTGACCGGTTCGCTGACGCTCCCAAAAAGCAAAAATGATGTAAGCGCATCCTGCGATATTTCGTTCGACGTAATTCTGCTGGCCAGCAACGCGCCAACTTCCGAAGCAAACGCAAATCCTTCCGAGGTTTGCGCGTAGTACAGCGGCTTGATACCGAGTGGATCGCGCGCAAGAAACAAAAGTGGACCGGAAGTATAGTGCTTGCGAAAATCCGCAATCGCGAACGCGAACATCCCGCGCAGCTCGCCGAGACACTCTTCGCCCCACTCTTCCCAGCCGTGCACCAGAATTTCCGTGTCCGATTGTGTTGAGAAACGATGGCCCAGGCGCACCAGCCGTTCCCGCAGTTCCCGGTAGTTGTACAATTCGCCGTTGAAAATTACCGCGACGTCGCGCGCTTCGTTCCAGATGGGTTGATTTCCGCCGGGTAGGTCAATGATGCTCAGCCGCCGCATCCCCAGCGCCAGCCCCGGCGCGCGCGGATCGTTTTCGAGAAACCCCTCGCCGTCCGGCCCGCGATGCTGCATGGCCGCAGCCATGGCGCGTACCCGATCTGCTGCGTCACCACTTCGATTCAGGAACGCGACGCCGCAAATTCCGCACACGCGATTATTTGATCTCCGGCGTGGTGAAGAATGCAGCGCCGGCGCGCGCCAGGTGTAAGCGCAGACGGAAACGCTCAATTTTCAATCGGTGATCCGCATACCAGGCAAGGAACAGCCGCAACAGCAGTAGAAAAAATGTCGCAAGCATGGCGGTCGCCAGGGAAAAAAAAGATTCGCGCTCCAACAGCAGACTCCAATCCACCCGTTCATCCCATCCCGGGAACACCCGGTCCAGCACTGCACGCAGCCGCAATCCGTCCAGCGGAAGCCGCGCCATGCGCACATGCGCAAATTTGTCGTAGTTATATGCCGGCGGGTATCCGGGAGACCTTGCGATAGCCTCCGCGAAAGTCTGCGGATTCTGCAGCTCCTTTCGCGTCAGCATCTCGCCTTTCGCGTTTCGCATCACTATCCGATACGTTGGATCCACCACAATCCATCGGCCGTCCAGCAGGACTTCCGCCACAACGTGTTTGGTGTTGCGATCCGGCGACAGCAAAAGCAGCCGGCGCACCTGCAAATCCGCACTTCGCGCCAGATTCAGAAAAGCATTCGTGGCCGTTCCGCATACGGAAAGCAATTGCCGGTAATTTAAAGTTGTTTCCGGATCGCGCACCGTCATGCCGGCAGGATTCGGCTCTGCCGATCGCGGTGGCCCGTTGCGCATCCATTCCAGAATCGCATCAATCCGCTGCTCCGGCGTGGCATTTGCCGGAATGATTGCGTCGCTGAACCCATCCAGGTAATCGCGAACGGAATGCTCCCAACCAGCCGAATACACAAGCGCCACCAATGAAGCCACGAGGGCTACGTTCACAGCACGCAACACGGCCCGGAACAGATTCTGCCTCATCGCCAACGACCGGGCGCCGCGCTGCAAGTCCAACATATACGCGTTCCATAGCGTATACGGGCTCGTCCCAGCCCAACCGGCTGGCTGCCGTTCTGCCGCCTTGGGACAATCGCTTGCGCAATTCTGAGTTGCTCAATATCTCTTTGACGGCTTCTGCGACCGCTTCGGTTTCATGCGCAGCCACTAGCGCCGCAATCCCCCCGAGCAGCGGCGCCACTCCGCAATTCTCCGTGATTACTGCTGGTGTACCGCACCCCGCAGCTTCCGCCGCCGTGTTGCCAAAATTTTCATTCTGTGACGGCAGCACGAACACGTCGGCATCGCGATACGCCGCCCATTTCATGTCTCCGAACACCGGACCGCTGAAAACCACGCGCGAGTTTAGCGCCCTTGCTCGCGCGTCCAGGCGCTCCTGCATTCCCGATTCGTCGGGCCCGGCGAAAGCCAGCCATACTTGTTTTCCGCCAATGCGTTCCGGGAGCCGTAGAAAACTCTCGAGCAGTAGGCTAGGGCTTTTTTTCTCTGAGAGCCGTCCCAGAAACAAAATCAGCAGCGCATCTGCCGGAATGCCGTGCGCCCTTCGAAATCGTCCTGGCTCCGGCAATTCTCGTGGTACCACAACACCGTTGCGTCGCAACACGATTTTCGAGCGAGGAATTCCGCCCGCGGCGAGTTCCTCCACTTCCTGCTCCGCCGTGGCAATCACCGCTGCTGCTCCTGCGATCATTTCTTTGCCCCACCGCGCATGATACACGCGCTTAAGAAAAATATTTCGCACGATCGGCACAAACATCCCCATCGGTTCGACTACATAAGGAATCTGCTGTTTCCGGCACTCGCGCGCGACCGCCGGCCCCAGCAAATCGTACAACCCAAACATATGCGCTACGTCGAAACTTGCTAGCCGCGCCCGGCAATACCTCGCAATTGCCGGACTCCAGGTCGCCGCCCGGTAGTGAAACCACGTAGGCAAATAGACGCTCTGCACGCCCTTCACTTCGCGCGTCCATCCAAACGCCGAGCGCTTAACTTCGCCCGCATTGTTTCCGCCCGCCGCTCGCGATTCGAATCCCCAGTCCGCGGTTAGTACCGTCACCTCGTTTCCGCGCTGCGCCAGTCCGGTTGCCAGCGCTTCCACCTTCACTGGTGGCCCGCCGAATTCGTAAAACGGCGCGTACGATTGCGTGACGCTCAGGATTCGCATAGCTCGCGCAGAATCTTCCGGAACGATTTTGCAAACACGCTGAAGCGGAATTCATTTTCGACGCGTTGCTTGCCGCGCCGTCCCATTTCCTGTTCCAGCGCGGGATCGGCCAACAACGTTTCGATCGCTGTTGCCAGTTGCACCGCGTCGCCGTGCGGCACCAGGTAGCCCGTTTTTCCGTCTTCGATGACTTCAGGAGCTCCGCCATGCGCTCCACCGATCACCGGCTTTCCGCACGCCATCGCTTCCAGATAAACCAACCCGAATCCTTCGCCTTTGCTGGGCAGCGCGAACATCTCGCAATGCCCGTAGCATGCCGCAAGTTCCGCGTAGCTCAGCCCAGAAAGAAAATGTACGTGACGCCGCACGCCGGTCTCTTCCGCCAGATCTTCCAGCCATTCGCGATCGTCGCCATCGCCGACCGCCGCCAGTTGCAGCTCCGGCCAACGCGGCAGCAATCGCGGCAGCGCCGTGATCAGCGTATCCATTCCTTTGTACCGTTCGTCCGCGCGCCAGCGTCCCACCGTCAGTACCACTCGTCCTGCGGGAAAGTTTGCTGGAACGGCGGCCTTGAGGGCCTGCGGCGCCAGCGCTTCGAACTGCGGATCCAGCGCCCATGGCAGCACGCGAATTTTTTCCGTCGCAACTCTCTGTATTGCCGCGACGTGGTCCGCCGTGTATTTGCTGGGCGCCAGCACCATGGTCGCGCTACGCAGTGTCATTCGGCGCAGCCGTGCCAGCGGCTCCCACACTTCCACTCCGTGCGTGCAAATGATGGATTTCAGCCGCGGCGCCGCGATACGCATCGCACGAACGACCGGTGCCAGGTTCGGATGTCCAGCCACAACTAATTTAATCTTGCTCTTGCCTTTACTGACGGGCCGCCGCGCCGCGCGAATCGCTGTCGTCAGAAATCTGCCCTTGGCCCGCTCGCCACCCGTAAAAACAATCTCCCGCCCGGCCACCGTTAGCCGCTTCAGCTCTGGCCCATCGTTCAAGCTCAGTATGCGGCATTCCATTCCTCGGCTGGCCGCAAATTCCGTCATCACTGATGCCAGGTGTCTGCCGACACACTGCACTCCGCCGGGCGCATCCAGTTCAGGAAAGAGTCCAATCAGCACGCGCAGAGTCTGCCTTGTGCGCTTTTTCTTCGCAAGTGTTTCGCTGACGAGCTTGTCGTCACCGGGAACCTCGCGCCGAGACGCCATCACTTACCAACGGTAGCAACTCTTCCAGGCGATCCAGATAAATGTCCGGCGGATGCATTTCCCGGTCGTGCCTGCCGAATCCGAAAGTCACGATCGCGGAAATCATTCCCGCATTGCGCGCCGTTTGCACATCCACTTCCGAATCGCCCACCATCGCGGCCTGTGCTGCGGCGATCCCCAGTTCGGCTAGAATCGTATTCGCTCCCAGTGGATCGGGCTTCTTGGTTGCAAAACTGTTTCCGCCATAAATCGCGCGGAAGCATCCCGCCAGCCCCAGCCCTTCTAAAATTCGCACGCTGATGTTTACCGGCTTGTTGGTCAGTACCGCCATTGGCACACCACGCAGCTCCTCCAGCGTCTGGCGCACCCCCGGATATTCCCTCGTGAAATCCAGCTTGTGCTGGTCGTAGTGCGTCAGGAAAAATTTCAGCGCACTTTGCTGTTCTGCCTGGGATGCAGACCCACCCAGCGCGCGGCTGATCAGCACCGGGGCGCCGGATCCCACATAGCCGGCCACCAGATCCTCCGGCAATTGCGCCCGCCCCATTTCGCGCAAGGTGGCGTTCACGCTTTGTACCAGATCGCGCTTTGAATCGATCAGTGTGCCATCCAGATCAAATAACAACGCTTGCAATTTGCCGCGAAATTTATTTGTCATATCTTCTTATTTTAATACGTGCGTCGCATTCTCCGCTCTTCTTCCCGTAAACTAAGCGTTTCAGGGTTTGTGCTTAAAAACCTAAGGTGAATCTGTCTCAACTGCCGTGTAGCAGAGCACCGGAGAACTCATGGCCCAGGTATTCCCCTTTCGCGCGTACCGCTTCAATCCGACGCTTGCTCCGTTCGACCGCGTCCTCACACAGCCCTACGACAAGATTTCTCCGGAGCGCCAGGCCGAATATTACGCCGCGCACCCGCACAATCTGATCGCCGTCGAAAAGGGTCGCGCTTTCCCGGACGATTCACCGCAAAATAATGTCTATACCCGCGCCGCAGCCAAAGTGGAAGAGTGGATTCGCGATCACATCATTCTGCAGGACCCCGCGCCCGTTTTCTACGCCTACGCGCAGGAGTTCACCGTTCCAGGCAGTGGCGAAACGCGCATGCGCCGCGGCTTCATCGGCGCTGGACGGCTCGAGGAATATTCCGCCGGCGTCATTTTCCGCCATGAGCATACGCTTTCCGGTCCCAAAGCCGACCGCCTCGAACTGCTTCGCCACACGCGCATCCATACCGGCCAGCTTTTCATGCTGTATTCCGATCCGCAGCAGCGCGTGGAGAAAATTCTCGACGAAGCGCAATCCTCCGCCGCTCCGGTTACCGGACTCACCGACGAATATGGCGTGATTCATCGCCTGTGGATGATTGCCGAGCCGAATCACCTCGAGGTCATCCAGCACGCCATGGCCGACCAAAAGCTGGTCATTGCCGACGGCCACCATCGCTACGAAACCGCGCTCAACTACCGCAACGAACGCCGCGCCAGCGCCGCATCGCCCGATCCCAACGCGGACTACGAACGCTCCATGATTACTTTCGTCAACACCCGCGGCCAGGATCTCGTCATCCTCGCCGGTCATCGCGTCGTTGCCAACGTCCTAGATTTCTCCTGGTCCGCCGTTCGCCGTTATCTTGAGCCGTGGTTCGCCTCGGAAGTGTTTACCTTCGCCAACGATTCCGAAAAAACGCGGGCTCGCGATAAATTCCTCACGCGCCTCGCGGAAACCGCACAACAACGTTCCATCGGTGCCTATCCCGCGGCCGGCAACGCGCAACGCGCTTTTTATCTTTTTCATTTGCGGCCCGGCGCCGATCTGGGGCAACTCCTTCACAATGTTTCGCCGCTGCAGCGTGATCTCGATGTCGTCCTACTTCATGATGGCATTCTCGAACCCGCGTTGGGCATCACCCTGCAAGCCGCCACCAAGGAGATGAATCTCACTTACGAGCGCGAAGCCAGCGCAGCCATCGCCGCCGTGGACTCCGGCCGCGCGCAAGTTTCCTTCTTCCTCAATCCCGTCGCTGTTGAAAAGATTGTGGAAATCGCCACCTCCAACGAAGTCATGCCGCAAAAATCCACCGACTTCTATCCCAAACTCCTAAGCGGCATCACCATGTACCGCATCGAACCCTAGGCCGTCTGTTTTTTCTTGTGTAGCAGCGGCTCTAGCCGCTGCTCTTTGTTCATTCTGTTGTAGCGGACGCCTTCCGAGGCGGGCGCTTTCTGAATCCACGCCTCTAATCGTCATTCGCACGCCACCGCGAAAAAACGCCCCCCCCAAAAAAAAAAGAGGCGTGTCATCGCACGCCTCTTCAAAAATTTCTGTTGTGAACTGAACCGAACCGCGAACTACTTCGAAAAACTCGCCACCGCTTCGGCTTCTGTGTTCGAAACATCAAACACCGTCAGCAACTTGGTGATCTGCAGCACTTCCTGGAACTTATTTCCCAAATGGCACAATCGCAAAGACGCGCCATCTTTCTTCGCCGTGTGATGCGAAGCTACCAGTGTGCCCAGGCCGGCGCTGTCGATGAACGTAATATTGTTCATGTTCAACACGATTTTTTTCTTACCCTCGGCCAACAGTCCTTTCACTTTTTCGCGCAGCGCGTTGCTTTCTTCGCCCAGCACGATTCGACCGTCAAGCGCAACCACCGTCACGCCGTCCACTTCGCGTTGACTCATTTTCAATGCCACGTTATTTCCTCCTCGTCGGAAAGCGGGTCCGGCGGCAACCACTTCCGGAGCCCGAAATCATACCATTCTTTATCTATCTCAGGGTTTGCAAGCATAAACCCTAACACCTTGGTCAGTAGTAGTCCGCGCAAGACATGTAATAGCCGCAGACGTTGCAGACCAGCTTGCAGCGCCGCGACTCCAGTCGCTGCGAGCACACCGGGCAAAACCGCGAAGCATCCTCGTAACCCGTTTTCTCCGCTGGGACCGCCCCAAATTTTGAGGCACTGCTGCCAGACTCCTCAGCTTCGTCGGATGCGCTGAATGGCTTCACGCCCCATTTCAAACCTTGTTCCACGGCGGCTCACTTATAGCACAACCTGCCTAAACCCGGTAGCGGGGTCATTCCCTAAGTACGTTCTCCTCCAGAAGACTAACTTCTTCAGAAGGATCACTTCAGACCGGAACCTTTATGTTATTTTTCTCTGCTTCTACTCTTTCGGGCTCCACGCGCCCTGAATCAGCTCCCGCGAAAATCCCGGTGGCACTGCCTGATCGCATGCATAGCGGTACAGCGCCGCGTTGAAAATCCCCTGCACTGCCGAACTCATCACAGACAGCAGCAGGAAATACGCGCCCATCAGTATTCCGCCAACCAGCACCGCTCCCGGACCATACAGCCGCACCGTGGCGAACCACAGCGCAAATCCCGGAATCATCAAAACGAAAAACACCATCCCCAGACTGAACCCGCCTACCACTCGTTCTCCCCACGTTTCCGTAAACAATTCCGCCGAACGGTACAGAGCCGCTCCTGGCGAAACATCCTCAAACGCCAGCACCGGCACCACGAAATAACAAGCCACGTTCCACGCCACGCCAATAATCCCGATCACTATGCGCCCGATAAAACTCGCCCGTTCCGAAAGCATCCGGAGCGCGACTCCAACCGTCGCCGCCACGAACGCCCACTGCAGAATCACCCATTTGCGCTGCCAAGCCAGTTGCAATCCTTGGTCGAACGTCCAAGCCCCGCCCGTTAACCGGCTGTTCGCCACTCCCACCAGCGCCACATTAAAAAACACGATCACAAAATAATTTGCCAGGTACAGCACAAACATCGCCGCCGCAAATTCCGGTGACCTCGAAAAATGCTGAAAATTGTGCTGATTGATTCCCGCCGCCCGCAACGCCGGCAGAAACACCGCCATCCCGCTCGCGCCCAGCAACACCGTCACAATCACGCAGCTCATTCCGGACAGCACCGGAAACAGCATCAGCTGTTTATCCGCCCACAAAATCGCAAAGCTCTGCTCGACCAGCTCCCAACTTCGAGAAAATCTTCCCATGGGGCCCCTCCACCAATCTCAATCTGTCAATATTATTAGCCGAAGAATCGCGCGGGGAACTTCCTGCCATCTTCGCAAGATTTTCCGCAAAAAACCAGCCCGCCCGTTCAATAGCGTTTCTATTCCTCCCGACGGCCCGTCTTCCCCTCTCCAAGACATTTAGTCGTTCGTAAGTTACAACGCGCGGGTCCGTTAACCGCTTCGCGGTTATCCTTGAATCGATCGCTTCGCGGTTATCTCTAAAATGTCTCTACCAGCCGAAAACCAATTAGGCCCGTACCAAGTCATCTCGCCCATCGGCGCCATGAGCGAAGTCTACCGCGCCCGCGAGACTCGCCTGCAGCGCGATGTCGCACTT
>WNFR01007716.1_pt1 | contig 10926 bp, 8 predicted proteins | sample 5400221 | NCBI WGS metagenome assembly WNFR01 (sample SAMN13153357, study PRJNA577476) | soil metagenome | isolation source: 40 cm soil under Madrone tree | place: USA:California | collected 2016-06-14 | reverse complement strand
CAGAAAGTGTTCTGGCCCAGGAGACGATGCCGCTATCCAGTTCCGAGAAGGACCGGCTTATAAACGATGTCCAACACGAACTCTTCGGCTTGGGCCCCCTCGAACCCCTCCTCAAGGATCCGACCATCTCCGACATTCTCGTCAATTCCCATCGCCGGATCTACATCGAGCGACGGGGCAAACTGGAAGTAACAAATGTTACGTTCAAAGACGACGAACACCTGATGCGCGTCATCGAACGGATCGTTTCATCGGTTGGTCGCCGTATTGACGAGTCGTCGCCAATGGTTGACGCACGTCTCGCGGATGGCTCCCGCGTTAACGCCATCATTCCTCCACTTGCCATTGATGGCCCAGTGCTATCGATCCGCAGGTTTGGCTCAGAACCTTTGCGCATGAACGCCTTGATCGAACACAAGGCCCTCACTAAAGACATTGCCGACATGCTCGAGATGTGCATCAGGGCTCGTTTGAATGTGCTCATTTCCGGTGGCACGGGCGCCGGAAAAACCACGTTGCTCAATGCGCTATCCGCTTATATCCCGGAGGACGAGCGCATTGTCACAATCGAGGATTCAGCGGAACTTCAACTTCAGCAGCCCCATGTTGTAAGGCTTGAAACAAGGCCTTCGAATATTGAAGGTCGTGGCGAAGTGACTCAGCGAGATTTGGTGAAAAACGCCCTCCGCATGCGGCCTGACCGAATTGTCATTGGTGAAGTTCGTGGCGGTGAAGCAATCGACATGTTACAGGCAATGAACACAGGTCATGACGGTAGTTTAACTACGGTCCATGCCAATACGCCACGCGATGCTTTGGCGCGGCTCGAGACGATGATCCAAATGACCGGCATGCGTCTCTCAGACCGGGCGATGAGACAACAGGTTGCCGCGGCGATTAACCTGGTATTGCAAGTGGCGCGCTTGTCAGACGGCTCCCGTAGAGTGACTTCAATCTCTGAGATAACTGGAATGGAAGGCGAGACCATCACGATGCAGGAGATTTTCCAGTTCGAGCGTACTGGAATTGACGCGCAATCGCAGGTTATCGGTCGCTTTCGTGCCACTGGTATTCGTCCGCGTTTTGGAGAACGACTTAAAGCCTGTGGTCTGCAGTTGCCCCGAGTTTTCTTCGAGGAGTAATAAACCGAATGCTGATCTCCTTCATAGTGTTCCTTTTCGCCCTTTTCCTCGTGCTTGGCGCCTATTTGTTTGCTACGCACGGTTCTGACGCGAAGCGTGCTCGGTTGCAGCAAAGGGTTAGTGAAGCCTTACTTCATTCTGCGCACAGTGAAGATATAGAAATTGTTCTTGCTCGCAACGAACTGATGAGCGAGATTCCCTGGTTGAATCGTTCCCTTGTTCGTCTTCAGGCAGCGATGCAGCTGAAACGGATGTTGGACCAGGCGGATCTGCACATCACCCCGTCGAGACTGGTAATGTTTTCGGCAATGGCCGGCATGTTGGCGGCAATGGCTGCTATGGTCGTCAGTGCGTCGCTGGTGTTGATGTTTGTCGGAGGGCTGGTGGCCGCGGCATTACCATTCGCACATGTATGGTGGACCCGCAAGAGGCGTTTTGATCAATTTCTTGAACTTTTGCCAGATGCTCTCGAACTCGTAAGCCGGGCCCTAAGTGCCGGGCACGCATTTTCCGAAGCGCTGCATATGGTATCGACGGAAATGCCCGAGCCGATCGCGACCGAGTTTAGAAAAACCTACGAGGAGCAAAACCTGGGTCTCTCATTGAAGCTTGCACTGGAGAACCTGACAGAAAGAATCCCCCTCCTCGACCTTCACATGTGCGTCACCGCAGTCATGATTCAGCGCGAAACTGGCGGCAATCTTGCCGAGATCCTGGAGAAGGTTGCCTATACGATTCGCGAACGCTTTCGCATCATGGGCGACCTCAAAACGTTAACGACCAGTTCGCGAATGTCTGCATGGTTGCTCTGCGGACTACCGATTTTTGTCGCCCTGGTTATCACCGTTATGAACCCGGAATATATGAGTATCCTTTGGAAAGACACGAGAGGTCATTACTTGATCGCCGCTGCTATGTTCATGCAAGTAACCGGCATGCTGATTGTCCGCAAAATTCTGGACATAAAGATTTGAGTGGGCACCTGTCATTAATAAGTAATTAGGTGGACTACAGATCATCGACCGGATCATCAGCCTGCTGATTACTGACAATAACCTGGAACAGACGACCGTCGACTACTGACATGCTTTTCATCATCACAATCTCAACCTTTGTTTGTATCTCGCTTGGCTTGCTGGGAATTTACTGGATACTCTATCGACCCCAAAGCGCAGCCACTGAACGTCTCAAACGGCTCGGTGAAACGACGGCGACTGGAACACCAAATCCTTCTCTAACGAGCGACGTCCGGCTCACGACCGAACTGGCTGATCGTATCGCGTCGCCGTTGAACCGGATGCTTCCGCCGTCGGCAGCAGAAGCGAAAAAGCTGCAAAAGCAACTGATGCAAGCCGGATTTCGGTCACCGAACGCACCAATTACTTATCGCGCAATTCAACTCGCTTCTCTAGTCACTTTTCCCGCAATTGTAGCGATCGTTTGCGCTTTGCTGGGGCGTGCTCCCAACAGCGCAGCGCTCTGGATCCTATCTGCTTTCGTAATCGGTTTTGTCCTTCCGAGATACTCACTGAAACGGATGACCCTCAGTCGTCAGCAGCGTGTCCGTTGGGGACTCGCGGATGCGCTGGACCTGATGGTGATCTCGATTGAAGCAGGTCTTGGTCTAAACGCGGCGATGATGAAGGTTGCCAGCGAACTCAAGGAGGTCCATCCGGACATCAGCGAGGAATTTGAGCTGGCCAACCTGGAGATCCGCGTGGGCCGTGAGCGCGAGGAGGCCTTGCGAAATCTCGCCGAGCGAACTGGAGTCAAAGACTTACACAGTCTCGTGGCGATGCTCATTCAGACCGATCGCTTCGGAACTTCCATCGCGCGCGCTATTAGAGTCTTCTCCGATTCGTTACGAACAAAGCGCCGGCAGCGAGCTGAGCAGGCTGCTCAGAAAGCGGCGGTAAAACTGCTTCTTCCGTTGGCCTGTTTCCTTTTTCCGACCCTGTTCATCGCTATTCTCGGCCCTGCCGCTCTCACGTTGATGGATACCTTTGGCAAGATGTAAAGGAGTTGGTCCAATGAACAAACGAAGAATTATTGTCATTCTAATAGCTCTCACCTTGACGATTGCTGCAACCGGCATGTGGAGCGCAGCCACCATTGAACGTGAAGGAGATCCGGATGCGAATGTAATTGAAGATTCTGGCTCTACTGCGGGCAGAATGAGCGAGCCGAAGAAGGGTGGAAACAAAATCGTCAAAGCGTTGGCCGCTCCTTTCAAGGCTTTTGGAAGGTTGTTTGGGCACAAGAATGACAAGAAACTCCAGCGCATGACAGAGAAGGATGCAGAACAGTTTGAGAGTGCTGGTGTCACACGAGTCGACGACGGGAGCAACGCTGACGCCAAGATGGATATGTCCGCTACCGCGCAGCAACATCTCGATGCCGGTCGAGAATATCTATTGAGTGGTCGCCTCAATGAGGCAATCGCGGAACTTTCTACGGCCGCGTCGCTTGATCCTAAACTGACCGAGGCTCACAAACTTTTGGGCGTTGCGTATGATCAAAAAGGGCTGCCGCAAAGAGCCAAAGACTCTTACGAACGCGCCGTGAAGGCTGAGCCACAAGATCCGGAAACTCTCAACAACCTGGGATTTTCTCTTTATCAGAACGGGAACTACAGGGCGGCAATTGATCGTTTGAAGCGTGCCGCAAAACTGGCTCCAACCGACGAGCGTATTCTTAACAATCTCGGTCTTGCATTGTGTCGCATGGGGAAATTCGATGAAGCCTACAAGAGTTTTGCCCGGGCTGCCGGACCGCTCACCGGAAATCTGAATACTGCAACGATGCTTGAAAGGTTTGGCCGCGACGACGATGCGATCAAATACTACGAGGCCGCAAGGCGCGTCGATCCAAACTGTTCGTTCGCGCTCAGACGTCTAGCCGATTTGTATCAACGCGTCGGCAAGTCGACTGAGTCCCAAGCCGCTCGCAATGCGAGTGCAACAGCCTCAGTTGGTAGCGTGGCCAGTTTCGAACAGTGATTGGGAAGGAAAAGGAAGCAAAAACATGTCGCAAACGACAATTCTCACGCGTCTGGAAATTGAGAGCATGGGCCCGCCCCCTCCCGAGGAGTTGGCCGACACTGGAATTGGCGAAGGGTTTATATGTGAGTTAGCGCTGAAGCACGTCGCTATGTTGCCGGAGCCGACGACTGCGGCGCTGGCTGAGAGACTGCATTTGCCGCGTACGTTAACTGAAGAAGTACTGCAAAAGCTATATAGAGAAAAGCTGATCGAAGTACGTGTGCAAACAGCAGTGGGCTCTACGCGCTACGCGATGTTGGATCATGGCTGGGACCGGCTTACGCGACTCCTGTCGGTATGCGGGTATACCGGCGCAGCTCCAGTTTCTCTGCGCGACTATTCGCATATGATGCGGCTGCAGTCCATCCCCTCTGATCCAGCATCAATGGAAACGGTGCGCGCGGCATTCCATGATCTGGTGTTGCCTGACTCTTTATTGCAGACGCTCGGGTGTGTCATCAACTCGCGAAGATCACTGTTTCTGACGGGACTTCCAGGTACGGGGAAAACCGCGGTCGCGGAACGCATCAACGGTGCATTGGCTGGGGCCATCTGGATACCTTATGCGGTGGAGATTGACGGACAGATTATCCGTATCTTCGACTCCCATTGCCACAACATCGCCTCGGAGGATATTACGCCGGCGGAGTATGACCGCCGCTGGGTTTTGATCGAACGTCCCCTTGTCGTAGTTGGTGGAGAGTTGACGCTGGAAAACGCAGATCTTACCTGGAGCGAAGCCGCCAAGTTTTATGAAGCACCGTTTCAGATGAAATCAAATGGTGGCACACTTGTGATCGACGACTTCGGCCGACAGAGGGTGGCGCCTCAAGACCTCCTGAATCGCTGGATTGTGCCGCTTGAGCGTCGCGTTGACTACCTATCGCTTCATACGGGCAAAAAGATTGAGGTTCCGTTCGAGCAACTCGTTGTCTTCTCTACAAACCTGGATGAAAAGGACCTGGCCGATCAAGCTTTCCTGCGTCGCATGGGATATCGGGCAAGGGTCGAGCCACCAACAGCTCAAGCCTACTGTGAGATTTTCAAAAGTCAGGCTTACAAAAGAGGTATTGTGTGCGCACAGTCGGTGCTCGATCACGTTCTGAATAAGTATAGAATCGAGCGGAGGCAGATGAAGGGTTGCGAGCCGCGTGATCTGCTGGATCGAGCCACCGATATATGTTTGTTTGAAGCCCTGAAGGTAGAACTAACTCCCCACATTATTGACGTGGCCTGGCGTAATTATTTCGGGACTTCGCACACGTTCGCACCAACTCAAACACAGGAAACGATGATCGAGAGAACTCTCGCAGATCCGCTGGAGTTGTGAGCTGCTGCCTCTCCAGGGTGATTTTGAAACACAGTTGAAAGTTGATTGCGCCAACGATGAATCGCATTTCCATTCTGGTCAGATTGTTTTTGCTCTGTTCCTTTGTCGTACTGTGCTCGACTCAGGAGTTTTCCCGGACCAGGCGGTTGCATAGGCGGAATTCGGGCGCGCCCTCTAATTCGGTAGCGCCCTCTAATGAAGACTCGCAGAAAAAGAACGTTCAGACAAAGCTAAGACTCACCAATGGCACTTCTATCGTCGTAGACGACGCCTGGGAAACCGCGCAGGGCATCTGGTACAAACAGGGTGGAATGAGTCATCTGGCACCGCGAGACCGCGTGAAAGCAATTGAACGAGGTAGTGAGCCTGAGTCGAAAGTCCAGGCAGAAACTCTCAAACCCCTGTTGGCAACCCCCGCGCAAGCCGGCGTCTTCGACAAACCTGCGTGGATTTATCTCGTAGGTGGTGCGCGGTTTGAGGCGGATAGCGCAAGAGAATCACCGGCGGGCGTCTGGTACAAGCGCGGTCCCCTCTCCATTTTTGTTGAGCATAGCCGGATAGACCACATCGAGGCCGAGGAAGTGGAAACAGCGGCGGAATCTTCCGGAAAAAAAGAGCGCGGGTTCAGCACTGGAAGTCAGAAGCTTGACGGCTTGATCAGGCAGAATGGCAGCAGATATGGAGTGGATCCTTATCTGATATTCCTGGTGATGGAGCAGGAATCTCACTTCAATTCTCGAGTGGTGTCGCCTAAAGGAGCGCGCGGGTTGATGCAACTCATGCCTGGGACCAGTGCTCGTTTCGGTGTGCGTCGCCCGAATGATCCGGCGCAAAATATTTCAGGAGGAACACGTTACCTCAAGCAGTTGCTTGACAGGTTCAACAATCGAGTAGATTTAGTGCTGGCGAGCTATAACGCTGGCGAGGGTGCAGTCATAAAGTTTGGCCATAAGGTTCCTCCGTATAGAGAAACTCGTGAGTACGTGAAACGGATCAGCTATCGTTATCGCCGCAGCGGAGCACCGGCAAAGACAAAGGTCGCGGCTGCGGGAACTGGAGCTGTAGGTGAACGATGAGTAGTTTTTTTACCTGCCGAGAACTTCTCCACAATATGCCAAGAGTTTTGAGCCAGTTCCTGACGGCCACAATATTGTGTTGCTTGGTTCTAAGCACTCACGCAGGTGCGCAACAAGCATCGGATGTTCCCCTAACTAATGCTGCGATAGTCAAACTTGTGCGTGCGGGGTTCAAAGATAAAACCGTAATCGCCATAATCCACAGCCGCACTAATCACTTCAACCTGGATCCCGAGCAGTTGATTCAACTAAAGCACAGCGGTGTCAACGAGAATATTATCCTGGCGATGTTGTCTCAGGGTGAATCCATCGGCGCGTCAGATGATTGGAGCGACGACGCCTTTTTCAAAGGTACGGATAAGAGATCAAACGATAGCGGGACGTCCGCGTCTCAGGACCCGGGAACCGGCATCTTCGGATCCAGTGGTGGATCACAGTCGCAAGTTCGCTCGCGAGGCCGAAATGGCTCAATGCAGAACGATGGCACTACCACGGGTAGCGCCACAGTCCGAATTCTGAGGCCACCTACAGAAGCAGGTGGCTCGGCGCCTAAGCTGGAAAGAACGCCGACGCTCGATAACGAGGCAATCATTCGTCTGGTAGATGCCGGTTTCTCAGAAGGCACGATAATCAAACGCATCGAAGACTCGCCTGCAGAATTCGATCTTTCTCCCGCCAAACTGGCCGACCTTCACAAACGCCGCGTCACTGAGCCAGTCATAGATGCCATGAGCTCGGCAATGGGCGGCAAGGAAAACGAGAACAAACCAAACGCACCTCTACAAGACAGGGAGAAATAGGTGCGATGTTATTTGGCCCACGCGTAATCTGGTCCACCCGATCAGGGGCCTCGAAGGTCTTATTTTCCCTTTTTATCCTGTTCGCGGCGACTCACCTCCATTCGGTTCCTGCGCAAACTGCCAGACCCTCTCCTACGCCTGTGGCAAAGTCCGAAGATCAGGAGATCGATCCTGAAGACGTAATTTCAGTCAACACTGCTGAGGTTCTTCTTCCCGTCACCGTGCGCGACCGTAGTGGACAGTTGCTGGAAGGGCTAACCAGAAACGACTTTCGTGTGTTTGAAGATGGGGTGCAACAAACGCTTAGTGACCTGAGCTTACGCCAAGTGCCCGTTGACGTCGTCTTAATGGTCGACGCTTCTTCTTCAGTTTCTGACAATCTCGACGACTTTAGCAGAGCAGCGGAGGGCTTTGCTTCGCATCTGGCCGCGGATGATCGAATTAGCCTGATTCAGTTCGACGATCGAATACTACTGCTACAGGATTGGACCAGAAGTCTGATGCAACTGCGACGCGCATTGAGACGAGTTGTTCCGGGAATGTTCACCAGGTTTCATGACGCGGTGTTGCTGGCTGCAAGAGATCAGTTGCCGCGGGGCAGCGCGAGGCACGCTATCATTGTTCTCACGGATGGGATCGACAGCGGTCGAGGAATAAGTTTTGAGGCGGCGTTGCGCGGAGCATTACAGTCGCAAACCGCAGTCTATGTCATCAGCAACACACAGATCGAGCGAGCTAAGAAGGAACAGGAGCTCTCCAATCTGCTGGATGCCAGTAGTTCAGTACAGAAGTTTAACGAGCTGCGGATTCAGGATCTTCGACTGGGGCTTGAAGCGTTGACCGCGAGTGAACGGAACCTCGAGGAACTAACCTCGGATACAGGAGGTCGATTGTATCGGCCGAAATCCTTTGCCGATCTCGAGTCGGTCTACACTGAAGTGGCAAACGAGCTGCGACATCAATACGCGCTGTACTACGCGCCTTCTAACCGGAAGCGCGACGGCCAGTTTCGAAGGGTTCGAGTGGAGACAATCAAGCCTGATTCCAAGGTTTCCGCGCGCATCGGCTATTACGCCCCAGGTCGCAAATGACCTTACGGATAAAATGCTACATGTCGGGCATTAGCCGAGGATATGTGCCACGACGATACATCAGATCCCCTCTCTTGGTCTGCTAAGACTGTTAGCTTCAGTGAGCTAATTTCAGAAATAGTTAAGCTTAAGTAAGAATTCGCCAAGGCGGCACGGTCGTTGCCAACGAATCCCTCGAAACTCGATGGGCGTAGTCTGTCGAGCGAGCAATATTCATACATTTTACTGAGAAATCGAGACGGAGGAACGATGCGACCGATTAAGCATGCCGAGAGAGCTTTGACCCTGGTGGCGGGGGGTGTTTTCAATGCCGTTCAGACTGTGAACAAATACAAGCCTAATCCATCCTTTACACCGAAATGGTCTGATAAACCGCTGCTCAAATCATGGCAGAAGACCAAGCCTACTCTCGGTTTCCCGCGCACGACTGATTCGCTGTGTCCGAAATGTGTGATTGAAGCGCGAGAAGAGATACTGAGTGGCAAGAAGGACGTGGCAGTCCTTATTAATGAGAAGGTCGGCGAGATTAAGGCCCAGATTATTGAGCGCGACAACGAAATCTGGATGATCAAGGATTGTCCGGTCCATGGTCACATCGAAGACATGATGGCAATCGATGCCAAATTTCTGACCCACATCGAAAAGATGTTTCCCGGCCGCGACATCGACGCTCACAACGACGAGAAGCTTCATAATCACGGTTCCAGCACTGTGAAGTATGGTCGCGGAGCGGTGCTTACGGTCGACCTTACAAACCGCTGTAACATGATGTGTGATCCGTGTTTCATGGATGCCAACCAAGTCGGCTTTGTTCACGAGTTGAGCATGGACGACATCAAGGAGATTCTCGACAACGCAATCACGATTAAGCCGCGCCGTCAGATGTCCGTGCAGTTCTCAGGTGGCGAGCCATCGATCTCACCGCACTTCCTGGAAGCAATTAGATACTCCCGTAAAGTTGGATACAACAGTGTGCAGGCTGCGACCAATGGGATTGAATTCGCAAAGAGCAAAGAGTTTTGTCGCGAAGCTGCCGAAGCGGGTTTGCGCTACGTATACCTGCAATTCGATGGAATCGGAAATGACGCGAATAGTCACCGCCAGGTAGGTAACCTGTTTGACGTAAAGATTAGAGCAATCAACAACCTCCACGAAGCTGGAGTTGAGATAGTGCTTGTTACTACTTTGGTCAACGGTATCAATAACGATCAGGTAGGATCGATTATTCGATTCGCCCTCGACAATCCAAAGAAGATTGCGTTTCTCTCCTTCCAGCCAGTTTCTTTTACCGGCCGGGATGAGGAGATCACGGAACACCGTCGCTTGCAACAGCGCTATACGCTTTCACATCTGGCACATGATGTGAAAAACCAGGTTGGCATTACTGAACCCACCCGCGACTGGTTTCCGCTTTCGTTGATGGGAGCGTTTGCTGATTTTGCAGATCTTGTACATGGCCCACAGGCGGAATGGGGCCAAGTCTCCTGCGGTTGTCACCCAAACTGTGGCGTTGGCACCGCGGTGATGGTCGACAAGGAAAGCAAAGAGATGCGGCCGGTGCCGGAGTTTTTGAATATCCCAGGCCTTGTCAAGGACATGCAGAAGATTACCGACGCGGCGCGCGGCAAGTGGATGTCGAATATTATGATGGGCCTGACGCTGCTCAAGCACTACAACCCATACAAATCGCCTTCGCAGTTTACGCTTTATGAGCTCTTTAAAAAGTTTGACAAGTCGTTTGGTCTGACAGGCAAAGATTATGGCAAGGTGAGCGGCGACCGTAGCAAGACCGATATTGAGAAGCGTCGTGCAGATCGTTGGAATTTTCTTTTCATCGCCGGCATGTGGTTCCAGGACCTCTTCAACTATGATTTTCGTCGCACGGAGATGTGCATTATCCCTTACGGAACTCAGGAAGGCGAGATCTCCTTCTGTGCATATAACACTGGCATAGGCTGGAGAAATATCATCGAAAACATGCACCAGAATGCGACCGTCGCGAAGTGGTATCAAGAGCACGGCCGTCACGAAATATTTGCTGGCGGCAAAGAAGTTGAGATGGCGGACAAGTCACATGGTCTGATACTCAATGAGGTTGACCTGGCGCGACCAAACAAGCCGCAGATGGAAGGGCCGAAAACAGCTCATGAAGAAGCAGTCATGATGCGGAAACTTTATCAGGACATGGTGATGAAGAAACAGCAACTCGACACCAAGGATGCTGATAAACCCGTCCAGATTCAGGGACTGAGCCGGCGACCTAAGGAAGAACCGGCAGAAGCAGTATTGGTTTAGCCGAACAGTAGTTACCTGAGAACCCCGCGAACAGATCGCTGTCCGCGGGGTTCATTTCGTCAGCAGTCATGATGTCGCACGCTGACTAACGATCGCTCGACGAAAGACTGGCGGAGTGATGCTAGTGCCCTAATTTGAGATTGTCTTAGTG
>WNFR01007714.1_pt1 | contig 10929 bp, 9 predicted proteins | sample 5400221 | NCBI WGS metagenome assembly WNFR01 (sample SAMN13153357, study PRJNA577476) | soil metagenome | isolation source: 40 cm soil under Madrone tree | place: USA:California | collected 2016-06-14 | reverse complement strand
GAGTTTGGAAGAATGCCCTTAGAGACAAGTTCAAACAGCGAGTTGCAGAGCTTCGGAGTGCAGATTGCCTCTCCTTGCATAACATTTCTCACTGCCCCAATCATCTGTGCCGATGATGCATCCTTCGGCAGGTAAGCGCGGACTCCCCAACGCACTGCCTCGAAGAAGCACTGCTGGTCCTCTTCCATTCCAAATAACACTATTTTGACTTGCCCCAATCTTTCGGCCATCTTGACTGTTTGCCCAATCACTCGAAGCGTATCCAACGAATCGAGCAACAGGACGTCGCAGGGGGTCTCCGTTAATTCAGCAATCGCTCCTGCGCTATCGTGATTGACTCCCACCACGGTGAGGTCCGTCCGCTTCCGAAACATACGCACCAAGACTTCCCTGACCAGCCGGTTCTGCGCCAGAAGATAAATCCTAATCGGAGATTCACTTGCATTTTTGGTGTTCACAATTCACCCTTTCGAATTCTCCGCGGCTGATGTTCTCCTCATCTTTAAGGTGGCCGAGATCGAGATCGGTGGTCTCAAGATGCTCAGTTGAGCCACTCATGGAGCCAATCTCTGCAACCTAACAGGTATCCCAATCCACGCAAGCGACAAGGCACGACATGGAGGGGATTCAATACGTTTGCCGTTAATTGCCGTCCGTTGTTGGACACGCAAGGCCGCCAATCGTGAAGCAACCTATGTCGAGCTGTCCTTGAAGAGAAGAACGTCATCCGCGACAAGAATAGAAAATCCTCGCCATTCGAGAGCATGGGTTCATAAATGCTCCTTTGCAGAATGAGAAAAACCTGGGTGAGGGCCCGTAATGGGCGGGATTCGACGATTGGAGCCACAACTCTGTTCTTTTCCGTTGTGTCTGTCAACCTGCAATTAGCTTGTACTCTGGATGAGTCTGTCGATGCGGTTGCGGCGAAAGGGCGGCCCCGCACCCTTCCGTCGTCAGGCGAGCGTTCGGCGGGCCCTACGCAGAGAAAAGCAGAACCCTGCCGGCGAACGGTGTGGGTTCGGGTGGGCAGGGTTCGATATGTTGTCGGATGGGAAAGCTAGAGAGCCCAAGAGGGCGGGGTAAACCCGCCCCTAAACGAGTTATGGTTACGCGGATAGGTGGTTCAGGATTTCGGCCAGAGCGTGGATGCGCGATGCGTCGGCCGGAGTTTTTGCTGTGGCGGCGCTTTTTTCGAGGGATGGCGTCATGTGCTGCAGCTTGGCCAGTTTTTTCTGGTTCATGTGGGAAGACTCCGCGCCCTGGATCGCTTTGCGTAGAGAGGTGATCTGGTTCGCCGGCAAAGCCTCCGAGCGGGACAACTGGTCCACGTAGGCTTTTGCTACGACCAAGTTGGCGGGCCACTCGATTTTTTGCTGGTTCTGCACGTTCAGGTCGGGAACGTGAACGGATTTAGCCGCGTCGATTTCGTTTTGGGTGAGGAATTTGCTTGGCGTTAGTTCGAAGACATCGAGGCCGCGGGCAATTTCGGAGGCGTAGATGTTGCCGTTGTACCAATAGGCCGACCAGTCGCCGCCGAGAACGAGCGTGTTTGGATCAATCGGGCCGCGATCGAAGTAGGCAATTTCGGTGGGCTGCGCCGGATCGGTGAAGTCCACGATGGAGATGCCGCCTTGATACCAGGCTTGCACTTCGATATCGCGGCCGGGGACGGGAATCAGCGAGCCGTTGTGGGCGACACAGTTTTCGGAGTCGCCTTGCGCGGCCGGCAGTTTGTAATAGTTCGCAAAGGTGAGCTTATCGTCTTTCAGGCGGAAGATCGCGTCGGCTCCCCATTTGTTCAGGTCGTTCGGACGGCAACGCGCGCCAAGGCCGCCTCCCCATTCGTCGGTGAAGATTACTTTGGTGCCGTCGTTGGAGAACGAAGCGGAATGCCAGTAGGAGTAATTTGGATCGTTGACGGCGTCGAGACGCTTTGGATGGACTGGGTCTTTGATGTCGAGAAGAATTCCGTTGCCGGAGCATGCGCCCGCGGCGAGTCCGATCGCGGTATAAACCGTGATGTCGTGGCATTGATCGGTGTCGGCAGGCTTCTCCATGACGCCTTTTTTGCCGTGGGTGCCGCCGTTATTCAGGCCGTTCATCGCGCCGGTTCGTGGATCGATGAAAAGGCGGGGGGTGGAGACGATCTTGGCGTCTTGCGGCGCGGCGACTGGCACCTTGATTACGTCGATGCGAAATAGCGCGGTGTTGGGGTCTTTGTCGGGCTTTTCACCAGAGCAGCCGGCGAGCTCTTCCGGCTGACGAACGAACGATGTGCCGGAGACGTAGATATACACGTTGTCCTTGTCGTTCGGATCCAGGACCAGAGTGTGCGTGTGGGAGCCGCGGCAGGTCTGCACGGCCGCAACTTGTTTCGGATTCTTGATGTCGGAGATGTCGAAGATTCTTACGCCGCGAAAGCGATCCTTTTGCGCCGCGGGTATGCGGCGTTTCTTTTCTTTTTCTTCCGTGGCGGGCGGCGGAGGTTCGGGAGGAAATCCCTGCGTGCCGCAATCCAGGCGCCCATTCGGCATTTCGACGGACATGAAGAGAAGATTTTTGTAGACCGAGACATCGCCCTGGCCGCCGGGGCAGACCATCGAAGTCAGCAGCGTGGCGTTTGCCGGGTTGGAGATGTCGTAGATATTTACGCCGTAGAAATTTCCCTGGAAGAGGCGGTTGCCCTGGAAGGCGAAGTCCGAGTTCGCGAATGCGAGTTGCGCGATCGGGAGTTGAACCGCTTTGGGAAGTTTCGCGATGTTGCCGATGCCGAGCTGGCTGATGGTCTTTTGAACCTTTGGATCGTCGGGATCCGTTGCGCCAAGTTGAAAGGCGTCGGGTTTCTTGAGCAGAAGGAGGTGCTTGATGCCCATGGAGGTTTCACCCGCGTTGTAGAGACCGGGAGTTAGCATTGCGCGCGGGTCTGTGGTATCCGAGCCTTTCATGCCCGGCGGGAGAGCCGGAGCCGGCTCTGGCGCAAAGGGATTCTTTTCCTCCTCCGGCTCTTCCGCGGTTTCTTTTTTGGCCGGATCTTGCTTCGTGGCTTCCGGCTTTGGCGTCTCCTGCTTGGCCGGAGTGGCTGGGGGATCCTGCGCTTTCATCCGGCCGGTGCCGGAAAATAGAAAAATCGCGGCGATAACGACGCGAAAAGCAAGGCTGGGTGCTCGATTCATTGTTTCTCCTCGGAAGGTTTATTCTCTAACATGGTCTGCATAATTTTGATTTCGGCGCGCTGCGTATTGTCGGCATCGGTGGCGAAGTTGAAGAGGTCGGCATCCTGTCCCGCGCCGGCGGTGTCGAAAAGGTCTTTCACCATGATCAAGGCGCCGTTGTGGTGTTGAATCATACCGGTCAGAAATAAATGATCGAACTCGGGGCCTTTTGACTTTCGCAGGGCGACCATCTGTTCGGGCGAGAGCATGCCGGGCATCAGGGTCATTGGGCGGCCTGATTTGTCCATGTCCGGCATTCCGGGCATCGCCATGGAAATGGGTTCGCCTCGGGCTGCGAGCCAACGCTGCATAAACTTGATTTCGTCGGACTGCGAGCTGCTGATTCGTGTTCCCAGGGAGCGGAGATTCTTGTTTTCGGTGTGCGAGGGGATCAGGGCGGTCATTTCAACGGCTTGCTGATGATGCATGATCATGCCCTGCATGAATTCCACGTCGGCTGACGAACGAGGAGGCAACGTGCCTTTCGTGGAAGGTGGCAGCGTCTTGGTGGGCTTGCCCGGGGCACCGGGTTGCACGACAACGGGCGTTGCGGGTGCTGACTGCTGCGCGCGCGTTGGGGAAGAGAATAGAGCCGGGGGAGCGCCGGCGGCGAGTAGCATGGCGCAAAGCAGCAACGATTGTCTGGGAGAGCGGAGATTTAGTTTGCTGCGGAAAAGGTGAAGCTGCCACTTTGGAGGGCAATTAATTGGACAGCTCGATTTTCTTGTCACTAGCACGCGTTCTTGTTGAAGTTTCAATCATAGAATTTATATCACGTTGGGCGATTGGGTGCACGGGCTGAGACAAGTGCCACAGGGCGGGCCGGCCCTGTGAGGCGCAGGGTGAACTGGAAGCCCGCGCTACCAGAGCGCCATTCGGGAGAATGGCGTTCCCCGGTTCGGAGGAACGAAGGGATGGGAATTATTCGGTGCAGTGGGTGATCCAGAAAACGTGATTGAATTTTTGTGGATGGCGCGGGTCAGAGTAATCGGTGCCTTTGTGTTTGTACTCGACGTCGGTGCAGGCTGCTTGCATTGCCGTCCTCTTCTTGCCGGTTGCGTGGGCGGTGCCGCCGTCGATGGGGCAACTGGCGGTCTTTGGAAAAGCGGAGTTGGCGAAAGCGAATGGAAGAGCAAGCGGAACCGCTACAGCTGAAAAGAGGAGCAGGCGAAAAACCTTCTTACCCATTTAGCGCTCCAGATTGGATCGGTGACGAGCCTGATTGAGGCACGCGGCTTGTGTCCAAACCTATATATTATATCGGACTGGACGCCCAAGAGAGGACAATCAGTGGGAGCGCGAAGCAATGCGCTGATTCCGCCGTGACCGAATGTGGTGAATCGAAGCCCCATTCCATACGGCGAAGGATCGCGATTAATTCGGAGCTATAGGCAAATACGGTTGCCTCCGCTTTCCAACTCTCAGCTCGATTTCGGAGGGCAGATCGCGTCTGGCACACTCATGTGTTGAGGTTTGCGTTGACGTCGGGCGACTCCCATTTCAGCCACTTGCCAAATGTGGCTGGAGAGAGCTTGGCGAGTGCAACGCAGGTCAGCCGGACGAGACGCCATGGATGCGACCGGGAGTCTACATACGTCATGAATTCCTCGCGGGGGACAATGTAGGAACTAAGCGGCGGCGAGGTCCCTGCCCAAAAAACGAGTTCCCGGATCCCTCGATTGATCAGCCCTTCGATCAAATAGGACCGCAATACGAGCGAGACGGACTCTCGCCCGTAAGTACGATCATTCAACTGCATGTTAAGGACAGCGCGATCACCGGTGCACCAACCACCGGCGAGACTCATCCATTCGCCGCTACTTCGACGCAAGCCAACCAGGATTTGAGAGGGCATTGCCTCAATCATTGCGACACATTGCCGAAAGCTCGATTCGTGCCTCGCGTATGTCTCCTTCGGGAACAGAGTCTTCGCGGCAGTGCGGAAGTCTGTAAATGGCAGGTTAGGGCAGAATTCATTGCCTGCTAACTCGCTCCTTCGACGGTAACGGCAAAAGTTGTGACGGGTGTGGCTCCGGAACTTGGCGAGAAACTCGTCGTAAGTTCGTGGCAGTTCGAGATGCGCGTGGAATCCTTCCCGGTAAGAATGGATCTCCGCGTTGGCTTTTGCAGTCTCTGCCTGGAGGATCGCAAGGTGGTCCGAGGCGACCCGGAACCGAAGTGCAGCTTTGCGCTTAAGCAAAGTCTCCACGGCGCATTGAAAGACGGATTCTATTTCCTCTGGGCGGGCCACGACCATCGCGCCGAGAGTATCGTCCCCGAGCACGACGCCGGTCGGGACTCCCGCCACCAGGCGCTCCCTGGCATAGAGCAATCCTGCAACCCTGCTCCCTTGAGAGACCACGACCACGCAGGGTCTGCAAAACCGCGGCAAAAGCGATGCGAGGAAAAAGCGTGGAGCAAGCATGCCCGGTTCCGGCGCCAGACTGCGCACAAACGCAGTGAGGTCCTCGATTTTGGCGGCGGTCGAAACAATGCTTGCAGTCAGGGGCTTTGAACGGGCCGACAATCGCTGTGGAACTGCTGCGCTTACGACCGGCGGCTGAAGCTGGGATGCTTGAAGGTTGCTCGTACAATCTACCAGCCACTCGAAAGTCTGCTCGCCACTGCGATTCTCCATTCCATCCGGCATATCCATTTCTCCTAACGAAGATTTGAGCCTCATGCGGGTCTTAGCCCGTACTTACGCCCACCTGAGAGTGGGCCAGCAACTTCTTTGAGACGGCCTTCGCTTCTTAAAGGAGGAAATGAGAGCTAGCAGCGGCAGACGGAGATAACGTCAAGCAGTTCGAGCGTGGCCAAATGTTGACTACGATCAGTGAAGGTAAACAAGTGCAGCAGTACGCTCACGGGAGTTTGAAATTCCCAGAGTGATACCGCAAGCATTCGATGCGCCGATGCTGGATGATTCGGTCCCAGGACCCCGTCAACATCGTCAGTAGGATCCGCGGTGATCAGAATGTACGCAATGGTGAAGATAACAACCAGGGCCAGCGCGACTTTCGCCCATTGCATCATTAAGCCAAGTTTGTAGCGCTGACTTTTGTTGATGTCAAGGAGCGCGAATGGACCTCGTCCTGCCGCGCCGTTGTTTCGTTTGCGCTTGAGAGCGTCGTCAGCCGTGGGGCGCACCGCAAGTTGTCCGAGCGGCGCAAAATCATTGTTCGGTCGCGCCTTACCGAAATGTCCCGCCGTCAGTTTCCGGGGAGCGCTTTTCCCGAGGTCGCACTGCGTGATTCGGTTTGCCATGACTTCTCCAAGCGAAACCAGCCTCGCCACGCCTCGGATTTGGTCACACAGGCTCGCCGTTGGGGCTGGTCCCTACCGGTTAAACTTCGGCTGCTTTCATACTGTTGGTGTGGCTTGGAGACAATCATTTGAAGTATGTAATTCCCCTTCAGGTAAATCCCCTAATGGCCCTGCCCAGAGCGGAGCTTACAGGTCCCATCCAACCCGACAACTTCTGGCCAGCCGGATTACCTGACGTGTGGGATTGGGGGAGGTGAGGCGAGTCGAGACTGGGAAATGTTGTTAGAGGAGGGCGGTTAGAGTTCGACGATTAGTTTGCCGATGTTGTCGCCGCGGAAGAGCATGTTGATGGCTTCGGGGGCTTTTTCGAGGCCTTTGACGATGGTTTCGCGGCCTTTGAGCTTGCCGGTCATTTTCCACATGCCGAGTTTCTGGGCGGCGTCCATGAAGCGCGGGATGTAATCCATGATGAGGAAGCCTTCGACACGGAGGCGCTTGATGATGAGCTGGCCGAAGCCGACGAGGCCGGGATCGTGCTTGGTGTAGCCGGAGATCAGGCCGCAGAGGACGACTCGGCCGTGCAGATTCATACGGTCGAGGACGGCTTGCATGATTTCGCCGCCGACGTTTTCGAAATTGATGTCCACGCCTTTGGGAGTGGCGGCGGCCAGTTGGGCTTTCCAATCGGGATGCTTGTAGTTGATGGCGGCGTCGAAGCCGAGATCGTCTTTAATCCATTTACATTTTTCATCAGTGCCGGCGATGCCGACGACGCGGCAGCCGTGGATTTTGCCGAGCTGGCCGACGATGCTGCCGGTGGCGCCAGCAGCGGCGGAGACGACGAGCGTTTCGCCGGACTGCGGCTTGCCGACTTCGAGGAGGCCGAAGTAGGCGGTGAGGCCGTTGATGCCTAGCAGGTTCAGGAAATTGGTGTCGGAGAGGAAAGGAATGCTGGGGAGCTTCTGAAAGGCGCCCTTTCCATCTCCGGCGAGGAGACAATATTCCTGGAGGCCGGTGAGGCCGGAGACTTTGTCGCCTTTTTTGAAATTGGGATTGCGGGATTCGATAATTTCGGCGAGGCCGAAGGCGCGCATGACTTCGCCGATCTGGACGGGAGGCATGTATTGGGGGAAGTCGGTCATCCAGATGCGCATGGTGGGGTCGATGGAGAGATATTTTACGCGGGCGAGGGCTTGGCCTTCGGAGATGGAGGGGATGGGGGATTCGGTGAGTTTGAGGACTTCGGGAGTGATGAGGCCGGTGGGGCGATTGGCGAGGAGCCATTGACGATTGGTGGTTGGCATGGAGGAAGAGTAGAGGAGGAGTGGGAAGGAAGTCAAAGAGGAGGAAGAAAAGAGCACGCTGAGAAGAGGGAGGTGCGCGGTTGAATTTGTGGTAGGGCTTGCGCTGAGGTCATTCAGCCATCTCCGGTAAACACCACCGGAGTCCCAACACCGGACCTTATCGGATGGCTTCCCTCCTTCGGCGGGCGAGCAGGATGACAAACACCCACGTTGATCGGGCGAATGGAAGTTTGGAGATATGGATCAAGTCGTAAAAGCGGAAGCTGAGCTTCCGCACTCAAAAAAAGTCAGGGAGTTTTTAGGAGGCGCATGAGGTCGGCGGCGGATTTGGTGGCTTTTTTGATTTGGGTGACGCTGCGGGTGGCGTTGTGGGAGGGGTCGAGTTGATCGGAGAGGATGTCGGCGTTGGCGTTGATGACGCAGAGAAGATTGTTGACGGCATGAGAGATGGCGTCGACTTTGGAAACGGGGCGTCCGTCGACGGCTGCCTGTTCGAATGGAATTGACATGGAGCTTGCCTTTCTGGGTGAATTGCGAAGAGTTTCGGTGTTGATGGCGGTGACGAGGGCGTGTTGCAAAGAGGCGACGTTGACGTCGGCGAGCACAAGCGATGCGGCGGCTTCCTGGAATTGGGGATCGGAGATGGGAAGAAGGGCTACGACGGGGACGGAATCCAGACCGTCGTGGAGCTTCCGGGCGGCGAGAAGCTCCTGAGCAGACGGGTGGCTGAGATCAAGGAGAAGTGCATGCCACTGTTCGGAATTGAGGCGGCGAAGCGCTTCGGCGAGAGAAGGGGCACGGCAAATCTTAAAAGAGGAAGAGGGCGCTTCCACAATGGATTGGGAGATTTTGAGCCAGAAGGGCAGTTCACCCAGGAAGAGCACTTGAGAACCAGTGGTTGACATCGGTCTTTCTGAACACTCCTCATCTTTTGTCTAAAGCCGTGGCATGGCTTTGGGAATTTTGCAGGCACTGCTTGGTTGAGCGACAGCCCAACTATCGGAAGACACCCCAAGAGCACAGGCAGGAGTGCCTGTGCTACTAGCTACAAAACGGAACCCGGGAACAGGCGACGGATTTCCTGGAGCAGGCCGTCGGGAAGGCGGCCTTTCGAAACGTAGCCGTCCGCACCGTGGCTGCGACATTCTTCCTCGAGCGTGGAGCCTTGGATTTCGGAATAGATGATGACGCGCAACGTCGGGTACGAGCGGCGAAGTTCCTGGGCGGCTTGCAGACCGTTGAGACGCGGCATACGGAAATCGAGGAGCGCGAGATCGGGCTGATGCTTGGCGGTGAGTTGCACGGCGTTGACGCCGTCGCTGGCGGTGCAGACGACCTCCATGCCACCTGCAAAATCAAGGTAGTCGCAGACGGAACGGAGAGCTGTCGGCGAATCATCGGCTACCAGGACGCGGATCGGATTGATGTGCGGCATTGCTGCTCCAGGGTTGACACTGTTACTGCCTATTCATATTGAGGGGGAGGAAGAGGGAAAGGAATGGGGGAGATTACGTAGTGAAAAGTTACTAGGAGGAGGGGCGAACGGATAACAGCGATCAGGTAACAGCGATCAGATAACAGGAGGCGAGGAGAAGAAGTGGCTCGGTAGCCAGGTGGGAGGCGCGGTTTACGTTGAGGTCCTTCGCGTCCCGATCGGAATCGGGACGCGAAGGATGACAAGTGTCGTTTTCGTTTCAGCCAAATCAGGTTTGGATGATGTTATTGCGGATGGCGTACATGACTAGTTCGGCGAGGGAGTGGAAGTCGAGTTTGAGCATGATGTTGGCGCGGTGGGCTTCGGCGGTGTTGACGCTGATGTTTAGGAGGTTGGCGACTTCCTTGTTGCTTTTGCCTTCGGCGAGGAGTTGAAGAATTTCGCGTTCGCGCGGGGTGAGGCGGGAGCGGGAAGACTTGGCGGAGTCGGAAGCATCGGCAATGATGGCGGTGACGGCGGCTTCGGAGACACGGACGGAGAAGAAGGGTTTGTGCTGGCTGAGGGCCTGGACGGCATCGAGGAGGACGCGGTCGGCTTCGTCTTTGAGGATATAGCCGCGAGCGCCGGCTTCGACGACTTGCTGAACGAGGTCGTCGGACTCGTGCATGGTGAGGATGAGAATTTCAGTGGCCGGGGAGGCTTTGCGAATCTGGCGAGTGGCTTCGACGCCGTTGAGGAGAGGCATGCCGATATCGAGGATGGCGATTTGGGGCTTGTGCTTGGTGGCTTTTTCAACGGCGTCGCGGCCGTCGGCTGCCTCAGCGCAGACCTGCCAGCGGGAGCGCGACTCGAGAAGAATGCGGAGACCGGCGCGGACGACGGCGTGATCATCCGCGATCAGGATGGAGAGAGGCGTCATAGATTGAATCCTTGAGGACCGGAGCGGAGAAGAGAATTCTGGCACGGACGGTGGTGCCAGCGGCGCTGGAATCGATTTCGAGAGAGCCGCCGAGCTGCGCCATGCGTTCGCGCATGCCGGGGATGCCGACGCCGAGGCGGGGCTGGCCACGATGGGGAGTGCCGTTTGCAGGGACGATCATGCCGCTGCCGAAATCGGTGATTTCGAGGGAGACGCACTCCGGATCTTCGCGAAGGACGACTTGCGCGCGCTTGCTGCCGGAGTGGCGCTGGATGTTGGCGAGACTCTCCTGAGTGATGCGGAAGAAAGCGGTTTCGGCAATCTGGGGAAGGCGGCGAAAACTGGTGAGGAGTTCGAGAGAGGTTTCGATACCGCTGCGTTCACTGAAACCGTTGACGTATTCCTTGAGGGCGGAGACGAGGCCGAGGTCGTCTAGGAGAGGAGGATGGAGGAGATACGAGAGGGTGCGGATTTCGCGGGACATCTGCTGGAGGAGTTCGCGAGCCTTTTCGAGCGCGCGGTGAGAGGCTTCGTTGAGCGGCTGTGCGGACTGGCGGAGTTGCGCGAGGCTGAGGTTGACGGCGAGAACGGTTTGGGCCATGCCGTCATGTAGCTCGCGGCCGATGCGGCGGCGCTCTTCGTCCTGGAGCTTTAGGAGTTCGGTGGAGAGCTGGTGGATGGCGCGCTCGGCGTTTTTGAGGTCGGTGATGTCGGTGAAAGAGGAGATGACGCGGAGGATGGAGCCGTCGGGATTGAATTGCGGAATGGCGTTGCCGAAAATCCAGAGGATTT
>WNFR01007713.1_pt1 | contig 10930 bp, 14 predicted proteins | sample 5400221 | NCBI WGS metagenome assembly WNFR01 (sample SAMN13153357, study PRJNA577476) | soil metagenome | isolation source: 40 cm soil under Madrone tree | place: USA:California | collected 2016-06-14 | reverse complement strand
TCATTCTCGTCAGAGAACTGCGCCACTCGCCGGAAAGAGTCTGGCAGGCGCTTACCGACCCAGCGCATCTGCGCGAGTGGGCTCCCTTCGACGTCGATGGGAGCCTAGGTGCGGTTGGAACGGTCAAGCTCACCTGGGCGGGAACGCCCACGCCGCTAGAGACAAGAGTGACGCGAGCCGACGCTCCCAGGGTGCTTGAGTACAGCGACACCCGGTGGGAACTCGAAGCCTTTGGTGACGGCACGCGCCTGACGCTGTGGCACAACATTGATCGCCGCTTCATCTCGTGGGGCGCCGCGGGCTGGCACATCTGCTTCGATGTTCTGGATCACCTCCTCAGCGGAACTCCCATCGGCCGCATCGTGGGCGCTGAGGCGATGAAGTTCGGCGGCTGGCAGCGGCTGCACGCGGAGTACGCCAAGCAGTTCGGTATCGAAACGCCCAACCGGCCGCCTGAGGCGGCTCAAAAGTCGTGAATCGAGGAGGAGATCCCAATGAACTGGAACAAATGGGTTCGGCAGGCCCACCGCTGGCTGTCCATGGCCTTTACGGTGGCCGTCGTCGTCAACATCGTCGCCGTGGTACAGGGGAAGTATACCCCTAGGGTGGGTCTCTTGGCGGTTTTCCCGCTCGCCTTGCTCCTGTTCACCGGTCTGTACTTGTTCGTGCTGCCGTATGCCACCAAGTGGGGCAGCGTGCGACGCACCGACTGAACGGGCGGCCGACCGCAGTGCTCTCGGGGCTCTCGTACTTTCTTCTGGCGCCGCCTGCAGGCCACGCCTGCGAGCGCCTGACCGTGCACCGCCGGCTGTTTAGGTCGTAGGAGTGCGAGAAGTCGCTCGAGCACGCCTGGCGTCGAGGTAAGGCTAGGAGCGGGGGGCGATGTGGGCAAGTCTGGGAAGCTTTCACGCCAGAGTTCAATAAGATGAGACAGGACCAGCCGATGGCCTAGCCCGACTACGGTTCGATTCGGAATCCCAAAGCTCGATAAAATACAGCCTGTTATGGCGGAGACTTGACAGGCTGTGGTTTTCTCTTGACGGCAGGTAAACCGTCCGTCTTACAATCGCGCCATGCCACGGAAGGTCATCCTGGGATTCGGAATCAGCATCGACGGCTATATTGCGCGACGCAACGGCGCCATGGATTATCTGGTGATAGACAAAGAAGGCGAAGCGCTGATGGCAGACTTCTTCGCCAAGATCGACACCACCATCATGGGCCGCAAGACAGCGGCTGCCACGGCGGAAATGCGCAAGAGTGGGGAGATACCGGAGATGCCGGGCATCTCCAACTACGTATTCTCGCGACGTTGGAAGCCGGGCAAACGGTGCTTATAGAGTGCCATGCCTACTGCCGCGTCGATACCCATCCGTTCAAGAGCATCTATTTCCCGCTGTGCCTTGATGCCGCCTGCCGCAATGATCGGATGCGAAGTGGCCCTGCGCAACCGCTCGAACCACTCACGATTGGCTCCACTCATGGTTCCTTCACGATCCACATCCGTGCAGAGAAATGCGGCGCAAAACGGCTCAAGCTGCTCCATCACCTGTTCCGCTCGAATCTGCAGTCTTTCTCGCCATCCCTTAATTACGACGTGGCCCTTGGCCGTGTCGAGCGCCACCACAATTGCTGGGCGGCCTATTCGTGTGCGGAGCCGCCGGAGAAATGGCGCGTTTATCTTGCCGTCCTTGAACGCGCCACTTCCGACAATAACTTGGTGCGCCCCCCATTTCGTAATTTCCTCCGCGCGCGAAACGGCGCGAATTCCTCCGCCCACGCGCACTTTCATCCGATATCGCTGGGCCGCTTCTTCGCATAGTTTGCGCGCCAGTTCGCTGTTGTTGCCTTTCCCCATGGCAGCATCCAAATCGATGACGTGCAGCCACTGGTACTTCTTGAATTTCAGCAGCAGCGACATCACGTCCGCGATCGCAAGCTCGCGCCTTCTCCCGTGCACGAGCTGCACCGCTTGGCCTTCCTGCAAGTCAATACAAGGAATCAGCACGGTAACCTAACCGGAATTCCGCGCGCGGCCAGAAATTCTTTGAGCTCGCGAATCGGCTGAATACGATCGTGAAAAATGGAAGCCGCCAACGCCGCATCCGCGTGCCCGGCGGTAAAAATCTCCGCGAAGTGCTCGGGCAGCTTCGCGCCGCCGGACGCGATAACCGGTACGGAGACCGTCGAGGATATCGCCGCCGTAAGCGCCGTATCGAAACCGCTTTTTGTTCCATCTCGATCCATGGACGTCACCAGAATCTCTCCGGCCCCAAGGGCAACGCCTTGTTTCGCCCACGCGATCGCATCCAGATTTGCGGAGTCACGCCCGCCGCGAACCATCACCACCCACTTGTCCCCGTCTCTCTTAGCGTCGATCGCCAGCACCACGGCCTGCGCGCCAAACTCGAGCGATGTTTCCGAGATCAACTCGGGCCGTGCCACTGCCGCGGTATTCAGCGTAATCTTGTCTGCGCCGGCTCGCAGCACGGCCCGAGCGTCTTCCGCGCTCCGGATGCCGCCTCCCGCGGTCAACGGAATCGCGAGCTCTGCCGCGACGCGCCGAATCGTCTCCAGAAACGTCGGCCGCCGGTCGCGCGAAGCTGCAATATCCAGCACGACGAGCTCGTCTGCTCCTTCTGCGTTATATCGCGCCCCCAATTGTGCGGGATCGCCGGCATCGCGAAGCTCGACAAAGTTCACGCCCTTCACCACGCGGTCGCCATCAACATCCAGGCAAGGAATGATGCGTCGCGCCAGGCTCATGCGCACAGCCTCAGGAAATTCCGCAAGACTTGCGCTCCAGCGCCTCCGCTCTTTTCCGGGTGAAACTGGACCGCGCACATATTTTCTTTTTCGAGTACAGCGACAAACTCTGTTCCATAACTGCACGCAGCCACCATTTCTTCGCCTGGTTCGATCGCGGCAAAACTGTGCGCGAAATAGAAATACGCATCAGCGTCGATGCCCTCGAGCAAGCGCGACTGGTTTTTCAAGACGAGGCGATTCCAGCCCATGTGCGGCAGCTTGGCGACCGCCGGCAGCGCGCACACGCGCCCCGGCAATAACTGCAAGCCGGTCAGTCCGGGCGCCTCGTCGCTGGCGTCATAGAGCGCTTGGAGACCCAGGCAAATGCCCAGGAACGGCACGCCGCGACCGATGGAGTCGCATAGCGGCGCGCGTAATTTGCGGTCGTCGAGCACTCGTATAAGAGCTTCGAAATGTCCCACGCCCGGGAGTAGCAGCGCGCCTGCATTTGCAACGCATTCTGGCGTGGCCGCGCGTTGCGACTCTGCTCCGAGCCGCTGCAGCGCGCGCTCAACAGAGGCGACGTTGCTCACGCCGCAATCCAACAGCGTGATTTTCACAGTAAGCCCTTGGTGCTGGGCAGCACGCGCCGCAACCTTTTGTCGCGCGCCACCGCAAAACGTAAAGCGCGGGCAAATGCCTTGAACATGGCCTCCACCTGGTGATGCGAGGATCGCCCGTAGAGAACCCGGAGATGCACATTGGCTCGGGCGGCCTGCGCAAATCCTTGAAAGAAATCCTCAGTCAGCTCGGTCTGAAAATCCCCGACACGCGCGCCCGCGATTTTGGCGTTCACAACGCAAAAGGGACGACCACTCAAATCGACCGCGCTGGCGGCGAGCGTCTCGTCCATGGGCATTAGGAAATATCCCGCGCGCAAGATTCCACGCTTCGTGCCCAGCGCCTTCGTCACCGCTTCGCCTAGGGCGATTCCCACGTCTTCCACGGTGTGGTGCTGGTCCACGTCCAAATCACCACGTGCGTTCAGGTCCAAATCGAGAGCGCCGTGCCGGGCCACGAGTTCCAACATGTGGTCGAAAAAACGGATTCCCGTGGCAACGCGCGCTTTGCCGCGGCCGTCTAGATTTAGCGTGACGCTGATCTCGGTCTCGTTCGTCTTCCGATGAATCTTCGCTGTCCTTGGCGTCATTCGCGCACCGCCACCGCATTTTCATGCGCCAGTAGATTTTCTGCCCGTGCGAGAACCCGCACATCGGCAGCCAGCCGCTGGAAACCTTTGCGGCCAATCGTCTGCACGCTGATGCATTTCACGAAATCCGCGGCCGATAACCCTCCGCGGCTGCGCGCCCAGCCACCCGTAGGCAAAACGTGGTTGCTGCCGCTCGCGTAATCGCCCAGCGGCTGCGCGGCCCAAGGGCCGACAAAAATCGTTCCCGCCGCGGAAATCTTCCCAAGAGCTGCAGCTCCTGCTTGCGGAAGGATGAGATGTTCCAGCGCAAACCGGTTCACGAACTCGAACGCCGCATCCTCGGACGCCGCGAGCAAAATCACCCCGCACGTTTGCAAGGAAACACGGGCAGAGCTCGTTTCCGGCAGTTTCTTCAACTGTTCCGAAACTTCGCGCCGCACTTCCGTTGCGAGCCGCGCGGCCGTGGTCACCAAGATGCTCCCTGCATCCGCGGCATGTTCCGCCTGCGCCAGCAAATCCGCCGCAATCCAGCGCGCATTGCCCCGCGACGCAATCACAATCGCCTCGGTTGGTCCGGCTGGGAGATCAATGGCACAGTGACGGCTCGCGAGTTGCTTGGCCGCAGTCACAAAGCGGTTGCCAGGTCCAAAAATTTTGTCGACGCGCGGAATTGTCTCGGTTCCGTAAGCCAGCGCCGCGATCGCCTGCGCGCCCCCGATGTGTGCGACTTCGCTCAGACCCAGGATGCCCGCCGTCGCGAGCAGCTCGTTATTCGGTCTCGAACAGACGACCACGATCCTTTTTGCGCCGGCAACCTGAGCTGGCACTGCCGTCATGACCAGCGTCGAAAGCAAAGTAGCCTTGCCGCCCGGAATATAGCAGCCAATCGTTTCAATGGGCCTGACCACTTGCCCGATGCTCACTCCTGGCGCCACTTGTATTGACCACTTTCGCGGCAACTGTTTCTTAGCCACCTTCCGGACGTTGGCCATTGCGTGCTTCACGGCGCGCAAGAAATCCGCGCCAACACTTTTTTGGGCCTCTTCGATCTCATGGTGCGAGACCCAGATCCCTTGGCGCGCCAGGTTTATGCCATCCAGTTTTTTCGTCCAGAAGAGCAGAGCGGCATCGCCACCATGCCGGATGTCGGCGATGATTGTGGCGGCGACCTTCTCGGCTTGGACGTCGCGAGATTTGCGCGCAGCGAGCAGCCTCTTTTCCACGGCGCTAGTTAGTCGCAGGATTCGCATCACAGCACGATCTTATTCAGGGGATACTCCACGATCCCCTGCGCATTCGCGGCTTTAAGCTTTGGCAAAATTTGCCGGACCACGGATTCCTCGACAATGGTATTCACGGCCACCCACTCCGGATCGCTGAGCATCGAAATCGTCGGATTTTTCAGGGCCGGCAGAATAGCGACCACGCGGTCCAGATCCTCCCGCCGCACATTGAGGATCAAACCGACTTTGCTCGCCGCCGCAATGGCCCCCTGCAGCATCAAGATCAGGCTCCCCGCTTTTTCTTTCTTCCACGCGTCCGCAGCCGCCGCGCGATTCATAATAAAGACCGTGGCCGACTCCAGAACCGTGTCCACAATCCGCAAGCGGTTAGCGCGCAGCGAAGATCCCGTCTCGGTCACCTCGACAATTGCGTCAGCAAGCTGCGGCACCTTCACCTCCGTAGCGCCCCAAGAGAAATCCACGCGCCCACTCACTCCATGCCGTTTCAGATATTCCCCGGTGATGCGTACGATCTCCGTAGCGATCACCTTGCCTTGCAAATCGCGCGGCTCACGAATCGCGGAATCTTCCTGCACCGCGAGCACCCAGCGCACGCGCGAGAGTCGCTGCTTGGCGTATATAAGCTCGGCGAGTTCGTCGACGTCCGAGCCGGTTTCGACCACCCAGTCGTGCCCGGTAATTCCCGCGTCCAGCGCCCCCGTTTCCACGTAGCGCGCCATTTCCTGTGCGCGCACGAGCAAGCACTCAATCTCCGGATCATCAATCGTAGGCACGTAGCTTCGCGAGCTAATCGTGATCTTCCAACCTGCCCGCCCGAAGAGCTCCAACGTCGCTTCCTGCAAGCTGCCCTTAGGGATTCCCAGCCTCAAGCGATTCATCACTCAGCCCCCGGAGCGTACACTTTGTCCGGATCAAATGTCCGCTCTTCGACCGTGCGCACACCGCCGTTCTCTTCCATCCGCCGGAAAAAACAACTGCAATAACCTTCGTGGCAAACGCCAGGTCCTGCTGGCTCGACGCGCAAAAGCAACGCATCCGCGTCGCAATCGACACGCATCTCCACTACGCGCAAGACGTGCCCGCTCGTCTCCCCTTTCTTCCACAAACGCTTTCGCGAGCGGCTGAAGAACACCGCCTCGCGCGTTCGCTGCGTCTCCGCAAGCGCCTCCGCGTTCATGAAGCCGAGCATCAAGACCTCGCCGGTGCGGCCGTCCTGAATAATCGCGGGCACCAGCCCGCCACTCTTTTCGAATGCGATTTCCACGTGCTTCCTCCGAAACATCGAATGCAAAAACAAAAAACCCGCTGGGGCTTGCTGCGCCAGCGGGCCGATGAGTACGTTTTTTAGCGAATCGCTACGTACAACTCAACGGGCGCGGCTTGTGGCCGTGATGATGATGGTGCCGATGCGCCCGGAGATGATTCGAAACACTCATTTGCTGAGCGCAAGCTTAACTAAGACAGCCAGCGCCGTCAATCCACGCGAGCCCCAAAAAAACCGATTCACCGAACGCGTCTTTTCGATGCTTCCGCAGATTGACTTTCCCGACCCGCTCCGCTACTTTCGTTCTGTACTTGGTAGAGGTGCGGATCCCATTAGTAGCCGGGCGTGCTTTTCCGATCAGCTTCGGACGCCCGTGCGAAAGGGGCAAGTGCTGTTGATCCGCCGAAGTCGCCGCGGCAGCTGAATGCCGTTTGCGGCTGGGGGCCAGGCCTAAGACCTGTCCACTGTCATCCGTAAGCAGTAACGACGTCACGCGGATGGAGCGCTATCGAGGAGTGACAGCCCCGAGTTTTCTTCGGTTCTTCCCTTCTCTTTCGTTCCATTCCAGAAAACGACTATGGACCTTTTTGAGCTCACGCGCGCGCTCGTTGACATCGAATCGGTAACGATCAACGAAGCCAAAGCCGGCGACTTCTTGCTTCGCCATCTTTCTCCGCTGGCCGCGAAATACGGTGGCTGCGTCGAGCGGATGGAGGTCGAAGCGCAGCGCTTCAACGTTTTTGCGAGCTGGGGCAAGCCGGTTGTGACGATGTCGACGCACATGGACACCGTGCCACCGTTTTTCCCCTCGCGCGAAGACGACGAATTTGTTTGGGGGCGCGGTTCCTGCGACGCCAAAGGCATCATCGCCGCCATGATCACCGCTGTCGAACAGCTCCTCGCGCAAGGCATTTCAGATCTCGCCCTCCTCTTCGTCGTCGGCGAAGAACGAAACAGCGCAGGCGCCCGCATCGCGGCAAAAACGCCGCGCGGCTCTCGCTATCTGATCAACGGTGAGCCCACGGAAAACAAATTGTGCGTCGCATCAAAGGGGGCGCTGCGTTTCGAGCTGGTGGCGAACGGCCAGTTGGCCCATTCGGGCTACCCAGAGTTGGGGCGCTCGGCTATCGATGCACTGCTGGACGCGCTCGAGGACATCCGGCATCTCGCCCTGCCCGAGGATGCGCTGCTCGGCAAAAGCACGTTGAATATCGGCACAATTTCCGGCGGCCGCGCACCGAACGTCGTTGCCGATGAAGCCCGAGCCGAACTTATGTTTCGGTTAGTGGGCGACGCCGCTCCCGTGCGAGAGGCCGTTCACGAAGCCGTAGCCGGACGAGTCGAAGCTCGCGAAGTCTTGTACACGCCGGTCTTCCACTTTTCCGCCTTCGATGGCTGGCCGACCACTGTCGTGGCGTTCACCACCGACGTTCCGACCCTGCACGAAACATGGGGCACGCCGTTTCTGATTGGTCCGGGCAGCATTCATGTGGCACACACAGCCGAGGAGCGCATTGCAAAGCGCGAGCTACGCGATGCCGTGCCGATCTATGCAGGTATGGTAAAGCGGCTGCTCGCGTCGCATGCCGAAGCTTCGGGGAAATCCCAATGACGCGCGGACTCGCCATCGTCGGACACGGAAAGATGGGCCGCCTGATCGAACAGCTCGCGCCCGAATACGGTTTCGACGTCCGCTTGACGCTGAACAGCGCGACGAACGCGCACGGTGCAGGCCTCACTAGCGAAAATCTTCGCGGAGTGGACGTCGCCGTGGAATTCTCCGCTCCTTCCGCAGCCATCCAGAATATTCGGCAGCTTGCTGCGCTGGGTATTCCCGTAGTGGCGGGCACGACGGGATGGTTTCAGCAGTTGCCCTGCGTGCGCGAAGCCGTCCAATCAAGCGCTGGCGCTCTAGTGTGGAGTCCCAACTTTTCCGTCGGCGTCCATCGCTTCCGCCAGATCATCGCGCAGGCTGCCAGCGCCTTTGCCGCGGAGCCGGAGTACCAAGCATGGGGCTGGGAAATTCATCACGCCGCGAAGCGAGACGCGCCCTCCGGCACGCTGTTGGCAGTCGCTGAGGAAATGAAGCAAGCCGGTTTCGAACGCGCCATCAACTTAACCGCGAATCGCGCCGGCGCCCATCCCGGAACCCACGAGATCGGCTTCGATTCAAGCGCGGACACCATCACCATCCGCCACACGGCCAGAAGCCGTGAAGGATTTGCCCGCGGTGCTCTGCGCGCGGCGCGCTGGATACTTGGCAAAAGCGGAGTCTTCGAATTTCGCGAGATCGTAAATGAATTGGGCTGATGTGTGGCCGCTCGCCGGTCACGGGTCACAAATGCAAAGGATCGACGCAAAGGATCGATAAGAAAGATAGGCAAAAGGAGACAACATCATGTTCACAGGTTGCGGTACCGCGCTGGTCACTCCGTTTCAAAACGACTTCTCGCTCGACGAGGCCGCTTTGCGTCGGCTGGTGCGGCGTCAAGTCGACGCCGGAGTCCATTTTCTCGTGCCCTGCGGAACCACCGGCGAGAGCCCCACGCTCACGCAAGACGAGCGCAGACGCGTCGTGGAAATCACGTTAGAGGAAGCGCATGGAAAAGTGCCCGTGGTCGCCGGAGCCGGGGGCTACGACACCGCGGAAGTCGCGCGCGCCGCGCGCGAGTACGAAGCGATGGGCGTCAGCGGCATTCTTTCCGTCGCGCCCTATTACAATAAGCCCACGCAGGAAGGCCTGTACCAACATTTTCGCTTCATTGCCGGCGCCGTCTCGCTACCGATCTTGCTGTACAACGTCCCCGGCCGCACCGGAGTCAACATTGAGCCCGCCACGGTAAAGCGCTTGTCCGCCATCGAAACGATTGTGGGCGTCAAGGAGGCGTCAGGGAACATTTCGCAAATGGCCTCCATCGCCGCAATGGTACCGGAGGATTTTGTGATTCTCTCCGGCGACGACGCCATCACGCTGCCACTTTTCGCCCTCGGCGGGCGTGGCGTGATTTCCGTCGCCTCCAACGAAATCCCCGCGGAAATGGCCCAGCTCTGCAATTTCGCGTTACAAAATGATTTTTCAGCCGCGCGCGCAATCCACGTACAGTATCTTCCGCTAATGGAGGTGAATTTCGTGGAGTCCAATCCGATTCCGGTGAAGGCCGCCATGGCCAAGATGGGATTGCTGCGAGCCGTCTGGCGCCTTCCCCTGGTGCCGCCGAGCGCAGGTTCCCTGGGACGCATTCATTCCGTTCTGGAAACGCTCGGCCTCGTCGAGAAAACCTATGCTGCCATCGGAGATTGAGCAGCTATTTGACTTCCCTCCACCGCAGTACACCGAAGAACACCGGCGCACCTTCGAGTCCTTCAAAGGCGCCCTGAATCGCGGCGAAGTCCGCGCCGCCGAACCCGATCCGGCATCGGAAACCGGCTGGCGCGTCAACGCTTGGGTGAAGAAGGGTATCTTGCTCGGCTTTCGCATGGGCAAAGCGGTCGATATGTCCATCGACCGCCTGCGCCAACCCTTTTTCGACAAGGACACCTATCCGCCCAAAGCTCTCAGCCTCGCCAGCCAGGTGCGCATTGTTCCCGGCGGCTCCAGCATTCGCGACGGTGCGTACGTCGGACGCGGTGTCACGTGCATGCCGCCGATGTTCATCAATGCCGGCGCGTACGTCGACGACGGCACAATGGTTGACTCCCACGCCCTGATCGGAAGTTGCGCGCAGGTCGGACGAAACTGCCACATCTCCGCAGGCGCGCAAATTGGCGGCGTTCTCGAGCCTATCGGCGCCATGCCGGTAATTATTGAGGATGAAGTGATGGTCGGCGGGAATTGCGGCGTGTACGAAGGCGTCGTCGTCAAGCGCCGCGCGGTGCTAGGCAGCGGCGTAATCTTGAACGCCTCCACCGCCGTCTACGATCTTGTGCGCGAACAAATCTATGCAGCCACGGACATCAATCCTCTAGTGGTCCCGGAAGAAGCCGTCGTAGTTCCGGGCTCCCGCGCCATTGCGCAACCTGCGGGGCAGCGCTGGGCATTATCTTTTTACACTCCCATTATTGTTAAGTATCGCGACGCGAGAACGAATGAGCGCGTCCAGTTGGAGAGCCTTTTCCGCTAGCTGCGGTCTAGTTCCATCAGACGCCTCCTCGGCAAGACTCTCGTACGCAGACCCCGGGGTCGGAAAAAGCGCCGGACCATAAGCGTGGTTGTGGGAAGCCACAGCGAGGTTTTGGGCGAGTCGTCGGCGACTCGGAAGTTGAAGCGGCGAGGCTTTGCATGAGACGACGAGCGAATCAGCGATTGAAGAATCGGTCAGTTCGCCGACCCTCTCCCACTGATTGGCGCAATATCAGCTTTCATCCCGAGCGCTTTTAAGTATCCCTCATTCACGCGACACTTTTGCAGGCGGACACTCTCCAGCAACTCGGCGAAAGCGCGGGTGATCGTCTCCTGTTCAGGCC
>WNFR01007711.1_pt1 | contig 10931 bp, 8 predicted proteins | sample 5400221 | NCBI WGS metagenome assembly WNFR01 (sample SAMN13153357, study PRJNA577476) | soil metagenome | isolation source: 40 cm soil under Madrone tree | place: USA:California | collected 2016-06-14 | reverse complement strand
CAAGCGCTTGCCCGAGACGGCAGGCGCAGTTGCCGCAAGGAGCTCGTCGCGCGGAGGAACCTTCGTACCACGAACAAACTGTGCGAAGTGATCGATGTCGGCAAGCCCGAGTTCATCCGGGACATCTTCCGGATCGTTCGTCACCTTGCCGATCGATGTCGTGTCCTTCGGCCGCAACCGGCTTGTCACACCCATCTCGTTCAGATAGGCGTCACCGATGAACGACAGCAGGCTCCCATGCTGGTCCTTCCAGCCGAACCGCCCAATACGGGACTGACCCGGCGCCTCGAAGATTGGAACTTCGATCGCCTCTCCGTGAATCCGCCCTTCGCTGGTCTCCCGCTGTCTCGCCGCAATGGCCAGCAGAGTGCTGTCGTCAATCGCTTCTACGAAACCGTCTCCGAGAGTGTTGAGCGCGGCGCGCAATGCGCGAATGTTCTCCGTGACCGGTATGTGCTCCTGCGCCTCGGGAACGACGGCGCGATCGTTGAGGATGGAGCGCCCCTGAATGGTGGCCGCGCCGTGGGCGATGGGCACCACGGGGTTGACGAAGTTGCCGTTTTCATCACGATGGCCGATCCGCAGCTCGGTGAACTGGCTCGCCCCGCCGCTCACTGGGTTTTGATGGCACTCGGCACAGGAGCGTCCGTTGAAAACGGGCCCTAGGCCGGTAGTCACATCGTGCTGCGTTTCGTAGACCTGCTGATCCCGCGCGAAGGTGTCACCCGGCGGTTGCACGATGCCATTGCTCGAGCTTTTGGAACCCGGGTGCTCGACCAGCGTCGGAGTATCAAAACCCGAAGGCGCTTCGGTCGGCGCCGGCGCGGCTTGCGAGGTTCGCGGCCTCTGCAGAGCGATTAGAGCGACGACGACCAGAGTGGACCTGCTCATCATGACGTTGCCTCCTCTCTGAAGATCCGTATGCCAAGCACCGTCGCGCTGCGTTGCAATTGTCGCGACGTCTAGATCCGATGAGGGGCCGGTTTATTCCCGGGTCGCCAGCGAAGTGTGCGCTCGAACAGGGCGCGCAAGAACTCCCGGTAACGATCGGTCGAGAAGGCGGCCCGTCACCGCGATCCGCGCGGCGGATACGAACGGCAACCCCGATATCGACCCGGATCGAATTGGCTGCCGGAGACCGGCAAGGCCGCATCGGTTCAGGGCGTCACGGCACGGCGCTCAGGCCGGCGGGAAAATTGCGTACCGCGAGCACCGGCGCGTTCGCCATGGTCGCGGCGAGCTCGCGCAGCGCCGCGGCGAGCGGAGATTGCCGCCGCCAGGCGCTGAGCGCTGGATGCCGATTCATCCGGTACTCGCGGCCATGCTGGCGGGATGGAAGCTCTCAGGCTGGCCCGCCGCCTTCGATCGCATCCCGCAGCCGGACGATCTGATCGTGCCGCACGCTAAGCCGACCAACAGAGGGCCGCGCGTCGAATTCGGCGGCATGCGAGCAGACCACGACAGCTACAAGCGCTTCCTTCTGGACCTTGACGGGCTCGGGATGCGCAAGCGCCGTGTCCATGATCTGCGGCGCACCGCGATCACCCTCTACCCGGGATGCCGGGGCGGACAAGGACATTCTGCGCCGCTGCACGCACCAGCCCGCTCGCGACGTGCTTGAGCAGTACACTTCATTCGAGTGGTCCCGCCTCCGCGCGCAGATTCAGCCGCTCAAGATCTCGCGGAGCGTCGCATGACCACTAGAGTGGAGAGCGTGAAAAAGCTTGGTACAGCCGCACTGCGTCGTAGAGTGAAAAAGTGAGTGGAGGCGGCGGGAATCGAAGACATGCAGGGCTCGTGCGACAACTCTTTGCGACACGCGACCTTACCGCGCACCAGCCTGAGATTCTTCGAGAACCTGATCCCGTCGCCTCCCTCCTCGTCCCGCGCCATGCCGCCTCGAACCGCCGGCTCATGGCAACCTGACGGCAACGCTCTCAGCGCCCCAACTGGTTGAGCCTTTCCAGCCAGTAGCCTGGACGGCGACGCGCATGGAACACCGCAACCAGGAGAAGCGCCTCGTCGCGCACGGTGTAGACCAATTTGATCGGAAAGGTCTTGAGCATCACCCAGCGAAGCCCGAAGGCTACGGGCGCCTCCGGCACGCTGGCGAACGCGTCTGGGTATTCCAGCGCGACGGCAACAGCCTCATCGAATTCCTGGATCAACCGCGCGCCGAGCCCCTCCTCGCGTTTCTCGTAGTAGACGACCGCATCCTCGTACTCCGCCAGCGCCTCGGCGAAGAACCTCGGACCGGTCACTGGCCGCGGACGGATCGCAATCGCGCCATGACCCTTGCGCGGGCCTCGGCGTCATCGATCAGCTTGACCTGGCCCGCGTGGAGCGCCTGCATCCTGCGGATCAGTTCCGTAACCTGCGCCTGCTCGCCCCCGGCGTCCTCGCCATCCTCATCGAGGCTGTCCAGCAGCGCCCGGGCCGCCCTCGCCCGCTCGTCGACCGGCAGCCTGAGCAACTCTGCAAGATGTTCCTCAACCCGCGCCATATGGAGAGTCTAGATGCCGTCCATACCCGAGGCAAGCACCGTATCCGCCTTTCGATCGGTGTGTGGGTTCCGGGAATTCTGACGAGCCAGTTCCGGAAATTCTGACCACCTGAGATGACGGTGCCTCGGCTGCGGTCGGGTCGTCAAGGCCGAGGTGCTTGGTGCGCATCGAAGGACCGTCCAGGCGCAGGAGCCGGCCGCGTTCGAGGACGCGGTCGACGATGGCCTGGGCGAGGTCGTCGTCGTGAAGCACGGAGCCCCAGGCGGCGAGCGACTTGTTGGTGGTGAAGACCATCGACCGCATGCGCTTGTGGCGGTCGTTGACGACGTGGAAGAGCATGTTCGCCGCGTCGGTGCCGTAGGTGAGGTAGCCGACCTCGTCGACGACGAGCAGGTCAGGGTGCGTGTAGCGGGTCAGCGTCTCGGCGAGGCGGCCCTTGCGGAAGGCGGCGGAGAGCTCGTCGATGAGCTCGGCGGCCGTGACGAAGAGCGCGTCGAAGCCGTTCTGGATGGCGCGGTAGGCGATCGCGACCGCGAGGTGCGTCTTGCCGCGCCCGGGCTTGCCGCAGAGGATGAGGCAACGTCCCTCGGTGATGAAATCGGGCGAGAGCGCGGAGCCGAGCAGAGCCAGGCGCACCGTCGACTGGTAGGTGAAGTCGAAGTCGTCGATGGTCTTGAGAAAGGGGAAGAGCGCACGGCGGGAGAGGCGCTGCACGCGCGTCTGCTGGCGTTGCGCGACCTCCTCGGCGACGAGAACAGAGAGGAAGTCTCGGTAGCCCCACTCCTCTTTCTCGGCGCGCAGGACGAGGTCGCGCCAGACGCGGCGGGCGTTGGCGAGGTGCAACCGCTTGAGGATTGCGTCGAGCTCCGGGTCGGAGGGCTTCACAGGGGGAGCTCCTGCTGACCGGCGCAGGGCGGGAGAACCACGGCGCCGAGGTGGTGTGCGACGTACTCGGAGCCGAAGACGCCCTCGGCGAGCCCGCGCTCGAAGGCGGCGCGCAGCGCAGCCTCGCCGTGCCGCTGCAGGAGGTCGTGCAACCGGTCGACGTCGCGGATCCAGACCTGCGGGCGTCGGTGAGTGAGCTCGGTGAGGTAGTCGAGCGCGACGCGACCGAGGGCGAGCAGATGCTCCCGCTTGAGGTACCGCTTCGCTCGCTTGCCGGAGACAGCGGCGACATGCCTCGCGCGGTGCTCGGGCAGAATCGACTTCTCGCCGGGCGTGAACTTGCGAGGGTGCGTGGCCTCGTAGCGCCCAGCGACGATGCGGACCTTGTCGCGGTGGAGGTAGAGCGTGCCGGCGATCCCGATCGCCTCGGGCGGCATCGAGTACGGGTGCGTGTCGTGAAGGACCATGCCCGTCGGCCCAACGAAGACCGGAACGCGCAGCGCGAGCTCATCGGGCGCGACCTTGAGTGGACGGAGCCGCGGGCGCTCCTCGGCCAGGCGCTGAGCGGGAATGACGCGAGTGGCGCGCGAGGGGCGGCGGGTGTTGACCTCCTCGTGCCAGTCGGCGAGCTGCCGGGCGAGGTCCTCGTCGTCGAGAAAGCGGCGCTGCTTGAAGAAGGCCCCTTTCACCCAGCCGACCAGGTTCTCGACGGCGCCCTTCTGCTCGGGACTGTAGGGCCAGCACAGCTCGATGCCGAGCCCCAGGTCGAGCGCGACGCCGGCGAAGGTCGAGTTCCACTCGGTGACGCGGCCCTGTCGGTCCCACTTGAGGGCAACCGTCTTGGGCCGGTCGAAGACGGCCAGCAGCGGGATCCCACCCATCGCGGCGAAGTGATCGACGAGCGCGCGGACGAGCGACTCGACGCGCTCGTCGGCGACCAGCGACACCTGCACCCAGCGCGAGTACTTCAGCCGCGAAGCGAAGAAGTGCACGCGGCGACTCGTTCCATCGAGGTAGCGGACGTCGACCTCGCCGAAGTCGTGCTGCGAGAACTCGCCGGGGAGTCCCTCGAAGCGCACCAGCGGCCGCGGCCTCTCTGGGCGCAGCGCCTTGATCAGCTCGTAGAGCGCACTCTTGCCGCCCGCGTAGCCCGCCAGCTGCGCCCGTCGCAACAGCTCGACGGCGAGCACGTCGGGCTGCTTGGCCAACTCGCCGACGAGCAGCGGCCGAAACGGCTCCACTTTCGACGGTCGCCCGATGCGTCGCCGAACGCGCTCCGCCTCGGCATCGAAGCTCGCGACGGGCGGCTCAGCCTCGACGCGCTGGACGGTGCTTTGAGACACGCCCGCCAGCTCGGCCGTCTCCGCCAGAGCGTGACCCGCCCGGCGCAGCACCTGGATCTCGTGACGCTTGACCATGTCGATCATCCCTTCCCTCGCCGCGGTGCTCCGCGGCGGCTGTCCTACCCCGAGCGCCCGAAGGCGCTCCGGAGTGGTCAGAATTTCCGGAAGAGATCAGGTCAGAGTTTTCGGAACCCACAGGAGACGGCTGCGCAGGCTCACTAAACACTAGTGAGATCAAGCAGTTGGCGGTAGCGCATGGGAATCGAACCTGCATTACCTGAACAAACGTAACCAGGCGACGACGCACGCCAATTCGTCGTTTCGCCCATCGGATCAGCATGTTGAATCGAGTCTCGAGTTCTTCTCTTCTCCTCGCGAGTACCCGCAAATGCGCCCCAGTTTTGGAGACAGTTTGGAGACGGCTGAAGCAGGCAGCGTACTCAACTCTCCACCGAATCGGGTCAATCTAGCCGTGCCTCCAGGTCCAGTAGTCCATTCCGTTCGTGTACTGGCCGCCGTTGTCGACGGTGATCAGTTGCGGCTCAGACGCAGTCTAGAGGTCTATCGGAGCGCGTTCCGATACTGCCGCGGCGTGAAGCCGATCAATCGGTGGAACGTTCTACTGAAGTGGCTCTGGTCCGCGAACCCCGATCGAAGGCCGACTTCAGTCAGCGACAAGGTCGCGTTCCCGAGTAATGCCTGCGCGCGTTCTACGCGCTTTCTCAGTACGAATTGATGCGGCGATACGCCCATGCTCTGCTTGAACACGCGGATGAAGCCGTCGAGGCTCATGTCGGCAAGTTCCGCCAGGCGCTGCAGCGAGAGGTCGCCTTCGAGGTTGTCCTGAAGGTAGTCGAGGACCATGCGCAGTCGCCTCGGCGACAGACCCATCCGGTTGCGCGCCAGTGGTTCGGACATGGTGGAGCAGTTCCGCACGACCTGAGCGACGACCGATGCTCCGAGCCCCTCACCGTAGAGTGACCCGCAGGGGAAGCCCGCGCGTACGTCGTCTACTAGTGCGAGCAGGGTTCCGATCAGGAGCGCATCGTCGGTGCTCGACCAGAACCGAAGTTGCGGTTCGGGCTTTTCGGAGCCAAGTACGTTGACGACGAGGGTCGGCGCGAGCTCGAGGACAATCGCATCGCTCGGGCCTTGCCAACGGATCGCGAACGGCATGCCGGCGGGAAGGAACTCCACGGTCATCGGCCGCGTCGGAACGCTCTTCCAACTGGAACCTTCGAGCCGGCGCTCCGTCTTCGCTCTCTCGCTTGTAGTGAGAACGAGTGCGTGATTGAGCGCGTATCCTTCTGGAGTCTCGCCGCCGCGTGGAACGTGCGCCTGCTGAAGCGACATCCCCTTCCAAGCCCTTCCGCTCGAAAGGCAAGTGTCGTCCGCGACCAGGTCGGCCGCACGTCCCGTGCCCAGTTCGGCCCATTCCATCTGGCGCCCCGTTCGATAGAGGGGCGCAGAGACTAGGATGGCGATGCGCCGGGGGTCAAATGACCCCCGGCCTTGGTCGGAATGCCGCCCGTTCACCACGGCGGCCAAGCGTACGTTTGCTCAGTCGTTAGTCCTCTTCGTCGTCGTCCGGCGAATCCGGGTTCGAAATGTCGAACACCAGGTTCACGCCCGAAGGACCGAAGGATGCGTTTTGCACCACGCCCCGGAATCCGACTCCGCGCCTCGACCAGTCGCAGACGCCAGACGGGAAGATGCTGTGCAGCCGGCTAAACTCGGAAGCCGTGAATGACACCTTGTAGTCGGACCGATCGATCGGCTTCAGCCGGCACTGGAGATTGTTCGCCGCGAGCGGCCCGCCGGCGACGTAGCGCGGGAACGCGTACGATGGGAACAGGGCATTGCAGCGCGACGAGTTCGTGTCGCTGCTGAAGGTTTGCCGCTCGGCCATGAAGTTCGTCGGGCTTGACCAGCAGCCGTCAACGGCGAGGGCAGGCTTGTTCCGGATGACCTTCTCGCGCGCGGGGAGACCCGACGAGTCAGCGCTGACGGCCTCGACCCACTGGATGAACGTGCTCCAGGACTGCGCCTGCGGCACCGGGTTGCCACGCCACATCACGTGGTTGTCGGCGTTGCCGTTCGCCTGGGCCATGCGGTCACGCGTCGCGAAGTGGAACCACTGGTAGTGATACCCGGCGTCATCGTTGTAGATGCCCGTGATGTCCATCACCGGGATGCTTGCGAGGCCTCCGCCACCTCCGAGCTGAAGGCCGCTCTGGTACGCTCGCCGGATGGCTCCGGGATCGCCGACCGAGCGGGACGACACGTAGTTGAAATCCTGATCGTAGCCGCCGACTCTCTCGTTCAGATCCAGGAATTGCGTCGTGCTGATCTTCCCGGCGTTCAGAGCCGCCAGGCCATACTGCACGCCGCCGTTGTCGAAGGGCCGAAGCGCGAAGCCAGTGACGGGGTTGATGCCGTAAACATTGTGGGCGGCATCGTAGACCGTTCCGCGAGCACCCTTGGGATTCGTGACGGGGTCGTAACGAAGCGCCACGGGGACCGCCGCGCTGAAGGGCGCGGAGACATAACCAGGAATGTCGACGCGATTTGGGACCGGATCCGTACGGCCCGACTGATTGGCCGCGTCGATGAACGCCTTCAGGCCCTTGTAACCCGATACCGCTACCTGCTGATCTTGCGTGAAGCTAGGGGGATCGGTGGAGTTGAAGTAGTGCGTCAAGAGGTGGCCGTCAGATCCGGAAAACGCGATTCCAAGCGGATCCGGGAACGTGCAGGCGATCAGCGCGCCATCGAACAGGCCAGGCACCTGATCCGCGAGCTGGATGCTGCCGTACGATCCGCCCGAGCATCCGGTGCTGACCGTATACCGCGGCACGCCGTACGTCTTGATGAAGTGCTCCTTGCCCATCATCGCCGCTTCGGCCGAGAGCACCGAATTGCAGTTGTTGGAGGGGTGCTGGAGCGTGTTGCTGAATGTCGCGTAGCCTTCGCCGAGACGCGCGGGGCTCAATAGATTCGCGTCCATCACTCCGGGAAGAACGAGGCTACCGATCGAGGCACCTTGGACGTACCAGCCGCCCGGGCAGCCAAAGCCCTCGATGGCGATGAGCCGCCCGTTCCAGCCCTTCGGCGGCGAAAACGGAGTCGGCGCCGGATCGGAGGCCGGGTCGTGCAGAACGGCGCTTTGGTAGATTCCGCGGTCGATCGTGCTCGTCTCGACACGGACGACGAACCTCACCGTCGTGCCCGTAGTGGTGGTTGTCATCGCGACGCCGGTGGCAGGCACAGCCGAGGCGCTGGACACCGCCTGGAACGTCGTTCCGCCCTGGGGCATGTAGAGGTAGGTGATCTTCGTCGGGGCCGAGCAGTTGGCGTCGGTGGGAGAGCCGAGGACGGTGCCGTCCGGCAGCTTGAAGGTCTGGGTCTGGCAGATGAAGGGCTGAATGTGCGGCCCCGATGTGATCGGGCCAGTGATCCGGTAGTTCGTCAGCCGCAGGGATTCCGTCCCGACCCCCTTCGCCTTCACGGTCAGCCGGTTGTCGCCGACCACGAGGCCGCTGACGAGCCCGACGAGCACGCCTGGCGCGGTTTCATGGAAGCTCGCAGTCACGTCCTGGTTGACGGGGTGGAGGGTCACGACCACGCCATCGCGCCGGGCGGCGCGCGGCAGCGAGATCTCCGCCAGCACGTCCCCGCCGCTCACGCGATCGGGGTTGGCCGACAGCGTCCTGATTCCGATCTTTTTCGAGGCGCCCTCGCCATCATCTGCGCGCGCCTCGTGCGCTCGCGAAAAGAGACATGTCGCCAGCAGCGCCGCCAGGACTCCTCTTGTCATCATCGTCATTCTCCGCTGAAGGGTATTCTTTTTCCGATCGAGGGATTCGGGATTGCAGGTTTCTAGTTCCAGAACGCGCACTTGTGCCGAGCGTTGTACGCTGCTGGCGAACCCGCGTGCGGCGCTGGCGGAACCAGCAGTTGGATGCTCGCAGAAGGCACCGATTCCCAGCGAGGAACAATCGCCGAGTTGGGATTGCTCGAGCGGGCGAAGTTGGTCCAGTACTCGCGCATCGCAATGGAGAGTAGCTGGCTTGGCGCGGGCAGGCTTCCGGGTCCTCCGCTCAGCGTCGAGCCGAGATCGACGTTGAACAGATAAACGATCTCGGCACCATGCGTTGCTCCAAGCGGGCCGGCTGCCGCATCGTCGAATTCATAGGCGTACGTCGGGACGTATTGGGACAGGAACTGATTCGACTTCTCGGCGCTGCATGCGAACGCGAAGTCGCCCAGCACCGCGGCGATCGCTTCGAAGGGACTCGCGTAGTCGGTCAATGGGTAAGTGGCGAAGGCCTCGGTGACGCTCTTTCCGAACGCAGCCGCGAAACCCGCAAGGGATGCCTGATAGCCCGCAACCGTCAGGGTCGGCGAAGTGAAGATCCGGCCTTCGTGGCTGTTGGCGCCTTGCATGACCGGCACCCGATTGATCCGGCCCGCGGCGATCGCCGAGATTTGCGTCTCCGGCAGGATCTGTCCGTCGACTGTCGACTGGTTGTAGGCGGCGCCGCCGGTGTTCACGGTGCCAGCGTTGGCGAGGACGTCCGCCAACGATTTCGAGCGCAGGCACGCGGCGGTTTGATCGGTGCACCCGATCCGATTGGCGAACGCTGTCCCGCGCGCCTCGGATGCCGCCAGGCTGGGCGTGTTCAGCTGATACGCACCGCTTTCGATGATCGCTTTGTCGAACAGCCCGGTGGAGCGCGGCGAGACGACGTGCGTCGTGACATTCAGGCCGCCCGCGGATTCACCGAAGATGGTTACGTTCCCCGAATCTCCGCCGAATCGATCGATGTTGTCGCGAACCCACCTGAGCGCTAGCTGCTGATCCATGACTCCGTAGTTCACTGCCAGGTGACCCTCGCCATCGAGCGCCCGATGCGCGAGAAACCCGAGCGCTCCAATGCGATAGTTCACCGTGACGACGATGACAGCGCCGGTTTCAACCAGGGGAGTGGGATCATAGAAGTCGCTTGCGCCGCTGGCGTTTGCTCCGCCGTAGATCCAGACCATCACGGGACGACGGCGCCCGCCCAGAGAACGTCCGTGACGCTCCTCATCGGCGCCCTCGGAGTCCGCTTTCCTGGGAACGTACACGTTGAGGAAGAGGCAATCCTCGCTTGCGTTCGGCTGATCCGCTGACCCCGGCTGCGGGCAATGAGGGCCGAACTTCGTGGCATCGCGGAGCCCTCTCCAACGGCCTCGCGGCTCCGGTGGCCGCCAGCGCAGGTCGCCCACCGGCGGTTCGGCATAGGGGATCCCGCGGAAAGTAATCGTCGTGGGCGTGATCGTGCCCCGGATCGGACCATTCTCCGTGTGAACGACGGCCGTCGCGTCATCTTCCTCTTCTGCGGATGCGCCCGAGCCGAGCGCCAGACACGCTGCGAATGCAAACGCAGCCGAGGTTGCAGAGAATCGGGTGCCTGTCATTTTGTTTCTCCCCCTCACGCAGACGTTCACGTGAAGAAGCGAGACGCTAGCGGATGGTCCAGGCGGTGTCTTTCACGTTTCCGATGCGATTTGACGTTTCTCGACGCGAAATGAAGGGGGGACCGTCACCTCCGACGATCGCTTCCCAGCCGATAGCGCATGGGCGTTTTTGCGTTCATGGTGCTGGTGCCGCTAGTCAGGCTCCTGTGATTGCAGCCCGTCGCTGGTTGAGAAACGCCTCAACTTACCGCGGGGTTGCAAGCGTCCGCACCGCGCCGCGCGCCGTTCGCCGCGTGCTTTTCGTAGCCACTATTTTTGGAGACAGTTTGGAAACGCCCCCGGACAGCTCAATAACACTAATAAAATCAAGCAGTTGGCGGTAGCGCATGGGAATCGAACCTGATTTACCTGAACAAGCGTAGCTAGGCGACGACGCACGCCAATTCGTTGTTTCGCTCGGAAGATCAGAAGGTTGAGCCGCGGTTCGATTTCCTCGCTCGTGCCCGAGAGTACCCGCAAGTACGCCCCAGTTTTGGAGACAGTTTGGAGACGGCTCTCGTCGCGCCAGAAGAGTACCGTTTCGGGTTGCGGGAGGCGGTAGGCGGCATTCGACACGGTGCAGGGCTCCCTTGAAGCTTCCGTCAACCGCTGCTCGGCGGTCCCGACTGAACAGCGCCGAGGAAGGAGCGGGCCGATTCAGAGTGGCCCTGTCCTTCGTTTCTGCACGAGGTTTAAG
>WNFR01011138.1_pt1 | contig 10932 bp, 14 predicted proteins | sample 5400221 | NCBI WGS metagenome assembly WNFR01 (sample SAMN13153357, study PRJNA577476) | soil metagenome | isolation source: 40 cm soil under Madrone tree | place: USA:California | collected 2016-06-14 | reverse complement strand
AAAAAAAAAACTGGTCGCTATGTACACATCTGGCTATTTCGTCTACTCTATTACTCTATACCTTCGAGTCAGCCCCGCGCATTAGCGTCACTGTGTCTTATCTCTCTCCGCACTGGACCCTCGTAAAGAATAGGACTATTTTTGCAAAGTCTCTTCACATTTAAGACGTCATCATCTTATCATCTTGATTGTCATCACAACTAGTTCAATGAAAAACATGCACAAATGATACAACTAGGAAAAATAAAAGAAAGGAACAAAACTGTTTGTGGTGGATCATAGATACGGCCTGCCGTACATCGGAATAGTGTTCGGCCAAGAAGATATAAATATTTCGTAGTTGTCTAGCCAGAGTATGATGATGGTAACGAAGCAAGTCAAAATACACATTCCAAACGAGTTACAAAGAATTCATAAGCGTTTCAATCTGTCTTTGAGAAAACGTAGTAAGTAAGCAATATCGCATGTAAATGAAGGTGATTGAGAGAAAGAAGCCACCCCAGAGTGGTGCAGGCCACGCCCGAGCAAGCCGTCATGTATGCCCTGAGTAGCGGCACCGAACGCGCCGTAAGACGCGCGAGTGATAATGCGGCGTTAGTCGCAGGAGTCTACGGTGCCAGAAAGCCGTTCTTGGGAATTACGCGACCGGTGTTTACCCCGTGGCTTGATGACGGTCTACCCGGGTCTTGGTTCGCAACAGAAAGCTTCTCAACCATGCTTTGGTCGGTGGGATTTCTCGTATTTGAGCACGACTGGAGATATTCTAGCGGGACTAGAGATGGGGGCTGCCGGACACCTGGGAGTCTTGCTTGGGCTTGGGTAGTCGAAGGCATGGGCATTGGAAGAGTCCTTGGGGTGGATGATGGCCCAGCGTGGAGGTGGGGAGAGCGGGGAGAGTGAACCCCAGCGAGTCGTGCGCCAGGATGCGCTGGCACTGAGGGGCTTCGCGGAGAGCCATCCTGGGTGTATGGATGCGTAGTTTGTGGACCATTCCCCGAAGAAGGGAATATAGTATATAGAGCTCCAGAATCTGACGATAATGTGTAACTCTCTGATCCCCCAGAGGTCATAAAGGTATTGCGCTTTGGGTCATCTCGCTTGCTCTTGATCGCGCGAGCACTCTTGAAGAGACCTTCCGGAACTGGGATCCGGCCAACGTTTGGGACATCTTCGATCGGTGTTAGCTCATCGACCGTTCTCTGGTTAAAATAGGCAGCTAGTAACGATCAATATCAGGGAGGTATGTATAGATAGAATGCGTGAACTAGTCCCTTACTCAAATGCCATTTGCGGGTGATATCTTGTCCTCTGTCTTCTGGTAAACACACGTAGACACTGTACGTCTGCTTTATCAATTTGTCATTATCATGAAGAGGGAAGCTCATTCTCCTGAGGAAAGGATGCAGACTGAGTTCGATGAAGGGAGAGAGGCAAATCGACACCTACCCTCCACTGCTGCTAGGGAGGCGTTCCTGTGCTGGGTCTCTTTGGTAATAGAATAAGAACTCCTGCGATAGGATGAAAGAGGTCAGATCCTGGGTATGTCGACGATGGGGAATGTCACGAAACGGCAGACCTCTCGTATGCGCGATGGACCCCAAGACATTCCGTCGGTCCTGGGAGGAAAACGTAGAGTGAATACATGGCTCGGGACAAAGAAGGCTGGCAAAAAGCGTACCAGCGCTCCATGGTGAGGCCACCGTTATCCACGGTGGACGCGCTACGGTCCTCCCAAATATAGACGTTTCCGGAACGGATGGCCTTGCGCTCGTCGGCATCGAGGCGACGTGTTAGGAGAGTAAGGGCGTTACGGGCGACGGCAAAGAAGACGTGAAGGGCATCTTGGGCTGTGCGTATGCGGGCGTTCTGTAGGGTAGGCTGCTGGTGGTAAGTTGGAGACATGGGGATAAAATGGAGACATGGTGGGAGGAGAGAGGTGAACCATATAGCAGACAGGCCAGGGACAAAAAAGGGCACCGGGCCTAAGAAGCTTATATTTGACTTTTCAAAAGGGATTCTGCATCGAGTTATGATTAAATTTGAGGTCGATCCGGTTCTTGGATACAAGTCGGTGACAGGACAGCATAACGTGGCGCCGAGGACTAGAGTCTTACGGCAATTCAATCCGGCCACCTCAGTCATCCGTCTCATCACCTTACCTTCTCATCTCATCTCCCCCGTCGGCTTTACCCACACTTTTCTCTTCCGCGACCGTCCGCACGCCCCCATCTCTTTCACCTCCCCTCCAAATTTGGCAACTCTGGCTTAATTATATCACGACCCGTTCCTCACGGCCGTCGGTGTACGTATAAACAATAGCATCGACGCCACACTACCAAACCCGTTCAATAACATGGTCTAAGACCCGTCGCCCCGACGACGAGAGTCAGCATATATATCACTAACATGGACAGCTGACCACCGGTCTGCTTACCTCCCAATGGAAGAACAACGGGTTTATGATCAGGGATCTCACAATAGTGCATCCGGCCTCCGAATGTATAACGTATCCGCAACGACTTGGCACACGATGGTACAGGGTCGTAAAACCCCTGTAAACCCGACTGTTTGCGGATCGTCTCAGAATCGCCCGCAATCAAGCTCTGCTGCATTACTTACTTTTGAGCGCTGACCAGGGATGTACAATTGGCTCTTGTGAACAAGGGCCTGGATGGCGATCGTCACGTCTACAACGAGACCTCTGGCCTCGGGATCCGGATCTGTTGGTCCGTATGATGCTTCTAGAACCACCAAACCTTTCAGAGGCACCGTTCAGTCAATTCAGCCACCCAAACGATCAATCGCATGAACGTGCCTTCCTTGGTCTTCTCCGCCTGTGTATGTCTACGGGCCGTCTCTCGGAGGAGAAATGTCGTTTCCTCAATCTCGCGATGTATGTTTGATCTCTCCTCGACAAGTTCTTTGCGCGCTTGTTGATAGAATCTGGGGTAATTGAGTATACGATAAGCTTTACGATGCCAACGGGACTCTTACTCCCGCCGTTGTTTGCGTCGCCGAGGCTTCAAGATGAACTGGTATGCCAGTAGGAACGCAGCAGAAGGTAGAGTTGTGACCAGGCAGGCCAGAGGCGCGTTTCCATTTTCAGCAAGGACAATCGGTAGCACTAGTCGCTGACCAAGGTAGGAAAGGCTACACATATTCATCAACCGAAGGCACGGAAATTAAACGACCTCACGTACTTTAACGTTAGTTCTACACCCGCGGCGTTGAAACCGACAGTTGTCGTAATACCACCGTGCTCGTCCCCCCATGCTCCCGTAAGTATCCACCCAGGACCTGCAAGTGAGAGCTGTATTCCAAGCGACGCTTGAGCCATCAACTCAGGAAGCACCAGCCCCCATTCCGCTCTCAGACTTGTTCCCAAGCCGGCCAGGGTAATCCCGCAAGACCATTGCCTGACACCGGTGCCGAAACCGGACAAGGACCCTAATTTCATTTGTGGTTCTTCCCGGTCGAAATATAAAGGGTCAGATTTAGCCCCGAATCTATGAGGCGAGACGATGTTGACGGAGAAGTGGGGTTGATTTCCCATATGACAAATGAGGACGCCTTGAGTCATAGAATCCTTGAACAGACGACGGGAATGTGTTACGGTGATCGGTGGAAAGACGGGTTTGAAGGAAGGGGATAAAGATGTTTGGAAGACCAAGGTAGACCCCTCATTTTGATAGTGGGCCCTCGTCATCACGAAATGGGCTCCAAGCAAACTCGCGGTAGCCTAATTCCCAACATTTAATCGGACGCATCAAACGCGAAGGATCATCTAAGATGCTAACCTCGAAACTTAGTCGTGGGGAATACTGGTGCTTTACCGTACCAAGCAGGCTACCTATTCCGGATTTGCCTGAAGGCGCGCGAGTCGTTAAAATGAGCCTAGTCTTGTCATCGATTGTTCTCTACAGTCCAGGTGAGACTGTGTGATGAACGGTAAAGAATCGGTTGTATTGATTACCTGAAAGCTCTGTCTCAAAGCAAAGGAGGATATGCGGATCTCTTCCAATCGTCCGTACAAGCTTTTATGCAGAGGAGCAGAAGCCAAATGTTCAACATTACTGAAGAGAGAACTGGCATTGACACCAATTACCACACGGCCCTGGGAGCGGATGTGATCCTCCATTCTGTGAGCATCGAGTTCCCATTTAGATCGGTCTAGGATTTTTACTAGCTAGGCACAGGATAAGAAAAGTAGAGTTGGAGCGAAAGATCCGAGGTACCTCATCCTTGGGTTTTGAGCGAATCTCTAGCGGCCATTTCATGTGTGTCCCCTCGAAGCCTGGTTGGATTAAGAAAGAGCTCTGCAAGAGCAAATGGGTGTTTGGCGCACCATAGATATCATAGACGGTCCTGTAGCGCTGTCTGAGAGGTAGGACCCGGGGAATAAATAATGGCGCACCTCAAGAATGGATCGGATAAGACTGAATTTGGGTTGGTTGACTGGTTGAGACGGAACTCGGAAAGGTAAAAGAGGTAGAGAGAGATGTACCTTCATATGCCTTCTGGATCTCTAGGAAGCGCTTAGAGGCGGTGTGTTTTGTGTTCTCTTCGCGCTGCTTATCTGGATGGAATAAGACGGAGAGGGCCTTGTATCTCTCCCTGACTTCTTCTGGAGAAGCAGAGGTGGGAAGGTTGAGAACTGAGCTAGTTTCCGGTGAACAAATGAGCGAGGGTGAATGAAAGTGTTGACTGACTATAGGAAACCTTCCCTGTTGAAAGGATTCTCTTTCTCTTTCTCTTTCTCAGGCCCACCGTCCCTGTTGGACTGGCTCATGCGATGCAACTAAGGCAAATAGGTGGCGTGTCACGACCACACGACCAAGGCGGCATACTTCCGGGAATTACCGACCGTCAAGTTGCATAAGGGTACACGATCTCTGTCTACCTAATTCGTGAACAAGAGTCCGTTCAGGCATGCAGCGCCAATGTCTGCCACCTCCGACCCACACGGAAGATGAAGGCGATCATCACCGAGATCGCGACGACCGCCCACAATAGCCCACTCCCATCATTCCAATTCCAACTTTGAAGCTGCTTCAGCGCCGAAAAGTCGGAACCGATTTAATTTATCCCATCATCATGCCAGTTAGTGAGCCATGCCTGTTGTCTACTCGCCAAGATAATGATTGCGATGGACACGGCCTGAAAATGGCATCTACTCCTTTGGAAACTGTTTGTCATGGCAGGGCCGAGTGTAAATACCGGGTGCAAGCAGATATCAGGAACCCCTTACTGCGTTCCGACGCGGAAGCAATGCGGGCACAGATAGATACCTCCGCCGAGTGCTGGCCCGTGTAGATCGGTGGGATAAAAATTTGGTCTATTTGAACAAACTATGAGAAACATTCGGGGATGTGAAGCTTCTGGTGGCTGGACAGGCACCAGAACGTCCGACACGCGCCACACATTCTTTTATTTCTTCGCCAAGACTGGTCCAATATAAGGTAGTCAAGGTCAAAAAGGAATACGACAAATGGACTTAGACGTGAAGATGACCAATCCGATGAAGCCATATCACATCCCAGGACAATCGAATAGCCCGTTTTCGGACAGAATCCGAGTCTAAGACAAGCTCAATCTGGGCCAAGGTGCGCACTCATCCCCCGCGGCCTCAATAGAAGCATGAAAGTGGACAACAGAACTATAGTAGGCGTTAGTTAATTGGCTGACGCCTCAGTATGGCGGCACCCTCTTGCGGAGTTGAGTTGCAGTCGCTAGCTATCGGACACGCCCTGGTCTGTATTCAGGGGTGGTAGGGCATTCCTCCGCGGTTCCATACAAACAGAGTAACGGAGGTGAGGAAGCGATCTAAGCACATGGTCGACGATGTGTGTGTGCCCCAGTGGTTCTGACAACAGCCATCTTTGGTTCGCCCGGTTCTGACAAAATCATGTTATTTTAAACCAATAATCAAAAGGGTTTCGGCCCGGTTCCCGTATTTACCTCTCCGCGGCCGGTCACTCCGAGGTCATACGCCGACGCGTTTCTCAAGCTTGTGCCCTATTGCCTTGGGTCTGAGTATACGAGAAATAAAAGTAGAACACCGCATATACCCGTGTCTCCGTGGCGATGGGTCGCTTGAACTTTTCCATTGACGATGCGTCCTTACTCAAGGCATATAGAATATCCTCGCTAGCTCCAGCGTGAGTACAATGAGGTTAGCCACTACTGTGTTGACACTGGACGCGGCCTGGTGTCAGGAAATGGGAGGACGTTGATCACCAAGATTCAATTGCTGGACAGCTCGCCGGCCCGACTGCAAGTCCAGAGGGAGAGGGAGATCCTCTGGGTCTCGGCGCATTCGTTGAGTGCGTTTGTGTGTATCAACTCATAATGCAACAGTCTTCCTCAGCTTCCTCCATTATCTATTAGCGTGAAAGACATGGACATGGAATCCCGTTTGTCTGCGCTTGTACACACCCGTTGGCGTGTGCGACTTACTTGAGTGGGGCTGAGCAGGTGCCGCTGTCCTTGTGACTTCCAAATCTTTCGACCCCAAAGCCTTCCTTTCTGCGGTGCATCCGAATGCCACGTACCAGGATTTAGCCGCGGGTATAGCACACCTCCGGGCCTCCATCGATTCGCGCTCGGAGGCGATCCGAATTCTGGTCGAGGACAATTTCGACAAGTTCGTAGCAGTCAAAGCGTCCACAGATGGTGAGGAAAATCCACTAATTAGCGGCTGACATGACGCTATATGCCACACATAGCTTTGCATGCGGAAATGCGCGAGGGGCTACTCTCCGAATCAAGCGATTATGCTTCAAGACCACTCCGAGACCAACTGAAGCGTACGTAAAACAGAGTTGTTCTTCGGCATGCCTGACAGCTCCACTCAGAGGCAGCGGCGAAGGCTGACCAAGTGTTCCTTCCTGTTCTTGAGAATGCGAGCAAAGCGCATAAACTGAGGACGACCCTCGCTGTCTTTGAGAGATCCAAATTCTTTTTCAACCTTCCCGCATCGTTGATCGAGTCTGTAGAAGCCGTGCGTGCATCTCTTCTATTCTTATTTTCGTTACTTAAAATTTTTGGTAGGGCCGATATGAGGTGGCGTTGCGCGACTACAAGAAAGGCAAATTCATGATGGAGTCCCGTGCAGGACAGTTACTACCGATCAGTGGCCCCAAAGACAGTCAAAGTGCCGTCATTGCCGAGCAGCAGCAGAAACGCATCCTCGACAAGGTGTGGGGCACAGTCGAGAAGGCGATGGGCGAGATGCGCACCCTCCTGCTCGGCCAACTTCAGGAACCTGGGCGCCCCATCGAAGATCAAGAGAAGACAATTGAGCGCGTATTTCTCCTGCCATTTAGTGTATGAGGTCTTACGCTGAGAGATGCCATAGAATTCTGCTGGAATTGAACATGCCAGAAGATCCGGTGTGGACATATTTCGATGCCCAACACAAGTTTATCCTTGACCAGATGAAGAAAGCGTACCAGCTGGCTCTAACTGTTGTCGAATGCATGTTTCTTCCAGCGTTTGGTATCTTGACTGCTAATTGCCAACTCAGGGAAACGAGACGCGGAAACAGTACTGTCTCCCGAGTCGCTCAAACCGCACATCGCCTCTCAGTTGAAAACGTGCATAGCTTCGCTCAAGTCAAACAAGCAGGAGCAGGTTATACGTACGCTTCTAGATACGTGATATACTTTCCCTCTAGTCTGATGCTTTTCGTTTGCAGCGCAGTCTGGTGGCCATGAGATTTGGCAGGTCATTCTCGATCTCGTGAAAAAAGTTTCGGAGGTCATGATGTCCGCCCTTCCTAACTTCTGGAAAATCGCAAAAGGGTTCCTTGACGGGAAGTATAGAAAGGTAAGGCCGTTTCTCACGTCAGAGATAGTTCCGCCACAGATCACCACTCTGTTATGGCGACATAGTCGGGCTTCCAGTCCAGCTCGCGGCGGAGTCCATCACAGGTTCGGACGATGGCACTCGATATCACCGGACTTTACGTATCTCTCCTGTCCGAATTTTTTTCCTTCTCGGACATGGCTGTGATGACGCCGTCGTTGGAGGAAGGATACTTTACGCCACTTTTACCTGCAAACTCGAACATGCTCACTACAGCACACTACCTTATGAAAATTTTGTCCGAGATTCAAGACAACGTCAACGAAATCAACTCGATGGAGATATCGAGTGAAATGAGGTCAAGCCTTGATGGTTTGTTAGAGAGCGCGAAATGGAGCTTCGAAGACGTGTTGACGCACTCGTGGGTCAGGGGTACGTTTATGCTTATGGTTGGGCATACAATCAGGCTCTCCTTTTCTGATCGAGGCACAGATGCCATTTCTTTCCATTATTTAGAAACTTGGGCGCTGTCCTCGTCAGAGCCGTACACAACCGAGTATCTGTCTGATGCTCATTACTTCCAACGGCAGGCCACGACGTGGGCATTCAAGTTTGCAAATGGAACAGAGGCAGCACCGTCGGCGTCGTTGTCTCGGCCCGGGCGGCGTTCTATTCCCAATGAATTTGTGAACAAGATTTGCAAAGCGTTTTTGGACGCTACATATGCGTTCTTGGATGGACTCGTGCAACTGGCGACGGAAGGCTCGCCCGTTACCGACGCGGAGAACTCCCAAACGATGGTCGGGAATGTCGGCGTAAGCACTGCCGCAGGAAGACGATATCCGATTGACACGTCCGACGTGGTGAGTTACATCCGCCTCTGAGTGGGACCCGCACTAGACAATTGGAGTGCTGTTATTTTCAAGGACGCTCGCACGCTCCTGGTCATATCTAATTTTGCTTACTTGAAGCGGGGGCTCATTCCAAGCATGACCAACCAACTCGAGAGTGCCCTCGACATCAGCGCCGAACAGGATAAAGCGGTGAGTGAGTGGCTCAAGGAGTTGAACCACCCATTCCGGCGTCTTCATTTTTGCCACCCTCCCAAAGTGACAGATGGCAAAAGCTACGCAGGGGAATTTTGTACCCGGAAATGGACTGGTACGAGACGCCACAGCCCACAGGTCAGCATTAATCCTTTCAAAACGTCTTGTTGCCTTTTTTTTTTTTTGTATAAGCGTGCTCACAATGGCTGAACTATTGTGGCCTTAGAAATTCGACCATATATGTTCGAGACATTGATGTACCTCGTTGGTGTGCACGCGCAAGTCAGCGACGTCGCCCCGCCGCTTCTTGATCGGACGCTCAATGCGCTCGTCGAAAGCTTAGCAGAGGAGGCGCTTCGATGTTTCAGACAGGTTAAACGCTTTGGAATGGGTGGCATGCTTCGCGTAGGGGTTTTTTTTTCTCCCTGTCCGCCGGTGAGTGTGAGTTGACGAGAACCGTTTGCGCATAGGCCACCCTAGAGATCGAATTCATGCACCAAACACTCTCACGCTACGTCACGACCAACACCGCAAAAATTCTCTCAGACTTGTACACTAAGATCTCCCAGGCGTACGCACGCCGTCCAGGTGACGAGAATTTGCAGAGCAACCTCGATGTAGTGAAGCGCACCCTAAGCGAGACGCGGCGGAGAACGGGCATAGAGTTCCTATGTTTCCGCGTAACGAAGGAAAAAATTGCAGACAAAGCAGAAAAGCGAGAGAAACGAGAGCGCAGCAGGGTGGCGGGGAATGGTGGTAATTCACGCGAGCCACGCGGAAGCTGACGGGACGTCGACGTAGTATACACAGGTGCATTGGAAATATGACAATGATACCGACTAACAAATAATGGGAAAATGGATCTATGGAATAGAAAGAAAAAAAGTTCATTGGCTCTAAGGCTGTCAAGATCATGCGAAGAGATCGACAAGGATGGTGATGATGCCGAGGACTGTTGTTACGCCGTGTCAGAACAGGGTCAAAACGACTCGGGAGAATTCTTACTGATTTCTATGGCAATGAGGGCAATGACAATTTGCTCGAGGCGTTCCGAATGTCGACTCGACACAGACTCTTTTAAGAGTTGTAGCATGTTTTGTAGTACCTCGACGCGGGTGTTGAGCAAGTTGATGCGTTGTGGAATCTCGAGATAACTTCGCGCCGCTTCATAAAGCGGTCGTAAATCGGGGTACGACTGGAAGCGGCTCGTCAGTGCTCCGTTGCCGTCTTTCCTCAGGTAGAACGATTACCCAAAAAACGTCGGGCGAATCGAGGACGGAGCCGACGGCTGCGATGTTGGCTCGTAAGAGAAAGACTTCTCCCATCTTGCGCATGATCTCTGCGAGAAATGGATAAGGACGGCCAGGGCGAGGGACTACAGGCACAGCAACCAACCCTTGTGAGGAAGGCCTATCTTTCCCGTCTCGCTGATGATTTCAGGATAATCTTTCGTTTCCTCTATGGTCGTTGATATCAGCTCTTCGAACTTCAGATAACAAGATCGGGTTGGTTAGGAAGCTATAGTAAAGCAGAAGGAAGGGAGCGTACAAGGGATATCTTCACAGATTGCGACAGTGCGTGTGACAGTGACAATTTCGTCCTGAGAGTCGATTTATGCATGCGAAGCGAAGTAAAGAAACAAACTCCTCACATATAGCCCGACCCTTTGCGCAACGTGATCACGTCATTATAGATTCGGCTATAATTTGCATAGTAGAAGTTTAGGTCCTCCATTTCAACGTCCTGTGGAGCTAAAGGCGCGGTCGTACACGCGGGGAGGGGGAGGTGTACTCAAACGTACAGAGCTTTTCCACCTCGAATCGCTTCCTGAAACGAGGGTCGGCTGAGAATGAGACACAGAGGACGTAGACTTACAAGGACGAGAGAAAACGCCTTTCCTGCTGCTCCGTCATTCCCCAGATGACCACAGTCCCGTATGAGAACAGGAAGATCTCTGCCTCAACCGTCCCCGACGTGTCCCACTTACTCCCTTTGCGCTTTGCAGGCGGCGCGACTGCCGTCTCCTCTGCAATGGCGATTTCTGGGACGCCGAGCAGGTCGCCTGTCGCCGCTGGCCTCT
>WNFR01008558.1_pt1 | contig 10932 bp, 7 predicted proteins | sample 5400221 | NCBI WGS metagenome assembly WNFR01 (sample SAMN13153357, study PRJNA577476) | soil metagenome | isolation source: 40 cm soil under Madrone tree | place: USA:California | collected 2016-06-14 | reverse complement strand
TTTCGGCAAAGACGTTCACTTTCCATTAACGATACGGAAATGACTTTCTTTGGTTGGAGCTGGCCATACGAGCCGAGGTCCATCATCATTTTGCCGAGGATGACGCGCAATCCGCTTTGCTTGGCGGCTTCAAAACCGACTTCGCAGCTATCCTCATAAATTGCCGCATAAACCATAGCGGTAGTTGTGCCGTGGCGGGCGAGTTCGTGAAAGAATTGCGGCGCTTCGGCACGCGCTTTCGGGCCGGTGAACTCGCGTTCCACTGGGAAGATGTGCTGCCGCAGCCACGGGAGCAATTCGCTCTCGCCTCGCGCGACGGCGGAATATTGCGGCAGATGCGTATGGCAATCAATGAGCCCGGGGAAGATCGCCACTGGGCCGCGATCGATCCAGCGGACTGGTTTGGACCGTTGCATCCGGCGAAGATCATCATAATCGCCCGCTTCGGAGATGCGCTCATTTTCAATAATGACGGCGCCACCACGCCGGCCGCGCAGGGCGCCAAATTCCGGTGCATCTATCAGGAAACCGCGGATGCCAAACAAGGAGACATCGTCTTTCATAGACCATCGCTTAGGACGGCATCATAGAACCGCAACTCCGCTCACGTTGGAACGGCAAAAAAGATTCGGGCGGTGCACGCCAAGGAGAAACAACAAATACGAGAACGTGCAGCCACCCGAACCGCCTTAACCTGTTATCTTCGACACCTTAATCAGGTTCGCGTTCGAATTTTTTACGAAAAAATAGGGTCAAATCTTGGGTAAAGGCGTGTCCTCCCGCTCATGAAACAGATTTCTGCGGCCGAGGATAGCGGCCACTCCAGCTAAAGTGCAAATTCCGACTGTTGGGATGTCGTTATTCGCGCCGCCTCATCGCGCACTTCCTGCAAGAGCGATTTAAATTCGCACTTTTCCAGGGCAGCGATCAGGCCGGGATACTCGGGCTTGATCCGGAGATCGTCGATTGCCACCGGCAATTCCAGATCGCAATCGAGCTCAACCATTTTCCGGTTCTGCAGGATTTGGTCGCGCGCGTTCAGGAGCTTTTCGCGGGTGCGCTGATTTTTCACCTTCTCGATCTTGTCCAGCAAAGCTTTCAATCCGCCGAATTCGCGAATCAGCGCGGCGGCGGTCTTTCGGCCGAGCCCGACGCCCGGGATGTTGTCAACCGAATCGCCGGCCAAAGCAAGAACATCGCCAATCAGATTCGGCGGCACTTCCCATTTTGCGGTCACCTCGGTTTCGCCCAGGAGCGCAAATGTATCTTTTGGCGATGCGAGATCAGCTTTAGCTGTGGTGTAAATTTTCACACACGGCCCGACGAGTTGAAACAAATCCTTGTCGTTAGTCGCGAGCACGACTTCGACGCCGCGTTTGCAGGCGGCGAGCACGTAACAGCCCATTAAGTCGTCCGCCTCGGTGTTGGGCAGTGAAATATTTTGGAATCCGAGGAGCGGTGTCAGCTTTTGAATAAAATCGAGCTGCGGAATCATTGGCTGCGGCATTTCCTTGCGTGTTTCCTTGTAGGCGGGCTGGAGTTCCATTCGCTTTTGCGGCAGACCTTCATCCCAAAAAACGGCGCCCAAATCCGGCTGCAAATGTTTGATCATCAGGCGCAGAGTTTTTGTGAATCCGAAGATCGCGTTCGTCGGTTCGCCGCGCGAATTTGAGAGATTCTGAATCGCGAAAAAAGAGCGATAAACGTAATAATGCCCGTCGATGAGCAGTAGCTTCACAGCAATATCGTAGCTAAAGCGCGCATCAAAAATATAGTTTTTCTTTTGATTCACGATTAAATCACGCAATGGCCGAAGAATGGATTGTCCGTGTCCAGGGTAATGAATATGGACCGGTCGACATCGAAACCTTGCGTGAGTGGCGGGACGAGGGTCGTCTGCTTCCTCCAAACCAGGTGCGCCGCGCCGATGTCGATCTTTGGACAACAGCGGCGGAAATTCCTGGTCTTTTTGAATCAGTCGATGACTCGGAAAGGCGTACGTCTGACGTATCACTACTTTCCGGACGCAGCTTCGCCCAAATTTTGACCGAGACCTTTCGGATTTATCGGAAAGGCTTTTCCCAATTCTTCTTCCTGACCCTGCTCGTGGCGCTGCCTTCCATTTGCGCGCAACTGAGCGGCACGGCCCTAGGCGCATCACCCGAGATGAACGCCGATCTGCGCACATTGATTGCGGCCATATTCACCTTTTGCATGCTTCTCCTCAGTCTGGCCGCGTGGCCCGCATTTATCGCCGGCATTCAGATCGTAACTGATGAAATAGCCGTCCGGGGGCGTAAGGTGCGAATTTCCGCGCTTGTCCAAGAGCTGCTGAAATTCTGGCCGCGCGTCGCGCTGCTCTGCATTTTTGTTTATGGCGCTTACTTTTTTTGGACCGCGCTTCCGCTCGTCATTATCTGGATGGTCATGAGCGGGTCTCTTTCCTTGCTGTCGATATTGCTCGTGCTCGGTGTTCTCGCGTTTCAGGTTTGGATCGTCGGACGATTGTTCGTCAATTTCCTCTTTTGGCAGCAATTCGCTGTTCTCACGGAATCGGATGCCACCGGGGCATTGCGCCAAAGCAAACAACTCGCGCGCAGCGGCCGCGACCTCCCCTGGTTTCGTCGCCCGCTCTGGCGGGGCGTTTTCCTTTTTTCAATCTGGTCGACCTTCGTGCTCGCAATCGATATCGGAATGCAGTGGTCGTCACTCCGGCATTATTTTCAGGAGCTGACCACTTCGCAAAATCCGCAGGCTGTCCTTCAGGCGTTCGCAGCAAGCTCGAAAGCTCAACCTTTTAACCTCGCTGGCTTCGCACTCAGCCTCGTCCAGGCGTTGCTGCGACCGTTGCTCGGAATTTCCTTTGTCCTCCTCTACTTGGGCTCGCAAGCAGATTTTCCCGAAGGAAAAGGCTAAAGGTGAGCATTTAATCCGGTCGAACACTCCTCGCGCGTAAAACGAAACCGCGGGCATTGTAATGATTTAACGATTTAACAACTCCATCCATGCAGTTCCGACGTTCGATCGCTTCTTTCTTTCTGGCCGTGGTCGGCAGTCTTGCGACCGCGCAGACCTCTTTCGCGACCACGAAAGGGCTGAGCCAAATCGTGACGCCCGATCTTCAACCCGAAGGAGATTTCTCCCTCAGTTTCCAGGCGCAAAGCGAGCGCATCGGGAATCCGTACGAGCTGCAAGGCGAGCTGGGATTGACCAACTGGGCTGAGGTTGCCGTTTTCAAAGGTTTCCAGCCGAACGAACTGATCTTTGGCACGGAATTGGGACTGATTCAGCACAAGCCATATTTGCTGTCAGTCGGTTTCGTGAATTGGTCGCCGCACAGCCACGTCGATCCGCAACCATTCATCGAGGCTGGTTATTACACGGAACACCACAAGTTCATCGCGGGCGCGACGCATGTCGATTATCGCAACGAAGCGATCGTCGGGTACGCCTACGATTTCAACGAAACGTGGCGCGCGCAGGTTGATTTCCAAAGTGGTTCCGGCAATTCATCCACGATTGGCGTAACCTGCAACCTCACGAGAGATTTCCAGATCAACCCCGCGATCTACGTGACTAACGACAGCCCGCATCACGTCGTCGGATACGTGGTTTTCACGTACACATTCCATCTCTGGCGAGAAAAGGAAAAGCGCGCCGCTCAGGGCAGCGAGAAATAATCGGGGGGACGCTGGTAATTGCCGTCGACCCTCTTGACGATCTGCATGAGCACGTCGTTGACAAGAGGCGATTGTCGATCTTGCGGTCTTAAGAGCGGTCGTGATGCCATTCCTGTCGCGCCCGTGGGATTAACGGCACAAGCGTCCTGAAAAAATAAAGGACATAGCCGAGATAAATGGCGAATACCAGGAGCTGGAGGGCAGCGAGCCAGACGTGACCGTTGTGAGCGGTAAAGAATTCCGGCCAGGTGCGAATGCAAATTCCGCAAGCCAGATTCAGGACGAATAGCAGTGGAACCAGCACGCGAATGTTAAGCCGTTGGTCGCGCGTCACCAAGGCATACAATCGGTTGCTTAATTCTCCTGCGCTATCCTGCTCGCGGGCGCGAATGAGACGCAGATCGTAAATGAAAAGCAACCAGACGATCACTGCATAAAACGCGCCGAGGGCGAACCACGCTCGGGGGTTGTTTAGCCGCGTGAAGAGAAGCGACTCGCCTAGTGCGCATGCGATGTAAAAGAAATTGTGTCCGAATTCCAGCGGCCAGCGGATTAGCGTGAGCGTGTGCACGACCGATCGAGACCAGAAAATCAGGATGACAAGCAATCCAACCGCGACGTATGGCCAGAAAATGCTTTGTTGGATCGACAGGACGTTGCGCGCGTTCTCGATTAAGAAATAGAGTGCAACGCCCTGAACAATGCTCGTCAGCGTGAGTTCGATTTCGACGACCATGGTGTCGAGCTCGCGGCGGCCGTCTCTGGGCGCATTCACGGCTGCGACTCGTAATCAATTCACACGCGCAATGTCAAGCTGCGGTAAACTGTAATCGGTCCGAACTTTCGTGCCTGGAGGGATTCGAACCCACAACCTTCTGATCCGAAGTCAGATGCTCTATCCAGTTGAGCTACAGACACAAAATGGGGGTGGCCGACGGGACTCGAACCCGCAACAACCAGAACCACAATCTGGGGCTCTACCATTGAGCTACGACCACCACCTCAGTTGTAGATTTTAGATTTCGGATGGCGGATTGCAAAGGAAAGGAACTGGCCAATTGGACACGCTCCCCTTTTTGAGAACGACGTGCATGGCCGATTGCAACTGGGCACAGGCCGATTATCATTCCGCCTCATCCGCATGAAGAGAATCGGTTCGATTTTGCTGGCCGCCTTCTTTGTTTTACCGGCACCGGGCCAGCTCCGCGCGCAATCGGACGATCCGAGCGAAATTTTTCTCAAGGCGTACATGACTTCTCAGCAGGGTGAAAAGCTGGAGCATGAAAACCAATTCAAAGCTGCTCTGGCAAAATACCGCTCCGCCGGAAGTCTGATCGAAGAGTTGCATAAAAAGCATTCCGATTGGCAGCCGGCCATCGTTGAATATCGCGGCCGTAAAATTAGCGAGAGCATTCTGCGGGTCCAAGACAAGGCGGCGACGCAAAATGACCTGGCTGTTGCTTCAACCCCATTGCCTGAGACCACTCCGGCGCTTCGTGAAAATGCCGGATCGGCGAAACCAAGCACCGAGATCGTGACGCCGCGCCCGAGCGCAGCTTCTGCTCAAGGGCCGAGCGACGCTACAATCAAGGATGCGACCAAGAAATTGCACGACAAGATCGATCAACTCGAGACGGAGCTGCAAAAGTCGCGCAGTCAGCTCGATACCGCCGAAAAAGAAAAGCAATCTCTGGATGGACGCCTTAAGGATACAGACTCCAAACTAGGCAAAGCACAAGGCGAACTAGACAAATCAAGGGGATCAGAGCGTGAGGTCCGCGACCAGCTGGCACAGGCTCAAGAGTCGCTAAAAAAGCTTCAATCATCCGGCGATAATACCGCAAAGGAGCAGCAAGCATTGCGCGCAGAGGTCGCGCATTTAAGAGACACGCTCACCGCTGCCGAAGAAGCGCGTTTCGCGGCGGAAAAGGAAAAGGCCCAGACCAGTGTAAAGATGGCGGAGGCGAGCAAGCAAATCGCTGGTGTCACACGAGAGCGCGATGAAGCGCTCATGCAGTTGAAAGGCATGAAGGAGCCCGAACAGCGCGTTCAAATACTCGCGGCCGAGAACACCGATTTAAAACAGAAACTGACGGACACGGAAAAAAGCGTGCGTGAGCTGAGTGAGGATAAGCCGAAAAGAGAACAGGAGCTTGCCGAGGTAAAAGGGCAGATCGAGCAACTCCGCCAGCAACTGGCCGCGCGTCAGAAACAAAACCAGGATTTCGAGACGAAAATTGCAAATCTTCATTCACAACTCGACGAAGCGGGCGCTGCGTTGGAAAAAACGAAGCTCAAAGGCGCGAATGCCGAAGAGACGCTTCGGCTGACCAAGGAAAATGAAATACTTCGTAACATTGTCGTCCGCGAACGTCAGGAAGAAGCGCGACGGGATCAGGCCAAGAAACTCATGTTCGCTGAGTTCGATAAGCTGAAGATCAAATCGGACGCCTTAAACGAGCAAATCGAGCTCCTTGCTCAACCGATCACCAAGCTGAGCGGCGAAGAGCTCGCCTTGTTGCGGCAACCTGTGGTCTCAATCTCAGAACACAATCCGGCAGCGTTGAAGACGAGTTTTACCTTCGCCAAAAAATCGTCGATGAGCGCAGTTAAAATCACTGGCTCGGATGAAACACAAAAATCGCCTGATAGCGGGAATGCGTCGGCGTCGAATAATCCCGGCGCGAACTCGCAAAACAGCTTCAACCCGGATGTGCCCGAGAATCTGCGGAGTTCGGCGCAATCGGCAAAAGATAACTTCGAGCATCGCAAATATCGAACGGCGGAAAAACAATATCAGGAAATTCTGACCAAGAGTCCGAATAACCTCTATTCGCTTTCCAATCTTGGCGTCGTTTATTTTCGCACCGCCAGATTTAAAGCCGCCGAGTTGACGTTGAAGAAAGCCATTGCTGTTGCTCCCAGGGACGAGTTTGCCCACACCACCCTCGGCATTGTTTATTATCGGCAGTCCAAGTTTGATGACGCGCTGGCCGAGCTGACCAAGGCGCTCGCGATCAATCCCAAGAGTGCCACCGCGCACAATTATCTCGGCATCACTGCCAGCCAGAAGGGGTGGCAGCAGGCGGCGGAACGAGAAATACTCGAAGCCATCGCCGACAATCCCAATTACGCCGACGCTCATTTTAATCTCGCTGTCATCTATGCCACGGCGCAACCGCCGGCAAAGGAGTTAGCCAAACAGCATTACACCAAGGCGACGTCGCTTGGCACCCAGCCCGATCCGTCACTCGAAAAATTGCTTCACTAGTCGGTCGGGCGAGACTCAGTCGAGCCGTCGAATACGCGCGTGAAACCATTTCTCACGGCGAACTGGCGGTATCTCGCCATGCTCAATTTCGCTGTCGATCCAGTGATCATTGCGCCACTCGTTCCGCCAGGGACGGAACTCGATTGCGAAAATGGCGAAACATTCATCAGCATTGTTGGCTTCCTTTTCCTCGACACGCGTTTGCTCGGATTCCCGATCCCGCTCCATCGCGATTTCGAGGAAGTAAATCTGCGGTTCTACGTCCGCAAGAAATCAGCGGACACCTGGCGGCGCGGCGTTGTCTTTATTCGCGAATTCGTTCCCCGCCGGGCGATCGCGCTCGTCGGGCGCGCATTTTACGGCGAAAACTATCTGGCGTTGCCGATGAAGCACGAAATCGAAGATGTCGATCTCAGAATAAAGGTGGCATATTCCTGGCGACGCGGTTCGAAGTGGGAATCGCTCGCCATGACCGCGAGTGGGAAACCGCAAAACATTCCGGCCGGTTCACACGAGGAGTTCATCACCGAACATTACTGGGGCTACACCTGTGTGCGGGCCGGTTGCAGCGAATACAGGGTCGAACATCCGCGCTGGAAAATTTGGACCGCCGAAACATTCCAACTCCGCGCCGACGTCGCAATGCTTTATGGCGCGCAATTCGTCGAACCCTTGACCGCTCCGCCGCGCTCCGCGTTTATCGCGGAAGGCTCACCTATCACCGTCCAGCGAAGAGAAATTCTTCTGTAGCGGCGGTCTCTGGCCGTCGCATCTTTACGAGCTATGAAATTCCCTTAGGAGCATCCTCTTCCTCTCATGCCGCGAGATCGCGAGATCCACGAGTTTTGACAGAAGCGCCTGGTAGCTAATTCCCGAAGCTTCCCACAATTTCGGATACATGCTGATTGAAGTGAACCCCGGGATCGTATTCAGCTCGTTGAAGAAAATTTCTCCGCTCGTCCGATCAAGGAATGTGTCGACTCGAGCCATTCCTTCGCACTCGAGTGCGGAGAAGGCTCTTCTTGCAACATCCTGCACACGTCTTGTCTGCTCGGCATCGAGCTTCGCCGGGATAATCAGCGTAGCGCCTTTCTCGTCCAGATATTTGGCCTCGTAAGAATAGAATTCATGCGTCGGATCGATCTCACCCGGAACGCTTACCAGCGGATCGCCTCCTCCATCCGGATTTTCCAGAACTGATACTTCGATCTCGCGCGCGTTCACGGCGGCTTCGACGAGAACTTTTGTGTCATATCTGAACGCATCTTCGAGCGCCATATTGAGCCGACTCTGTTCCTTCACCTTGTGTACGCCGACGCTTGAGCCAAGGTTCGCCGGCTTTACGAAGACAGGATAGCCAAGCTCCTTTTCAATCCTCTTCGCTGACTGCTGCTTTTCCCTTTTCCAAAGTTCATGCTTCAATGAAACATAAGAAACGATCGGAAGCCCCGCGTCACGAGCCACGCGTTTTGTTATCTCCTTGTCCATCGCGACGGCCGATGCCAGCACTCCGCATCCAACATAGGGAAGATCGGCGAGCTCGAGTAATCCTTGAATCGTTCCATCTTCGCAGAGAGGCCCATGCATGACGGGGAAGACCACGTCGATGCCTCGTGCTTCTCCACTTTCACCTAAGTGGATCAACGCGCTGCCACTATTTGAGTCTGCCGGATTCGGCGGAAGCACGACTTTCGGGGCGTCCTTGAACACGGGCAGAGATTTTTTTCCTTCCAGTAGAGAAATATCGTTGAGATGCCAGCGACCCTGCTTATCAATCGCTACAGGCACAATCTCAAAGCGATCGCGATCCAGGTAATTGATGACTGACGCAGCGGATTGAAGCGAAACTTCATGTTCCCCTGACCGACCGCCGTACAGGACGGCCACGCGTAGCTTCTTCATACAGCTCGCATATCAGCGTGGTTGCTTCGTTTGATTCACTTGCGCGCGAGCAACTGTCGCAGCACGAACGGCAAGATCCCGCCGTGCTTGTAATAGTCGACCTCAATCGGCGTATCGATGCGCAGCTTCACCGGCAAATAACGCTTCTGCCCATCTTTGGCCTCAATCTCCATGGTCAGTTGCTGGCCGGGTTGAATCGCGTCGGACAATCCGCCGATAGAAAATGTTTGCGAACCGTCCAGCCCGAGTGATTGCGCCGTCACGCCGTCGAGAAATTGCAACGGCAACACGCCCATGCCGACCAGATTCGAGCGATGAATCCGCTCGAAACTCGCGGCCACGACCGCTTTTACGCCGAGAAGACGTGTTCCCTTCGCCGCCCAATCACGCGACGAACCGGTTCCGTATTCATGTCCGGCCAGCACGACCAGCGGCACCTTCTCTTTTTGATAACGGATCGCCGCGTCGAAGATCGACATCTGTTCGCCATCGGGATAGTGGATCGTCACGCCGCCTTCAGTTCCCGGCGCCATCAAATTCTTGATCCGCACATTTGCGAACGTCCCGCGGGTCATGACCAAATCGTTGCCGCGCCGCGAACCGTAGCTGTTGAAATCCTCCGGTTTGATTCCGCGTGAAATTAAGTACTGACCCGCTGGAGACGTTGCCTTGATGGCGCCTGCCGGCGAAATGTGATCGGTCGTGACCGAGTCACCGAAGATTCCGAGTGCGCGCGCGCCGCGAATTTCTTCGATGTGCCCGACCTCCATCGAGAAGTCCTTAAAGAAGGGCGGCTCGTGAATGTAGTCGCTCTTGTCGTCCCATTGATAAACTTCGCCGGTGCTCGACTGGATCTCGTTCCACTTCGGATTTTGATCGGCGAAATCGCGATAAAGCTTGCGGAAAATTTCCGGCTTGAGCGCCGACTGCATGGCGTCGCGCACTTCTTTCAAGGTTGGCCAGAGATCGCGCAGAAAAGTTTCATTCCCTTTCTTGTCCCGGCCGATCGGCTCTTTGGTAAGATCGACATCGACCCGTCCGGCCAAAGCGAAGGCCACCACCAGGGGCGGGGACATGAGGAAATTGGCTTTGATGTTTTGATGCACGCGCGCTTCGAAATTTCGATTGCCCGAAAGGACCGACGCGGCCACGAGATCAAACTCGCTGATCGCCCTCTCGATCTTGGGATGCAACGGGCCCGAGTTGCCGATGCAGGTCGTGCAACCGTAACCGACGATATTGAAACCGAGTTGGTCGAGATAGGTTTGCAGCCCGGTTTTCGCGAGGTAATCGGTCACGACGCGCGACCCGGGGGCGAGTGAGGTTTTCACTGCCGGATCGATATGCAATCCGCGCTCGACCGCTTTCTTGGCGAGCAAACCGGCGGCCAGCATCACGCTCGGGTTGCTCGTGTTTGTGCAACTGGTGATCGCGGCAATGAGGACGCTGCCGTGGCCGATTCGGCTTTGCCCATGGTGAAACGGATCGGCGGTAGAATCATTTAGTTCCCGGGCCGTATCCGGGGTGGGTCGATTCGTAATCATCTCGGCCTTGTTGCGCTCCTCCCCGGGCTCGATGCCTTGATTGGGTTTGTCGGTTGAGGGCATATCGCCGTCGCTTGGAGGCGTGCCATTTAAGTGCACGAGATGCTTGGTCGTAAGATCGACATCTTCTTTTCCGTAACCGCCATCCTTGACCGGCTTTTGCAACAGCGACCGAAACGTTTCCCCAAGCGCGGGAAGATCGATCCGGTCTTGCGGGCGCTTCGGTCCGGCCACACTCGGCTGCACGTCAGCAAGATCGACGTCGACATCCACGGTGTATTCGATTTCGCCTTTGCCTGGCATCCCGAACATTTTTTGCGCACGAAAATAATTTTCGAATGCGGCGCATTGTTCGTCGGTGCGCCCCGTTGCCCGCAAATAGGCGATCGATTCGCCATCAACCGGGAAGAATCCCATGGTCGCACCGTACTCCGGCGACATGTTTCCAATCGTCGCTCGGTCCGGCACCGGCAATGAAGCTGCGCCTTCGCCATAAAATTCGACGAATTTCCCAACAACTTTTTGCGCGCGCAGC
>WNFR01023005.1_pt1 | contig 10933 bp, 8 predicted proteins | sample 5400221 | NCBI WGS metagenome assembly WNFR01 (sample SAMN13153357, study PRJNA577476) | soil metagenome | isolation source: 40 cm soil under Madrone tree | place: USA:California | collected 2016-06-14 | reverse complement strand
TGCGGCCGTCAGTCTGCCATTCACGTTCTTGATATTTTTTACGCCTTGATCGTTTAGCCAGTCTTCAAGCGCCTTGACGCCATATTTGCCGTAAATGGGAATGGCGTCTTTCCAGGTGGCGCGTCCGCAGAGGACTCCTGAAAAATTCACCCCTGTCTCAGAGGCCAGCTCAAGCGTTTCCGTAAACGTGTCGTTGCTCACGCCAGCGGACAAGTAAATGAAAGGCTTCTTCGCTGCGGCAGCGGCTTTGCGAAAATGCTCCTTGGCTTCATCGCGCGTGTAGACGGAATCGCCTTTGCAGGCGCGCGTTCCCTTGACGTAGGCCATGGTAACCGGCACTTCCACTTTCAAAACGTCCACAGCGTATTGCGGTTTGCTGAACTCTTCCATGCTGCGGGTGACGACCTCAGGCTTCTTTTTTGCGAACTCGATGCCCTTCTCGTCGACTCCCTCTTCGTATCCGACGAATTCCAGAAAAAATGGGACGTCGGCTGCGGTGCACTCACCGCCGATGCGCTCGACCCAGGCATGCTTCACGTCATTAATTTCCTGCGGATCAAATGGCGTGTAGTAGAGAAGAATCTTGATGCAATCGGCGCCGTCGGCAAGCAGGCGCGGAACCGAGTAGTGGTCCAGCAAATCGGGCAAACGGCCGGGACGCGTGTTGTCGTAGCCGCTATTCTCATACGCGAGCAGAAGTCCTGCATTTTTGGCGCGCTGCTTGGCGGCGGAAAGTCCGTACTCGGGATCAAGCAGGATGGCGCTGGCATGCGGCGTGAGAACGCGCACGACAGCTTCCTTGAACTCCGACATCATCTGCTTGGTGACCGCTTTTTTGTCGATGCCTTTATCTTTTGCGATCGCGCTCATGAGCGAGCCGCGCTGGTCCATCGCAGCCGCACCGATCACGCCGCGTGAATCCGAAACCGCTTCTAGCCCTTTGCGTTTTCCCGGGGTCAGCTTCATCCGACATCCCTCCACCCATAAAGTAGGGCTACCAATATCGCAACAAGCGCTGCGGATTTCAAGTTCTTCTGACGGAGAATTTCGGCGAAACTCGTTTTACAAATGAAGCACGCAGTGCTCACCCGCGCCGATTTCAATGTTGCGGTCAAGCTGGTCGAGGAGTTCGACGCCATTTGCGGCGAGAAAAGGAAGCATGGACAAGGAGCGCTCCTGCAACTCATTGTTGGGAAACAACAGGCTGGTGATTTCGCGCTCATGTGAATCAAGCACGCCGGTTCGGAATCCCTCGGCACGCCCGGCTTTAGCGCGCACACTGTTGAATTGATGCAGCATCTTTTCCGCGGCAGTATCGAGCGCGCCCGTAAGAGTCTGATCCAGCTTCGCGATGGGCTCGCGCAATTCTTCCAGCAGACTTTTTAGTTGTTTTTCTCCCTCGGCGAAACGCTCGGTAAGTTCGCGCGGCAAAACTTGAGATTCCATTTTTGCCCGAAGCGTCTGCCGCCCGGCGAAGACGTCGCGCACGTCCAGATTGTATTTCTTGAGCAAATTCGCGACGTGCGCGGTCACGAGCGTAAATGCGGCTCGCGGCAGAATCGCGGGCGCGCGTCCGAGCAGGCGTTTGTAAATAAGCGATGTCTGCCCATGATAGGCGATTTCCGCAGGGCCGCCGATATAGGCGATGGTGGGCAGAAGCGTGTCCTGAATCACGGGGCGCAGCAGTGCGTTCGCGCTGAATCGTTCCGGATGATTCTCCAGGGCCTTCCAGGTGTCCTCGAATGATTCCTGGATGTTTCCGGCAATGAAGCCGCCATTTTTCGGGCGAACCGGCACCCTCCGGCCATCGACGATGCGAAATACCAACGTGCTGTTTTCGGTGACCTTGACTTGCGCGTGGAACCCGACCCGCTCCAGCGTCGTGGAACGCTCCACAAGCTCTTTCGCGAGAGTTTCGTGCTCCTTGAGCGCGCGCAGCATCGTCGGCGCGGACAAGCGGTGCAATTCCGGCGACAAGGGATCCAGAAATATCAGTCCGCGCCCCGCGAAAATTCTCGTCATGAGTTTTGCAAATGAAGTGCCGAATGTTTCCTCGGGACGATAGCTTTCCGCAATCCACTTTGCTACGTCCTCGGCCGCGGCTCCCTCCAGCATGGCAGTCGCACGGGAGGAAATCTCGCGTATCGACTCGCCGAGCGGAATTTCACCGACGCGCCAGCCTTCGGCTCCAGGATTGCCCAGGTCAAAGCGTTCAAGACCCGTGCGAGCGCCGAAAAAGCTATGATCCACTTCGGCGAGGTCATGATCCTCGGTCGCAAGCCAAAAAACAGGCACGGCGTTTGTTCCGCTTGCCGTGAGTTCCCTCGCCAGACGAATTGCGGTCAGCGCTTTGTAAACGCTGAAGGCCGGGCCTCCGAGCAATCCAACCTGTTGCCCGGTGACTACCGCAAAAGCACCATTCGCTAACCTGTCAAGATTTCGATTCGTTTCCGCATCGCCGCCGAACGCAGCGTTCTGTTTCCTCAAGACTTCGACAACATCGCGGCGAGTAGAATCCTGGAGATGAATTTCTTTCGCGGCCAGCGAAATTCCATTCAAAGCGGGAGGATGGACGTAAAATTCAGAAACGCGGGGAAAATCGTTCAGGTATGTCGAGTAAAGGAGGGTCTGGTGAGGAAGTTCCGCTGGCGAAATACAATGACACTCCATGGGACGCTCCATCAGCCGGTCCGTACACAATTTGGGCGTTGCACACATATCAAAACGGATTGGATGAACCTGAGACCGTTATGATTCACACAAAAAAGAGCGTCGCGCACGATCGCGTATCTTGATTCCTCTTGACCCTAGCAAGAAAAAAGTCGTTAGATGTCCAGTTGTAGCGTCGGTCTTGAGGCCGACATGTTTTACTCAAGTGTGCCCGCCTGAAGGCGGGCGCCACAGAGCGTTCAGTCAGTCACGCAATTGAACTTTTTCAGACTATTGCACTCAGGTGGCCGCCACGGCAGGCGTGAATGCCGCGAGTAGCGACTCGATATCCTTTTTTTCCGGTTCCTGAAGAGGGAGCAATGGCCGGCGCGCGGGTCCGCCGTAATACCCTCTCAAATCCATCGCGTACTTCACGCCCGAAATTCCCTTGGCGCCAACGATCTTCTGCGTGGGCTGAATAACACGCCGCTGAAGTTCAAGCGCCTTCGCGCCATTACCCTCGGCAACCGCTTTGTAAATCTCGATACAAATTTCCGGCAGAAATGTCGCCAGCGCCAGAATCGCTCCCCTGCCACCCAAAACCATTGTGGGATAAATCGTCGTGGAAGAGCCGGTCATCAATTGAAATCTCGAAGGCACGAGCGACAGGATCGTGCTTACACGATCGACGTTTCCGGAACTGTCCTTCATGCCGGCGATATTGGGATGCTCGGACAGACGCGCGGCAACGTCGGCTTCAATCGCCACTCCCGTAAACTGGGGCACTGAATAGAGAAGCACGGGGATTCGCGAAGCGTCCGCCACGCGACGGTAATGTTCAACGAGAAGATCCGACTTGATTACAGGCTTGTAGAAAAAAGGCGGCACGACCAGAGCGTAGTCATAGCCGAGCTTGGCAGCAACTTCCGTGCGCGAAATTGTTTCCGCCGTCGAATCCACTCCCGTGCCGGCAAGCAGAATTCGGCCCGGCGCAGCGCTTTCGCGGACGGCCGCGAGCGATCGTTCAAATTCGGCGCGATCGAGCATGATCGATTCGCCCGTCGAACCGTTCGCCAGATAGCCGGAAACGCCTACCCTGTTGTATCGCCCGACATTTTCCCGAATGCGGTCCACGGCCAACGCGCCGCGATCATCAAAAGGCGTCGATAACGCCGGTATAATTCCACTTAATGGTTTCGTCATGGGTTCTTATGAATCTTTCTGTCTCCGTTATCTCCGTGTATTTCACGGGAAAGTTTTGCCGCGAAATTAATCCGCCGAGGAAGGCGATTTTTGAGCCGCTGCCTTTTTTGCATGCAGCGATTGCAGAGGCTGCACCTCGAAGGTGTCCTCGATCAGCGCTCGTATACCCAGGGCTGCGGCATTCGCGGCCGAAAGCGTTGTGATACAAGGAATATTGTATCGGATGGCGGCGCGCCGAATGGATTTCTCGTCGTAGAACGATTCCCGGCCAAGAGGCGTGTTAATGACCATGTCGACTTTGCCCGTCTTCACGAGGTCGACGATGTTCGGACGACCTTCGTTCACTTTGTAAACAGGCTCCGCGGGAACTCCGGCCGCCTCAAGCGCCGCCGCGGTGCCGCGAGTCGCGATCAGCCGGAAGCCCAGGGAGTGCAACTCTTTTGCAAGAGGAGCGACGTGCCGTTTGTCGTGATCGCTTACGCTCAAAAAAATGGCGCCCTTGCGAGGCAGGCGCTGGCCGGCGGCCAGTTGCGCCTTGGCAAATGCCTGACCAAAACCCTTCGCGATGCCCATGACTTCGCCGGTCGAGCGCATCTCAGGTCCAAGGATCGTATCCACGCCGCGGAATTTGTTGAACGGAAACACAGGTGATTTCACCGAATAATAATCGCGCACCGCAATTTCCGCCACGCCATCGGTTTCCACGATCGGGAGATTCATGTCGCGAAGTTTTTTTCCGGCCATCAATCTTGCCGCCACCTTCGCCAGTGGCACGCCGACCGCCTTGCTGACGTAGGGGACGGTTCGCGAGGCGCGCGGATTCACTTCCAGAACATAGACAGTGTCACGCTGAATTGCATATTGCACATTCATCAAGCCGACGACCTGGAGCGCTTTTGCCAAACGTTTCGTATAGTCGCGGATTCGCGCAAGCACGGAGGGCGAGAGGCTCACCGGAGGAAGCACGCACGAGGAATCTCCGGAGTGCACGCCAGCCTCCTCGATATGCTCCATGACCCCGCCGATCACTACATCGTCGCCATCGGCGAGCGCGTCCACGTCCACTTCGGTGGCTTCTTCCAGAAATTGATCGATGAGTACGGGCCTCGCCGGTCCCATCAGCGCGGCTTGAGCAACATATTCCTGAACGGTGTTCAAATCGTAGGCGATGACCATCGCGCGCCCGCCCAGCACATAGCTTGGACGAACCAGAACAGGGAAACCGATCTCCGATGCTACGCGCGCCGCTTCTTCCGGCACCAGCGCCGAACCATTCTTGGGCTGAGGAATTTTCAATTCGTCCAGCAGCCTGCCGAACCGGCGCCGGTCTTCCGCGAGGTCAATCGATTCCGGCGCCGTGCCGATAATCGGCACACCGTTTCGTTTCAATTCCAGCGCCAGATTGAGCGGAGTCTGCCCGCCAAATTGCACGATTACACCTTGCGGCTTTTCGCGGTCGACAACAGAAAGCACGTCCTCAAGCGTGAGAGGCTCAAAATACAGGCGGTCGGAAGTGTCGTAATCGGTCGAAACCGTTTCCGGATTGCAATTAATCATCACGGTTTCGTAGCCGTCTTCGCGCAGAGCGAACGACGCGTGGCAGCAGCAATAATCAAATTCGATTCCCTGTCCGATGCGGTTTGGCCCGCTTCCGAGAATGATGATTTTAGGCTTGCCCGTCGGTTCCGATTCGTCCTCATCCTCGTAAGTGGAATACATGTAGGGCGTGAAGGATTCAAATTCCGCGGCGCAGGTGTCGACGCGCTTGAAGACGGGCGCTATGTGCGCCTTCGTACGGCAATGCCTCACCGCCGCGGCCGTGGTTTTCCAAAGCTGCGCCAGTTGTTCGTCGCTCGTACCGATGCGCTTGGCTTCGCGCAGCAAATCCACAGGAACCGTCTCGATGGTGACGGAAGCGAGCCGCCGGTTGATCGTCACAATTTCCTGCATCTGTTGAACGAACCACGGATCGATCTTGGTCAGCTCGATCATTTCCTTTGAGGAAATGCCACGCTCGAGCGCCACGAGCAGCCAATGAATCCTGTCGGGGCGCGCGGTGGCAATTTTTTCGCGCAGCAGTGATACAGGCGTATCCGCGGGCGCGCGCCACGGCGAGCTCGGCTCGAGCGTCAAAACACGACGGCGTCTTTCGCGTAATGTCATTCGGAATTTCATCCAGCGTCATTCCAACCGCCAGGCGCGCGGCGATCTTCGCGATCGGAAAGCCCGTTGCTTTGGAAGCCAGCGCCGAACTGCGCGAAACGCGCGGATTCATTTCGATGACGATCATCCGGCCCGTGGCGGGATCGATTGCGAACTGAATATTGGAACCGCCCGTTTCAACGCCCACTTCGCGAATAATAGCGGCGGCGGCATCCCGCATGCGCTGATATTCCTTGTCGGTCAGGGTCTGCGCCGGCGCGACGGTAATTGAGTCGCCGGTATGCACGCCCATCGGATCGAAATTTTCAATCGAACAGATGACCACGAAGTTGTCGCGATAGTCGCGCATCACCTCGAGTTCATATTCTTTCCAACCGAGCACGGACTCCTCGACCAGAGCTTCGTGAACGGGACTGGCTTCGAGCGCGTGGGAAATGGATTCGGCAAATTCTTCCCGATTGTAGGCGATCGATCCGCCCGTTCCGCCCAGCGTGAACGAAGGACGAATCACAACGGGATATCCGAGCTGGTCGGCAAGCTTCAAACCGTCCTGCGCATTATTCACAAGCGCCGACGCCGGAACGTCCAGCCCCACTTTGCGAATCGCGTCCTTGAACCACAAGCGGTCCTCGGCAACTTTAATCGCGCGAAGCGATGCGCCAATCAGTTCCACGCCGTATTTTTCGAGAATTCCGCTCTCGGCAAGTTCCACCGCGAGATTAAGGCCCGTCTGGCCGCCCACAGTCGGCAAAAGCGCCTGCGGCTTTTCGAGCGCGATGATTTTTTCGAGATATTCTTTCGTCAAAGGCTCGACGTAGGTGCGGTCGGCAACTTCGGGATCGGTCATGATCGTGGCGGGATTCGAGTTTACGAGAACGACTTCGTATCCTTCTCCCTGCAAAGCCTTGCAAGCCTGCGTGCCGGAATAATCAAACTCGCATGCCTGGCCGATCACAATCGGACCGGACCCGATAATCATAATTTTGCTGATGTCTGTGCGTTTCGGCATGTGGGCGTTAGGCCTTGGCCTGTCCGCGCCGGAGAGCGCCAGATAATTTCCAGTGCTTCATCGTTTCAGTGAATTGCCGGAACAAATAGTGCGAATCGTGCGGACCGGGAGAAGCTTCCGGATGATACTGCACCGAAAATAGCGGCAGACTGCGGTGCCGCAAGCCTTCATTGGTGTGATCGTTCAAGTTTAGGTGCGTTACTTCGACGTCGCTCGATGGCAGTGAATCCGGGTCCACGCAAAAACCGTGATTCTGCGCGGTGATTTCCACTTGTTCGGTCAGCAAGTTCTTCACTGGATGATTCGAGCCATGATGCCCGAATCTCAGCTTGAAAGTTTTTCCGCCAAGCGCAAGCCCGCACAATTGGTGGCCCAGGCAGATTCCGAAAACTGGCACGTGTCCCAAAAGTCCGCGTATCGCTTCGATCGCGTAGGTGGCGGGTTCAGGATCGCCCGGCCCATTGGAAAGGAAAACTCCGTCAGGCTTCAGGGCCAGCGTGTCCTCAGCGGACGTTTTTGCAGGTACAACCACGACGTCGCAATTGTGATCGACCAGGAGACGCAGAATATTCTGCTTGATGCCGTAATCATAGGCGATGACGCGAAATCGTTGCGCTTCGCCCGCGGATTGCGCTTCGCCCATGGCCTCATGCCAGGGAGAAGCTGTCAGCTCGATGGAACCGCGGTCCCACGCATATTGCTTCGTCGATGAAACGCTGCTCGCCAACTCCTGTCCCGCCATCGATGGCAGAGCGCGCGCTTCTTCAATGAGCAGCGACTCGGGGGTGCCGTCAGTGGAGACCACACCACGCAGCGCGCCCACTTGCCGTATGTGCCGGACAAGCGCGCGCGTATCGACATCCCAGAGCACCGGAATATCGTGCCGCGTCAGGTACGCTTGCGCCGATTCTCCGGAACGCCAGTTGGAGGCTACGGAAGAAAATTCACGCACGATGAGCGATTCGATATGGGGAATCGTGGACTCTTCGTCGTCCAGATTCGTTCCCACATTTCCGATGTGCGGATACGTCAGACAAACAATTTGCCCTGCATAGCTCGGGTCGGTGAAAACTTCCTGATATCCGGTGAGACTGGTATTGAAAACGACTTCGCCGCCGCGACGTGTATTGGCCCCCGCGGCGCGTCCTCTGAAAATTCGTCCATCTTCGAGTGCAAGTATTGCTTGCCGTTCGACAGCTTCTGTCAGCGGAGCCTCTTTCCGGCGGGCTCCAAGTAGAGCCCGCACTTTTATTCCGGCGGGCTCCAAGCAGAGCCCGCACTTTTATTCCGGCAGGCTCCAAGTAGAGCCCGCACCCGAAACATTATTTTTCTGATTCTGCAAAAACCGGAATAGAACCGAAATGGTCCACCGGCCAATAAGCAAACACGGCTTTGCCATAAATGAATTTTCGAGGCACGGGCCCGAAGATTCGAGAATCGTTTGAGCTGGTTCGATGGTCGCCCATCACGAAATATTCTCCATCGGGGACCCGAACCGGAGCCAGCGTACCCAAGTCAACAGACTCAGGCGGAACGTAAGGTTCCGAAAGAGCTTTGCCGTTCACGAATACACTTCCATCACGAATCTCGACTGTATCTTCCGGCAGTCCCACCACGCGCTTGATAAATGATTTCGAGCGGTCCAGCGGATACCAGAACACGACAACATCGCCGCGCCCAATCGGTTCAAACCTATAGACGAACTTGTTAATAAAAATTCGTTCCTGATCGGAGATCAGGGGAGTCATGCTGGTGCCTTCCACTTTGACCGGCTGGTAGAAGAAAATAATGATAACGATGGCGAGACTCAAAGCAATGACAAGGTCGCGCCCCCAACTCCTAAGCTCGCGGCGCAGGGGCTGCGTCGCTTCCGGCGCAACGGCGGTGCTGATTTCGGCGTTCGGCTCCATGTGGTTACTTCGGAACTCTTATTTTATACCACGCTCGCGAACGTCGCGCCACCCCCGAAAAACGCTGCACTGGCGCTACTGGAAATTCTCGCGCACAGACAGCGTTCACTGGTAGAATTCTCTAAATTCTATTGCGCGGAAATGGGAACAATTCCCGCTCCCGCAGCCCTCCAGCGGCCATTCTGCTTGACGAAAACACGAATCACGCGTTGCTTGCCGTCATATTTTACTCCCCCGCTTAGGCCCCGAATCGTGGTGACGTCGGTAAGCACGGCGACATCCGGCGACGCGTATCGCACTTGAATATTGTCGGGATGGAGTTCCAGGTTGGCGCGCTGGGGATCGGCAATCTGATCGATCTGCTCCTTCTTATTTACGATGAACCCGCCGGGGTGAATCTCCACAAAATTGTCAGCGAACAACCACGCCATGGTTTCTGTATCACCGTTATGCGCTGCGTCCAGCCAGATGTGGTCCAGGATCGCAACTGTTTTTGCGACGTCTTCTTCAGACGCCTTTTTGGAAGATTGTCCCAAGGCAACGGCGCCCGATGCGATCATTACGACGAGAAAGAGTGCCAATCCATAAGTTCGCTTCATGCTGTAGCTCCTGAGTCCTAGGATTCAAACTGCAACCCTACTTTTTCGTTTTGTCCTCGTTCATCACCACACCGGTTGCCTGCCAATTCCCGTTCTTCTTGATCACCACGCGAAAAACGTTGAATTCGCCGTCCAGGCGAGCGCCCTTACTGTCGTGACCCTTAATGGTCGTATGGTCCGTCAATATCGCGACATTGCCAAAAACATGCACCTGGATATTTGTGGGATCAAGAACTTCAAGCGTGGGACGATCCGGCCCGCGGAGGATTCCCAGCCACTCAGCTTTCGTGTACATCGTTCCATTCGCCAGGACCAGCACGTAGCTGTCGGCGAAAAGCTTTTCGCAATAATCCAGATCGCCGGTTCGTTCCGAATCGAGCCACTTGTGATCGAGCTTTTTCAATTCTTCTTCAACTGGGGCGGGCGTACTGCTTTTCGATTGCGCTTTCGCCACTGGCACGAGCATCACAAGCCCCATCAGAATTCCAAGATGAATGCGTTTCATAACGAACGACTCCTTTGTGGATATCTGGGTTAAGCTGAATTATGATTTTGCGGAGTTATCAAGGCCGTATGCCGGGAATATTCACGTGAATCCGGTACAGCCCTGTGGTAGCGGTTACGTAAAGAGTTTTGCCGTCGGCGTCTCCCCAGGCCAAATTCGCAGGTTGCTCCGGAAACTTGATCGTTCCCAGGTGCTTGCCTTCGGGACTGAGAATCCAAATGCCGCCGGGACCGACGCCATAAATATTTCCCTGTTGATCAATTTTCATTCCGTCGGGAACTCCAGCATCTTTGCTTGAACTCATATCGAAGAACAATTTGCCATCGCCGAGTGTTCCATCTGATTTAACAGGAAATTTCCAGTACGTTTTAGACGCGGAATCATTGATGTAAAGATATTTTTCATCCGGAGTAAAGGCGATGCCATTGGGAGCCTTGAAATCTTTGTAGACAAGCTGAAGCTTTCCATCCGCCAACCGATACACACCCTCATACGGCAGTTCCTTCTTGGGATCCGCACCTACTTTGCGAAATCCAAATGGAGGATCGGTGAAGTAGAGAGCGCCATCTGATTTGTAGACAAGGTCATTGGGGCTGTTCAATCGTTTTCCGTCGTATTTGCTGGCCAGCACCGTGCGCTTGCCATCTTTTTCAAGCCGCTCGACGGCGCCATTTCCATGTTGGCAGTACACCACCCTGCCCTGTTTATCCACCGTGATTCCGTTTGAGCCGATCAGCGTTACTTCCGCATGTCCATTGTTAAGTTTGTAGCCCACATCCGAGGCATCCGCGCCGGTGAAACCACTTTTTTCCAGGAAAATGGAGGCTCTCCCATCGGGACTCCACTTGCGGATGACGTTTGCCGGAATATCGCTGAAGAGCAGGTACCCGGAATT
>WNFR01007709.1_pt1 | contig 10933 bp, 9 predicted proteins | sample 5400221 | NCBI WGS metagenome assembly WNFR01 (sample SAMN13153357, study PRJNA577476) | soil metagenome | isolation source: 40 cm soil under Madrone tree | place: USA:California | collected 2016-06-14 | reverse complement strand
AAGCAGGCCCGGCAACATTTCCGAAATCAAATAAGCCAGTAAAACGTTTTGTCCGGCCAGCACCAGCGGTCGAGATATGGATCTTATCTGCCGAACATCGACGACTAGATGAAAGGCGTACCAAAGGATTGCGGTAATTGCGCAGGCCCAAAAACACCACGAGGGGGTCGCGCTGTTTTTGCTGATGCCGTAAGTGCGATTCAACAGGAGCGCAGCCGCGGCGCACCCGGCGACGAACCAGAAAGTAAACTTCGCGCGGGCACCCAAACTGGTAAAATCCGACGAGGCAACCATCGAACCGACAAACAATCCACCGGTGGCAATTGCAGCGTGTGACCCAAGTGTTCCACCGATCCCGACGATACGGTTGAGCCAAAAGCCTTCAAACAAGCCGCCCCTGTCCGCCGCAAAGAGGCACATGAGCAACGCCATGCAGGCCAGAATGGCGGTACGACTTTGACGAAAAACGAGAAATACCGCAGAAGCAACCAGGTAAGCCCACCCAATGAGCCCGAGGATGCCGTACCACGACGTGTCGATGGAAAATGGCGCGAGGTAAATGATCCGTCGGCCCTGTGGACCGCGAAAAACAACAGCCAACCAAACCAACGCAAGGAATCCTGCGAATCTCAGTGCCAGGTTAAAGATTCTCCAAGTCCGCCCACGAGACTCTCCGGCTGAAACCAGTGGCGAGATGGAACAGAAGGCGGCAATGGCCGAGAGATACATTAAAACGCACCACCAATCTCCGGACCAGCCCAGCGCGGCTGTATTTGGTGTTTCGTGCACCATCAGGATGCCGATGGCTATCAGCGACAGCGTCCTGATGACGACGTGAGGGAGAATCTCCCAGGGAGATTGTCCCTTGCCCAATCTCCCGCCCAGCGCAAGGGGAATGGACATTCCCACAAGGAAAAGAAAAGCAGGAAAGACCAGGTCCACAAAAGTCATTCCACTGCCTCCATGGTGACGATCGCTGAAATGAACCATCGAGTCTGGCACAACTTTTCCCGCGCCGGCGAGGTCGTTAACGAAAATCATCAGGAACATCACAAAGCCGCGCAAAGCATCTATCGATTGGATTCGGTTCAATCCAATGCCTGGTTGGTCGGTGGATGCAGCCTGGGCCACTATTTCCAGTGTTCAGTGTTCCCTGCTGCGCTGGCAATCCTAATTATTTCGAGAGCAGCAAAACCGGGCGAGGCAGCCAATTCCCAACCCCGAGCGATTTCAACAAAGAGCAAACACCTGACCGCCCAGGAGGTGGCCCGTCTGCAATTTTATGAACATATCGTTCGGCCGCTGCTGATCTGCGGCGGTGTTCGAGCAGCTTGCAATTTCAGCGGCCAACCTTTATCATCTCTTGCGCAATGAGCGAGATCGTATTTGAGGTTCGCGAAGATGAAGTGGGGGGTGTTCACTGCCTCCGCGCTGGGATTGGGAATCCACAGTGAGGGCGAAACCTTGGAAGAGTTACGCGCCAATGTCAGAGGGGCGGTGGACTGTTACTTTGACGAAACAGTTGTTGATTATCAATAGCGCCCGTAGCTCAGTTGGATAGAGCATCTGCCTTCTAAGCAGAGGGTCCCGCGTTCGAGTCGCGGCGGGCGCGCCATTTTTCGACCGTCTGCCCCTGCTTTGTTCCGGAAAAATCGACTCCCCGCACCAAGCTCTTCCGCCCATTTCAGGACAACTTTCCAAAAAATGGACAGGAGAGTGGACCTTTGACCCGGATACGTTTGGGCTGTCGCCGAGATCTTCAACAAACGATCCATATGGATTGCGAGAAGGACCGCGAACGTAAGAATTGGTATGGCCCCTGCTTGAAAATGGCTCATGCGAACGCCACAGCACGTCTTTAATGAGGTCTGTGGGCGTCCCACCGTCTTCGCCATCAAGGTGGAGGCGAAAAGTCCCGCCTTACGTCTGCTGGAACACGTTGTGCCTCTGGCATAGCGTTCTTCAACTCCTTGGGTTTGGTTTCTGGCGGCCTGCGCAAGCAGGCCGCCACCCTTTTGACGTTTATAAATCGTGGTCCAGAATCGCTTCTACCCGGCGGCAGAGTTCCTTGCCGTAGTCGGTCCAGATTCCCTGTCCCCAGTAACGATAACAACTGGTTTGCGAGCAGAGCAGATGAAAGAGCGCATTGCGATGGCGTGGGTCGTTAGTTGGAACACCAGGTTTGAGGACCTTCTCATAAAAATGTGAGCTGGCCCGTTCCATCGGCCCGAGGAGCGATTCATAACCTTGTACCCAGGAGATGTTGCTCGTCCAACTGCCGCCGTCCATGTGAAATCGATGGTCCTCCTTCTTGAGCTCCTCGATCACCTTCGGCAAACGCTCAGGGGTCTCGCCCGGTTTGACTCGGTCCCAAATCTTTTTTTGGTGGATCGGTTGAAGCTGCGGCAAATCCTGCTCGCGAATCCCCAGCGCAAATAAATGCTCCAGGTACTCCGTGGCATTCATCGCTGGAGTTTTTGATCCCGAGCATTCACGCATGACTTCCAAATATTTTCCCGGAAACTCATTCATCATCACCCCCCCATTTTCGCCATCAGCGATCTGCGTCACCAATGGTGGAATATGCTTGCCCGCCACCTCGAAACGGGAAAGCCCCCTGGCCTCGTAGTAAGGCTGCATTTGCGCGACGAGTTTGGTGTCACTGCCCTGCGTCTTGATGATGGCAATGATGCTGGTTTCATCGCCACGAGCGTTTCGGCAAACCAGGCGATGGGGCAGGTGTTTGCGCTCAGGCCCCTGGCCATTTTCCGGACGCTCCACAGTGTGTTCCTGCACCAGCACCCACTGGTAGCCGCAATCCTTAAGAGTTTTGACGAACTCGTAAGCGATATCAGGATGATTGGGCAAAGCCATTTCGGCGGGAGAAAACCCACGCACCCGCGTCAGAGCATCCAACCCAAAAATCGCCGCGAAATGATGCTGCCACGCGCGAACATGCTGCCGGAAATCCTGAACTGGAGTTGAAGGCGCCACGGCATGTCCCCACGAACAGCCGAGCCATTCCACCGCCGAGCGATAACGCGGGTCGCCGGTGATCCGTTTCAGACTATCCAGGACATCATTCAAACCCATGTGCCGCAGGCCATGGAGAAGCGTTCCGGAATATTCGAGCATGACGCGGGGCTGTTTGCCTTCATCGACCAACTGCGGAATGAAATCTCCCATCCGCTTGTAGCACCATTGAAAAACCGGCGCATTATGGTTATCGCCGATGCCCTGATTATCCATCATGTATTTGAGATTGCTGATGATTTCAGCAGTGGGCAAATCGTGGCCACCTGCCGGTATCAAGGGTTGGTGCATGTGCAACGCAATCGCGAAGGCGCTATTGATATTGCCGAAATCGATGCGGCTTTCTGTCAGGAACACAGGTTGGGCGGCGTGGGCTCGCAAGGCAGATTCGATCGTCGGCTCCGACCCGCAAATGTTGGGTCGCTGGTCAATATATTCAGGCAATTCGGTCATAAGAGTCTTCACTGGTTGGGCGGTAAGCTCAGTGAAAACGACCCGTTAGTCAAATCGTTGGAGCGCGCGGGGAGGGATTAAAAATATTGGGCACTGAATCCCGAAGAGCAAAAGCGGCAGAAAAGAGAGCCGCAGTCCATGACGCTTCGCGCGAGTTGGCAATGCACAAAATTCCGGCAGGTTTTGGACTGCGGCTGTCTTTTCTGCCGCTTTTGTCTCGAAGGATTCTCAGGAACAGACACTTTGAATCGCAACCCGATCACCCCAGGGCGTGACAGACGGAAGATGGGAATTCCGCGTCTGCAGAAAATCGCGGCGCAAGCTCGCGGGCATCCCTGGCCTAAGGCCCAAGTTCAATCACCACCAGATTGGGCGTCCGTCCCTGGCCCCGAATCATAATAATGGGATCGATCAGTTGCACGGGGTACGGTTGCCGTACCGGAGAAATTACCTGGCGCGGCAGGGTAGTTTGCTTTTGGCAGCCAAGCCTGCGCGGCACATTTGCGAGCTCATCCGGAGAGCTCGCCACCTCCTCAGCCCGGGCAGTTTCGGAAACTAAGTGCGACGAGCTGTCTAATGCCGCGACTGGCGTTGCTGGCGGAACCGGCGTTGGGGCTGGCGATACTATCGACTGCGAGTTTTCGGGCGATTCGTTGTGTGCGAAACTCAAATGGATTGCGGATGGCGATGCCGAGGGGCTGGCCGGCATTTGCCGGAGGCCGGACGTAATCTCGAGATCATGCTGAATCAAAGTGGTAATCACCTCGGCGGATACGCCCAAATCGCGCAAATAAATGATTTGGTCCGGATCAAGGTTAAACGTTCCCGCCGAATCAATAAAAGTCAGGATGATCGAGTCATCGATTCGGGACTGTGCCAGCCGGATGACATCCATCAACCAAGGTGAGACATAGGCGCCGGGAGGCACTGATTTCGTATTTGCATTGGTATTTTGACCCGCAGCGGAAGAAATCGGAAGGGCAAGCCCGCTCCCTGGGCGATTCGGCAAGAGTCCAGGCTGTTCCTGTGCCGTGGCGTCTGAGAGCCCTGCCGCTAATAGCGCCAGCCCGAAAGCCCGCCGCAATAATCTCCGCGTTTTCATACCGATAAAATAACCGGTGCTTTCTTATCCAGTTCGCTGCGGTCCTGAAGTGTGGACGCAAATTTCTGCTGGAGTATTCACGCGACCCCGTAATATCCCAAGGAAAAAAGTTGAGACCGCGGGCTTTCGCTCTTACTGTCTCTCGAAATAGCTATTGCCTCAGGACCGAATGGAAGCGCCTTTTAGGGAAAGGAAATCAGTATGAAAGTAAATCGGTTGATGGTGAACGCCGTTACCGGCCTGGTCTGCACGCCGTTGATGCTCACGAGCGTATCGGCCAAAGAGAAGAAAGTGCCACTCGGATCGCAACCGGAAAAATTCACGCTAAAAGATATTCACTATCTTCCGCGGACGCTGGATGATTTCGGCCAGACTAAAGCCTATGTTCTGGCATTTACTACGGTTGGCTGCCCGCTGGTGCAACGTTATCTGCCACGGCTCCAGGAACTCTCTTTGCATTACCGCGACCAAGGGGTTCGATTCATCGCGGTGAATGTCGCTCCCGAGGATTCGCTCAAGGAAGTCGCCTATCAGGCGATTGAGCATGGCGCTGAATTTCCCTTCCTAAAAGACTTTGACGGTCAATGTGCCCGTGCCTTGGGCGCCACCCGCACGCCGCAAATTGTGGTTCTGGATGGCGATAGGAAGATTCGTTATCGAGGCCGAATCGATAATCAGTACCGGCTGGGCGGGGTCAAGCCGTCGATCGATCGGGAGGATTTGAAAGAAGCCATCGAGGACGTGCTGGCCGGACGCAAGGTGAGGGTGAAAGAAACTGTCGTGGACGGCTGTGCCATTACGTTTCCAGAAGTTCGAGCCGTGCACACCACGTTGACTTACGCCAAGGATATCGCCCCTTTGATCAACCAGCATTGTGTGGAATGTCATCGGCCCGGTACAGAAGCGCCCTTCGCCCTGACATCGTATGAAAAAGTTGCCGCCAAAGCGGGGACAATCGCGGAAGTAGTCGAGGAGCAACGCATGCCGCCGTGGTTTGCACATCCTGGCTTCGGTAAATTCATGAATCAACGCATGCTGACAGCCGCAGAGCGCAGCACGATCATTGATTGGGCGCACAGTGGCAAAGCGCCAGGCGATCTGTCCCAGGCGCCGAAACCGCCTGAGTTTCCTGATACCAAATGGTTGATCGGTGAGCCGGACTTGATCATTACCGCCAAGCAACCCGAAAAGATCCCCGCCACCGGTTATATTCCGTATCGGTATGTCGTTTTGCCTTACGTCTTCCAACATGACACCTGGGTGCAGGGGGTTCAAATCATGCCGAGCAACCGGCGAGTGGTGCATCACGCAAATCTGGTTGCCACTTCGCCCAATGCCGGCTTTGATGAAGATCACAACTTCATTACTGGCAAAGTGCCCGGCGGCATTCCTGTCGATCTCGATTCCGGGCTGGCCATGATGATTCCAAAGGGTTCAGGACTGCTCTACCAAATCCATTACGTGACCACCGGAAAGGAAGAAACTGATCAAATTTCGGTCGGGTTGCGTTTCGCCAAAGAGCCGATTCGAAAGCGCATTCGGTATAAAATCATTGGCGACTACAAATTCAAAATACCGCCGGGCGCGCCGTCATGGCCTGTCTCAGCACAAAAAGAGCTGGAATGCGATGCGACCGGCATCGGCCTTTTTAGCCACATGCATTTGCGAGGCAAGGATACCACGTTTTTCGCGCATTATCCGGACGGCAAGGCCGAGACTCTCTTGGTCCTGCCGAATTATAGTTTTGATTGGCAGTTGAGTTATGTGTGGGACCGCGGAGCGCAACATTTCCCCAAAGGAACAAAGATCGAGTGCAGCTCGCACTTCGACAATTCGGCGTTCAATCCCTACAATCCAAATCCGTCAATCACCGTGACCAACGGCCCACAAACGCACGATGAAATGATGCAGGGATTCTTTTTTTATACCGATGACTCGGAACACCTGAGCGTCGTGGTCGATCCCAAGACGGGAAAGGAAATCGTCAAGGAACAGACCCGGGCTGGCGCAGATTGAGGCCTTCTGGCCGCGGCGGCTGACCTCGTACTAGTGTACTAGTCAATCGTTTTTCTTGCTCTTACTGTTACCGGCTGATACATTCACTTTATCCGTGTGTATTTGGGCGCACCCCTGTTGGGTGCGCTCGTTTTACTTGCTGTTGGGGTAGCCTTGTTGGAAGCCGGAAGGGTTTTATTCATGCCTTTCCGGCTTTTTCTTTAAGGGAGGGGAAAAAAGGGGTTGCCAAAAGACTCAAGGCTCAAAGCGTGTCATGGGCAAAGTTAGAGTTAGGCTCTCGAGCTTTTTGATCATTGGGTGACTGCGATCGAAGTTCGTAAGCATACTCACTAAATGGCGGTCTAGCATGTCTGTTTCCCACGCGGTCATTCCCTTTAAGCCCCCCTTTTTCGTGCGGGGCAATCGTCGCCTAATGTCCTGGATGTCAGCGTATAACCTCATGGCCATTTTGGTTTCATCACTGCGACAGCTTAGGATTAGTTTCTCGATTTCAGCCTCTACTCGCGGGTAAAACGCAATGGTTTTTGCCTCCTTGGGCGTTTTCGCTGTCTCTTTCGTCACAATCTTTTACCGCTTTCCTCCGCGCACCGTAACAATGCACAATGCCGCCAAAATGTCAAGCTGTAAGTTGCTCGGTGCGAGTATCTTATATTTGTTGTTGTCCATAAGTCCTACGGTGTCATACGCAGTTAAGAACCGATTTCGGTTCAATTCCTGCGCAGGTCCGTTGGGAAAAGTTGCAGGGCAGACGCATCAAATTCCCAGTAAACGGAGCAAATAAGCATGGTTCCAACTTGCGTTGAGTGGAAAAGTTGGGAAAAGGGTTCCCAACGTCAAAAAAACGTTATTTATTAGGGCTTTGACGAATTGAGACGCACCCCTGTTGGGTGCGCCTTTCTTGTGGGCTTTGGGCACGGTCCGCTTAGCAGCAAAGCAAAAAAATACGGTTGTCGCATGGGTCGCTCTTATTGGTTTGAATGTTCGAAGTGCGGTTATCGAGCCAGGGTCTCGGGCGGGACAGACCGCGGCTTTCACTTCCATGTCCAAACCGTCTCTTGCCGTGATTGCCGGCAGCTTTACGATGCGGTAACGCGATTGAAGGTCCCTGATGAACCGAATGCAAGGAATATGCTTTCGAATTTGCGTCAGCCTTCGTCGCAACCCTTGTCCCAGCGCCGCAAGCCCTGCCAACCTCCCAGCTTCGAATCGGTCCTGAATCGGCTTCTCTTCCGAGGAGTTCGGCGGTTCAAATGGATCTATTTCAAACTTCAATGCCCAGTCTCACCCTTCCACCGTGTCCAAAACTGGAATGCGCCGGACAAATGTCCACGCTGCGGGCTTTATTTGGATCGTGACGCCATGGTTTATCGGATTTGGGAATGATGGGGAAATCCGAAGGCCGAAATCCGAGGGCCGAAAGAAATCCGAAGCCCGGACAGACCGCAAGCGCCGCATTTTTCGGATTTCTCTTACATTCGGGTTTCCTTCGGCCTTCGGATTTGAGAAATGCCCCTTGATAATCCACCGCGAACGGGCATGTATTAGGCTATGCAGACTGGCGATTACGAGATCGCAGCTTTCTTTGCGCTGGTAGCGATTTTTGAGGTGTGCGAGCGCCTTTGGCCGGCTCGTCAGGTCGATCGCTGGCGCGATTTGCGGTTGGATGTGCTCTCGTTTGCTTTTGCTCTGACGGTGAATCGGGTGTGTACTTTCTTATTGCGGGCCTGGGTGGGCGACACCAGCCCTCACTTTTTGGCTGGTGCCGTGGCTTTTTTGCAGGGCTTGTCCAGCCCGGTCAAGATCGTGCTCGCGGTTTTCGTGGTCGATTTTATTATCTATTGGATTCACCGTGCGCAGCACCACTATGGCGTGCTGTGGCGCACCCATGCCTGGCATCATTCAATCGAGCAGATGTACTGGTTTGCAGGATTCCGCACCAGTTTCCTCCACTCGTTTATTTATAACATTCCGCAGGTCGTCATCCCCGTCACTCTGTTTCATCTCACGCCGGCCGAAGCCGGCATTGGTTACTCCCTTGGCTTGCTCATTCAATTCTGGGAACACACCAATCTCAACGTGAACGTCGGACCGTTTGCCTGGCTGATTATCACCCCAGCCTACCACCGCATTCACCATTCCGCGACTGTCCATCGGGGAAAGAATCTGGGGACGACCTTCTCGCTTTGGGATCGTTTCTTCGGCACCTACGTGGATCCTGCCTCGGTGCCCGATTCTTTCCCGCTTGGCCTCGGGGAAACCGTGTCACCCGGCAAGCTCCCGCGAATGTTCCTGGGAGTTTAACGTACACAGTCCCGTTTGGAGTCCCGCCTTTAGCTTTAGGCGGCGAAGCGCACGTTCTCTTGCTCTGGTCCGAATATAGTACCTCGCCGCTCTAAAGGCGGGACTCCAAACGGGGACGGGCTTCTTCACCTTCGCGCATAGTAAACAACCGCAGGCGGTAAATTTAGCAGCACGGGAATTGTTCGTAGATTGGGGAAAATTGTTTTGACGGTCTTCCGGTCACGCAGGAAATGTTGGAACTGAATGTACATCCCGCGTTCCTCAACCATTTTGCTGATCAACTTGAGCAGCGCCAAGGTCCGAGTCCTGGTGAAGTTTCCAATCGGAACTCCTGAAACAATAAAGTCCGGCCGCTCCGCTCCTGCATCGGCCATTTCTGTGAGCATTGTTTCAGCGCAGCTTGCCTTAACCGTTACCCGGCCATTCAGGCCCGCGCATTTGAGGTTCTGCCGGGTGTATCGCGCGAGCATGGGGTTAATCTCGCACGCTAAAATTCGTGCGTTCGGGCATTTGGCCGCAAGCCGCAGTGTCAGGGCCCCATTCCCGGCCCCGAGTTCCACGACCTGGCCACAGTAGTTTTCAGGGATCGGCGCGATCATTTTTTCGATGAGGAATCTTTGCGAAGGGAGGATGGCCCCCATTTGGACCTGTTTTATTACTCCAGCCCAAACAAACTGCATGTAACCTGACAGAGCTTTTGACATAGCGACACATATTGAAATTCGATTCCCGGAGTTACTCCACCGCGCCAACGATTAACGTTAGCATGGGCTCACGCCATTGCCAGTGGTAATATTGACCAGATAGTAATGGGTCAATGACGGCGGGCGCGGGGTCAGTCCTCATTTTTTTCTCCAACACAGACTCGAAAAAAACGCAGGACTGACCCCGACGGCCCGCCATCAAGTCATGCGCCGGGCACAATGACTCTCAACCGCGACTGCTCGACGGAAAAGGTAGCCGGCACATGGCCGATGAGCTCACCGTCAATTTCCACCGGGGTAGGGGATGGGCTGGTGAGTGTAAGTGATTCCGCCCGGAAGCATTTGGTCGCGGACTTCGGAAGCCGTCCGTTTAACAGCAGGCCCGGACCGCAGCGGGCGAGGGTCAGCCAATTGACTCGCGGCAGAACGCACACCTCCAACAGTCCATCACGAAGATCAGCCTGGGGAAACAAAGTGAATTGTCCACCGTACAGCCGGCCATTCCCGATCAGAACCAACTCTCCGGTAACAGACTCCCCTCCGCCGGTTGCGGTAATTTTGGAAGGAGTGCCCAGCACGGCGTGTAGCCCTGCCAGCACATACGCCAGCGGACCAATCGCTTTCTTGACCTGCCACTTGACCAACTCAATCGCGCGCGCATCCAGGCCGGCTCCGGCCAATTGGGCGAAGTAATGGCGCTGCTGCGCGCCGTTCGTGGTCACGCGCGGAAGATCGATTCGTGTTTCCACGCCTTGCAGAATGACTTTCCACGCGGCTTCCACTCCGGGTGGCAGCGCCAGCTCGCGCGCAAAAACATTTACTGTTCCCAGTGGCAGCACTCCCAGCCGCGCGCGTTCAAAACCGCCAGGTGCATCACCTATGCCATTCAACACCTCATTGACCGTGCCATCTCCGCCGGCGGCGACTATGACTTCGAATCCTTCTCCGACCGCTTCCGCCGCGAGGCGTCGTGCGTCTCCGGCGATGGTGGTCAGCTTGAGCGCGCTCTCTTTGCCAATCGCATCGAGGTGACGTCGCAGGCGCTTGGCTTTTTCGCCTCGGGCGGCAGGATTGAAAACAACGCAGGTTCGCACGAGCAGATTCTTCTAAGCTCGCCACGTGGGAGTCGAGTAGAAAACCGAAATCAAGTTGCGGGCGCAGGGGGCGGCATCAGCCGTTGAATTTCCTGCAGCAATCGAGCCGGGCTGAGAGGTTTGGTCAGAAAAGTGGCCGCGCCACACACATAGGATTCCCGCTGGCTGGCTTGATAAGAGGCGACGTTGGCAGTGATGACAATCACCGGAATGGCTTTGGTCGCCTCATT
>WNFR01028858.1_pt1 | contig 10934 bp, 10 predicted proteins | sample 5400221 | NCBI WGS metagenome assembly WNFR01 (sample SAMN13153357, study PRJNA577476) | soil metagenome | isolation source: 40 cm soil under Madrone tree | place: USA:California | collected 2016-06-14 | reverse complement strand
CCGGGATCGAGTGCAAGCACTTCGACAAAGCTGCGGATCAGGAGGCCGGCGCTGGCCAGCAAGACTAGCGAGAGCGCAAACTGAGCTCCAACCAGCAGTCCCTGCATTCCAAGTGTGCTGCTTGCGGTGATTTGCTGGCCGGTCTTCAGCAACTCATGGGGATCGGCGGCGGAAAATCGGCGCGCCGGCGCCAAACCAAAACCGAGGCCACAAAGCAGCGCGAGCAAAAAACTGAAGACCAGCACAGCGGTATCAATCCGGGTTTCATCAAGACGCGGAACTGTGATCGGGGAGAGTGCCACGATCAGATGGAGTGCGGGACCTGCGAGTAGCACGCCTGCGCCGCCGGCGATGACCCCCAGTAACACGGATTCCGTCAGTAGCTGCTGAATGACGCGCCAGCGAGTGGCGCCAATGGCCGCCCGCACTGCCAACTCCCGCGCACGCGCGACGCCGCGTGCGAGAAAGAGTGTTGCGAGATTCGTGCAGGCGAGAAGCAGCAGCAGTAGGACGCAGAGCGAAAGCAACAACAGGGGCCTGCGCATTTCGCCAGCGATATACTCATTAAGTCGGCGCACTTGAACGCCCAGCGTTTTGTCGGAGTCGGGGTACTGAAGCGCTAGGCGTGCCGCGATCGTGTCAATCTCCGCCTGTGCGGCTTGGAGAGGCATCTTCGGATTCAATCGTGCGATGACTTGGAATCTGGCAACACCTTGCGGACGCGTCAGGTTGAATGGATCGCTGGACGAGGGATCTTCGTATGGGTTCGTTGTCAGGGGCGCCCACAGTTGCACCTCACCCTCAACGCGGTTCTCCCAGTTGCCCGCGAGAAAAGGAAAGCGGAACTGGGGCGGCATCACGCCCACAACTCGCCAAGGCTTGCCGTCAATATAGATATCGTGGCCTAGGGCTTCAAGCGAGCCGCCGAAGCGCGATTGCCAGAGTCCGTGACTCAGAATGACCACGCGTTCGCGGTGCTGTAAATCCTCTTCCGTAAAGGCGTGACCCAGGAGCGGTTGAACGCCCATGAGCGTGAAGAGATTCGTCGAAACGAACGCCCCTTGGACCTTCTCTGGCTCCTCGCCGGTCAGGGTAACTACCGACCAGCCTCGCTTGTAGAAGATGGCCAGATCCTCAAAGGTATGTGCCTGACGGCGCCATTCGAGAAAGTCGCGATAACTCGTGCTTCCGTCGGTAACGGCCCAACCGCGGGGGCGGGAGTCCGTAACCCAGAGCATCGTCAATTGTTCAGGGTTCCTATAGGGTAGCGGACGAAGGACTACCGCGCGCAAAACACTAAAGACCGCAGCATTGGCACCGATACCGAGGCCGAGGATCAGTATCGCAAGAGCAGTGAAGCCAGGATTCTTGCGAAGCGTGCGCAGGCCATAGCGCAAATCCTGGAGCAAGCCTTCGACGTGGTTCACGCCGCGCGCGTCGCGGCACTCCTCCTTGGCGCGCTCAAATCCGCCAAACTCCACTCGTGCGCGCCGTAGCGCCTCCTGGCGCGGCGCGCCGCTGCGCACCAAATCCTCCGCGAATGCCTCGATGTGAAATCGCAGCTCCATATCCATCTCGCTTTCCATGCGAGAGCGCCGCACAATGGCGCGCAACCAGGAGCGAAAGCGACTCAACAAAGTCATACTTCCTCTGGTGTCGTGTGCAGGATTCCAGCGATGACCTCTGCCATGCGGTTCCACTTTTCGGCTTCGCTTTGCAGCCTGCGCTTTCCGGCCGCGGTGAGGCGGTAATACTTCGCCTTTCGATTGTTTTCCGACTCGCCCCACTCACTGGTGATCCAGCCCTGGTGTTCCAGGCGATACAGCGCGGGATAAAGCGAGCCCTGCTGAATCTCTAGACGATCTTTCGAAATCTGTTGGATACGCAGCAGAAGATCAACATGTCCAGCGTGCCTTGCAGAACGTCCAGTTGCTTGTCCACGGAGCAATCTCTCCTAGATGACCTAGGAATATAAATCTGCTCTCCTAGACTGTCAAGGGGGAAGGATCCTGTTAACCTCCCCGACTCACATCAAGACCCATTTGGACTAACGGGGCATTGGATCAAGGCAATCTCTTGTCAAAAGCTATTCCACTTAACTATCAAATGGACTTCTGCCGGACTTCGGGAAAGAGAAGTGGGTTGCTGCCCGTCCGTTTCGGGCAACGAGCGCACGCTCCCGCCTTTGGCAGAAGCGTTTCGTCCTGCGGGTCAAACGGCGCGTTCGTTAGGTCCAGATGGATTTCCCGCTCAATCCATGCGCGAAGCTCCCGCACCGTAGTCGCCTCGGCCTTCTTGTCTTTCAAGATGGCGGCGGCGCTCCGGTATTGCGGAAAGCATTCCTGTAGAGCGCGGCGCTGGTCGTTCGGTTGTAGGCGTGCGATTTCAAACGCATGAGCAACCGTCAGCTTGTCCTCATAGAACGCTTGCTTCGCTTCGGCAATGAGTTGAATCAGGCGCAATCGTCCACTGACGTACGCGGGCGATCTGCCGACTCGGGAAGCGATGCTTTCGACGGTGTAGGTGTCGGGTTGAAGGTCGATGAGGGCGGCGTATCCCTGCGCCTCATCGAGCGCATGTACGTCCACGCGCTGCACGTTCTCGATGACCTGTAGCTCAAGCGCTTGCGCGTCGGTTAGTTCGCGCACGGTTGCGGGGATGCTCTCTCGCTTTGCGAGTTTAGAAGCACGGAAGCGGCGCGTTCCGGCCACAAGCTCATACGTGCCCGCTTCCCCTCCGGGAAGCGGACGCAAGAGAATCGGTTGGAGGACGCCGTGTTGTCTGATGTTGTCCGCGTTATGTTCCGCACCAGATTATGCGGACATTTTTAAAACCACCGGCTCGTTCGTTCTGTGATTCTGTGCGACGCACGAGGGCATAGTGTCTCTTCCCATCTCTCAGAGCGGCTAATGGTAAAACTCTTGGAACTTGCCCGGTTGATTTGTCGATGAAAAGGGATGTGGATTTAAGCCACTGCGCGGCGGGAGGCCGCACATGCATCCTGCATATTTCTTCTCCAGGGAAGACTCGAAGAGGTCTTCTAGACCGAACTACGAAAGCGAATGAACGAAAATCTTCGGCTCCAAACAGGCTGAACGGCACGACTCGCTTGCATATGAATCGATTTCACATGGACCCGAGTCGCTCGGTTCGTCCGATTCGCCATCGGTAGTCAATCGGGGCCACGCGGGTCGCCCGCACGAGCAGCAGATCGCGCAAGCCTAAGCTGCGCGGGTAAGACCAGTCCGCGGCTTCGACCTCGACGGGCTTTTCTCTCCACAGGGCCTCGTCACGAATCACCTCAGCCACGCGCACGCATTGCCCCGTTTCGGAAACCGATAGTCCGAACGGTGCGTACTTCAGCACTCGCTCGCGATCTTCCAATGACACGAAGGGTGAACCCGGCGCTAGCGAATTACTCGCGGCGCGACGCACCGCGAGGGACGCCAACGCGTCGCCCGTTGTTGGCTCCACGCGGAGCCTCCAAGCCGCTTCGTCGTCGTTCCAGAATTGAACCCGCGCGGCGTGGAAGTGAAAGTCGGTGAGCCTGTTCCCGACCGCGCCGAACAACGGACGATCAATATCGCTGCGCAGAAAATACAGCCCTTCAATCGACCGATTACCGGCGACAGTTGCTCGCACCTGAACTCGATAGGCGATGTGCCAGTACGTCACCCCGAGTGCACGAGGCATGAACCGCATCCTCATCCGATCAACGTGACAGATGACGATGTTGAAGAACGCAGCCCCGCGACAGGTGATCAGCTCCAGCCCGGCCGGCACAAGCGGCGCTGCCTGTTCGGGATTAATCCTGTACGACAAGAGAAAGCACTCATCGATCCTACCGACCATCTCGAGTTTCATTGTAGGACCAGCAAGAGCACAAACGCGCCATTCAATACTCCAACCCACAGAACTATCGCTGTGTTCAGTGGCATCCCCAGGCGGAGCGCCTTGCGTGTGAAGTAGACCGCCATCGACACGTCGGCTACCAACAGCAACGCGAGATGCACTGCGCCGAAAGCAGCGCTTCCCCTACTCAGCGCGGTAGCGGCCACGGCTAGGTTGGCTACACTGGCTAAACTCAACACCGCGATCCCCAGAGCCATCGTGCGCAGACATATGTCAAACCACTCCCAGGCGTCACCAACTCGGCGCGCTCCAAGCAAGGTAAACCCGAACACGGGCCACGAAAGTCCAGCCGCTAAAGCGACACGGGTGCCCCAGACCCTTGCCCAATTCGAAATGGAACCAACCCCAAAGCTTGCCCCGTAGGCTGCGGTTCCAATGAGCGCAGCCAGAACCAGCCCGACTCGCGCCGCGCCTGAAAGATGCCGATCTACGGTCGAAGCGGCGACTACCCGTTGAACGTTGTCGGCCACTCCATCGGTTCGTTCGAATGCTCCCTCGTAGCCGAAGAATGCCCCGAACAGCCGATTAGAAATGGTCACGCGGATGCCCAACGATGTCTCGCTCTCCTGCCACTCTTCAATCGTGGCTTCACCGGCGAGGAATCGCGGCAAGCGGATTCGCATTGGCAAACCGAATGGCGTGAGCCACTGCCGACGCGATCGGAGTGTGATGGCGCCATCTTCGATCGTCGGAACGAGTTCAACCAGAAGATGACTTCTGTCGCCGAGAACGTCCAAGATCGCGTCGGCTTTCTCGTCATATCGCATTGTCGCCTCAAAGCGCCGTTCGACGCGCGGAAAATGGAACTTGCGTTCGAACGTCATACGGGCGATGCCGTCTGTCCCGACGAAGAATCGGTTCGTGATCTCGAATGGGATTCCGTCTCCAGTCTCGGGAAACAGCGTGTGCATCCAGGTCCCCACCCACAGAAACGGAGCACTGAGCCATCGGCGAAGCCCTTCGACGCGCCACACGCTTTTCATAGTGCCTTTGTACTTGTGGACTCCCAGCTCTGGTGACAGATGTGCCTGCACAAGCGGCGCCGCCAGCTGAAGGTCTTCGCGCAGCACCTCGGCAAAAGGCGACTGCACACCGTCCCTCGCCTCGCGACACCGGCGAGGTTTCGCGCGCGAAGCCGAGGGCGAAAGATCGGACAGGGCCCACACGACTAGCCCGCAAGCCAGAAGCCCCAGATTCTTGGAAATCCCACCGAGCGGATCAGCTAGGACCACCGGGCGCACCGATGTCACGAGAGTAGCAAGCGAAATGATCCCGATAGTCGAAAGGATCGCAGCCAGTTTTTCGAAGCGGCCCAAGAGAAGCCAGAGTCCGAACGCGATCTCTGCAAAGCCCAGCGCGGCGAGGGTGTGACTAGGCGTGCCCCAGTACAGACCCGCGTGCTGAACGAGGGCAATCTCGTCCGCTCGCTGAATCAGGATTTTCGGAATCAGCCCTTCGTAGATCCAAGTGAGCGCCAGCGCGCAGCGCGCGACGACCTTGAGGAGCCATAGCCGAAAAGATGTCTCGGGTTGAACGCCATCTTCGATCCAGATGCGTAGTCGATCGAAGCTCCATCGGGTCGCCCAAATCATGAGTGGACGAAACAGCAGATCGAGCACACGCCCGAACCAACCGTGGCGGATTGTGTAGTCGTAGACAGTGCTGAAGCGAACCGTCCCGGCTTGCTCACTGTATGTCCATGACCCCGTGCCTTCCCGGATGATGGACTTGGCGTCAGTTGAACCGAACCTGAGTGCTGATGTCGAGCGCTCTGGATCACCGATCGTTTCACCCCATCCCTTCACTACAAGGCCAAAGCCGATGCGGGTTGCGTAACGAAAGCGTTGGGGTTCGGCCGCCGACTTACGAGGTAGGTACTCGATGTCGGTGAATCGGAGATCCCATCTCGCGTGAAGGAGCGGCGTCTGCGATAGACGCCAAACGGTTTCTCGATCCGACTTGATGAGAGTTTCAGCGGTGAGCTTCATAGGTCGATGAAACGCTTCTTGTATTCCGCGCTCGGCATCAAACAGCTCTCGTATCGCCCGAAGAGCCGATAGCGGTATCGGGCAGTCAGGTCGTAGACCCGATCCAGTAACGCACTTGGAAAGACTCCGAAGAGCCCCAGCCAACGCCACGGGTTGCCAAGCTTCTTCATCACGAACAGAGCCGCACAGGCCTTGGAGAGGAGAGCCGGCGACTCGGAGCGATAGTTCGTCACGAGATAGAAGGTGTTCAGATCCTCCGGATTTCTGCCGAACCGTCGCAGAGCAGATCGACCCACCGCACTCTGGAGAGATGCGAAATCGAAAACGCCTCGGTTGTCGCGCGGCAGCACGAAATTATTCAGGCGATTGCACAGCCCGCACACCCCGTCGTAGAGAACCAAGTGTTCGCCTTCGGATGAGATCGACGTTTGCCAAGCTGATTTAGACATGCTTTAATATAATAAACATGTTCACTGAAAATAGCAAGGAGCCAGATAACTCGGAAACAACTCCGAACCGGCCTAGGCGGGGCCGGCCGCGAGGGCGAACACCGCAGGGCGTTGCGGCAAGGCTCCGTCTTTACAACACGGCGATCGAACTGATTGCGGAGCGTGGTTACGAGGCGACGACACTGCGAGACGTGGCGGACCGAGCGGGCGTCAGCGTCGGGCTTCTCTACCGCTACTTTCCGAGCAAGCGTGCGGTGATCCTTGCGCTATACGACGAACTCTCCGCCAAGTACGCCTCTCGTGCAGCGCAAATGAAGACTGGCAAGTGGCGTGACCGGTTCATGTTCGCGCTCACCACGAGTTTGCAGGTCCTGAGTCCGCATCGGAGCACCCTCGCCGCTCTGGTTCCGGTCCTGATCGGCGACGTGAATGAAGGGTTGTTTACGCCGGCCACAGCGTTCTCGCGACGACGAGTGCATAAGGTCTTCCACGATGCCGTGGTTGGCGCGACCGACGCGCCTCGGGCAGAGATTACGGCAGCATTGGGCCGACTCCTCTATCTCGCGCACCTGGCGATTATTCTGTGGTGGTTACTAGACAAGAGCCCGCGGCAGCGGGCTACGACCTCACTCATCGCCTTGGTGAGGAAGGTGCTCCCCGCGTCTGCGCTGATGCTTCGGCTACCGCGAGCCCGTGCATTCATGGTCGACGGAGACAAGTTGTTCCGAGAAGCACTCTTCGACGATTCAGTGCTTCGTCTTATGAGCCCGAATCGTTAGAGCCGGGTGCCAGGGTTGGCATCTGCCGGATTCAATGGCCACATAACCACTCTGATTGGACGCATGATGAACCTCCCAGTCGAAATTCTGAATGGAGGTTGTCATGCTCGAACATTATTTTCATAGGCCCTCAACGGTTGATCGAATCCGTGCGAACTGGTTAGCTCCGCAGATCGAGCACTACGTTGAGTGGATGCATGCGCAGAACTACGCTGCTCACAATATTCTTCGTCGTGTGCCGCTTCTTTGCCACTTTGCAGATTTTGCCAAAGAGAAGGGCGCAACCGATCTCAATTCTGCGACATCGTTGGTGGAAAAGTTTGCTTCGCACTGGGTAGCAAGAGCAAATTGCAAAAACGCCGTGACTCGCCGCAACCTTTGCGACGATATTCAGAGTGCTACTCTCCAGATGTTGCGGCTGGCGCTTGAAGGTCGCGTCACGCAGAATCGACCGCCCAAACGCTTTCTGTTGCAGTCAGAGGCACCCGGATTCTTCCAATACTTACGCGAGGAGCGAGGGTTTTGCGAGGGGGTAATCTCGCGTTATCTTCGTTACCTAAACCGCTTTGCCCTTTACTTAAAGCGAATTGGGGTCTCTTCTCTGAGCGAACTATCCCCGCCGCTCCTATCATCCTTCGTGATCGATGTCGCTCCGGGGCTGGCGCGAACGACTCGCCGTGATCTTTGTGGTGTAATCCGCACCTTCCTGCGCTTTTGTTACCGAGAGCAGATCATGACAGAAAATCTGAGTGTCTCCATTGAGATGCCGCAAATTTATCGTCTTGCTCATGTGCCACGGTCAATTACCTGGGATGAGGTTCGGCGGGTCCTCGAAGTTATTGATAGAAGGACCACTCGTGGGCGGCGGGACTATGCAATCCTGCTCCTTTTAGTGACGTACGGGCTGCGGGCATGTGAGGTGTCAAGACTTGCGCTTGACGACATCGACTGGAAAAACGAACGGCTGCGAATTCCCGAACGCAAAGCATTTCATTGTACGGCGTATCCGCTTGCCGGTGTGGTCGCCGAGGCATTGATTGAATATCTTAAGAAGGGTCGTCCCGAAACTGCGGACAGACATGTCTTTTTCCGCACCATCGCTCCCCAAGCTCCCATCACCAGTGGCGCGGTGGCCGCATCTGTAGCCCACTATCTTCATAGGGCGGGTGTTAAAGTACATCGCGCAGGATCGCACACTCTCCGGCATACCTGCGTCCAAAGGTTGGTCGACGCCGAGTTCCCACTAAAGATCATTGGCGATTATGTCGGGCACCGCTCCCCGGAGTCGACAGAAATTTACTCAAAGGTTGCCATCACCAGCCTGCGGGAAGTAGCTCTGGGTGACGGGGAGGCGCTATGACCAGCTTACCCTTTAACAGTGCCTTGGCAGAGCCCCTCAGCAAGTTTTTGCAATACAAGCGAGCCTTGAATCGTAAGTACGACTCTGAGGCCGCAGCGCTGCGGCTCTTTGATTGCTATCTACGCGAGCACAACATCAAGGATTGGGATTCTGTTGATTTCAATTTGATCGAAGGGTTCCTGAAATCACGACCGCGCACGACAGCCGGAAGCTATAACCTTCTGGCTGGTTTAATCCATCGCTTCTTCGCCTGGGCCGTTGTTCAAAAGCTGATCAAGCGCAACCCTGTGCCCGCGGCGCGCCGGCGTGAAACGGCAAAGCGGATACCTTATCTGTTCAACCTCCAGGATGCGAGACGTCTGCTTGAGATCGCGCGCACATTACCTGACAACTCTCATACTCGGAACCGAGCTCTGGTATACGAGATGATATTTGCGCTGCTCTACGGGCTCGGGCTACGCGTCGGTGAGGTAACGAGACTTAAACTAAAAGACGTCGATCTCAGTCGGGACACGTTGTTCATCCGTGAGACAAAATTCGGCAAGAGCCGAATCGTGCCATTCGGTCCAAACCTTGGTCAACGCCTCCGACGCTATTTGGAAAAATGTCACAGCGAGACGCGTGAATCTGAAGTGCCCCTGTTTTCCTTGACCAAACGCGGCTGTATCTGTGAAGCAACCATAAGCGGAGCTTTCCATGCCTTGGTCCCAAGACTGGGTCTCCATATTCCGCCGGGCGTCTCGCGACCCAGGTTACATGATCTACGGCATTCCTTCGCCGTGGCGACTCTGCTGCGTTGGTATCGTGAGGGCATTGATCCCAACGGTCGACTCATGCATCTCGCCACGTTCCTTGGTCACACCGACCCCAACTCAACCGCAGTCTACTTGACCATCACCGATGAGCTATTGCACGAGGCGAGTGAGCGTTTTCGTGCCGTGGTGCCGCGGGGAGGTGCCCAATGAGCACCATCGGTCAGACGCTTTTCGCGTTCTTTGAAGATCACCTCAAGGCTCAGAAAGGACTTCGACCTGGATCGGTGCGCAGTTACCGCGATACGTTGAAGCTCTTTTTGGTCTATGTCGCAACGGCCTGTCGGCGACCGATTACGCGCCTGGCACTTTCGGATCTGACTTCGGAACGGGTTCTGGAGTTCCTGCGCATGATCGAAACAACGCGGCAAAACAAAGTCCGTACCCGAAACCAGCGGCTCGCTGCCCTTCACACGTTCTATCGCTATCTCGCAGTTCATCACCCTGAGATGCTGGCGGAAGCAGAACGAGTAGAGGCCATTCCCACTAAGCGCACCCAGGCTCCAAGCACGTTTTACTTGGAACGGGAAGAAATCGATGCGCTCTTTAGAGCGTTGCCAAAAAAAGGTCCATTCGCGCTCCGCGACCGAGCGCTCCTGATGCTCCTCTACAACACTGGCGCTCGGGCACAGGAGGTCGCAGACCTACGTGTAACCGATGTCGATCTTGACGGACCGTTTCGCGTTAGGCTTCACGGTAAGGGGGACAAGTGGCGATGCTGTCCTCTGTGGCCTGAGACTGCCGATTTATTGAAGCGGCTTGAGACCGTTCATGTCGCGGACAAAACAAGTCCCCTATTCGCTTCGCGTGGATTAAAGCCTCTGACACGATTCGGAATTTACAAACTCGTGAAACGTCACACAACGTCACTGCATTCGAACGCTTGCTCGAAGCGCGGCGGAGTTTCGCCACACGTGTTCCGCCATTCCACAGCGGTTCACCTGCTCGAACGAGGAGTTGACGTGAACGTAATTAGGGGATGGTTGGGACACGCCAGCCTCGATACGACTAATCGCTACGCTGAAATCACTCTCAGAACGAAACAAGCCGCCGTCGCAGCATGCCTGCCTCCCGTCGGCAATTCAGAAACATTCCGACCAACCGGCGGATGGCGAAAAGAGCAAAATTTAATGCAATGGCTTTGCTCGCTGTGATGATTATGTGGCTGGCAGAACGCGGACCACCATCAATCGTGCTGTTGCAGCAGTCAAAAGGCACATAACGTGCTCCGGAACATAACGCGGATTTTGTTCCCGGGAACAAAATCCGCGAGTTCGGCCAGCTTCGCTTCATCAAAGAAGCGTCGTGGATTGGTTTTGGATTCGCGGATTTTCGCTATCGGGATGTCCTGGATGGATGAAACCGGAGGCGGTACTGCTTTCGTTCCACTTGCTACCATCGTTGCGTTCATTTCCTTTACTCTCCTTTTTCTAAGAAATTTGTTTGGACCTAGTACTCTTCGGGTAGCAAAAGCGTGGTCACAGAACGGTCCGATTCCGTGATAATCCACAACTTGTCGCCAGCGTGTGTGCGGTAGGCGCTCAAGAGCCGGAACCCGTGCTCTAGGCTGTAGTCGTTTTCTTTGCGGTCCTCGTCGGACAAATCGCCCCACTCGCGGTTGACGTGGCGCGTGA
>WNFR01007708.1_pt1 | contig 10934 bp, 3 predicted proteins | sample 5400221 | NCBI WGS metagenome assembly WNFR01 (sample SAMN13153357, study PRJNA577476) | soil metagenome | isolation source: 40 cm soil under Madrone tree | place: USA:California | collected 2016-06-14 | reverse complement strand
CGGATATCGCAACTTGCTGCGGTCGTAACGGGCGCGGTTCTTGCTCGTCCACATCAGTGGCCCCTCCTCGAATCAGGCCACTACTCTTCAATCACAGGTGATTCATATGATTCAAGTACTCTTCGGACAGACACTAAGGCTTTCATGGAAGGCTACACGCAGTTCCCTGCTTACAGCATTATCGCGATAGGGGTGGTTGGCTTGTGGCTTAACCACCAAGATCGGACGCCTCGGCGGGGCTCCGGTCGGCGCAAAGGCGCCCAACGACAACGGTCTTCGGGGACTGAAGGGGAGGGTTCGCTTTGCTGAGATCGCGCCTCCTTTCGGCGTTTCTGCCGATCATTCGGAGGTCTTCCGATTGCGCCGATAAATGGTGAGCAAAAATCCCAACCATGAGCGCCGTCTTGTGGTACACAGCGGTGGTACACGGACAAAGAGCCGGACGTTCGGTAAGCCTTATTTTTCAGGGCTTTCGGCCTTTTGGATTTGATCGGTGGGGAATCCCTTCCTCTCCGCCATCAATGGCAGTTTTTCAAGGGTTACGGGTCGTCGAGCCGTTCATCCCCTAATCAGTCCCCGCTTCGTCGCCCTTACACCGGCCGCACGCCTCTGGGCTCGAAAGCGATCCGCGAAAAACAAGTGGCGCGATGGCTAAAGCCGTTTAGACTTCGGGTGGTTCCGCGCACTTTGAAGGTGCTAGCATGGTTACGCCCGGAGAGCGATCGAATGCGTCAACTTGCGCCGATTTCCCTGCGCCCGCGCTGCTGCTCTCCGTAGTCGCGTTGGAATCCGTTGCATCCCGGGCTGCCGAATTCAAGATCGGGGAGACTCCATGCTCGGACGAATTCAACGTCAAAGTCATCGAACAGACAGGCGACATCGTGTCCGACGACGGTAATCGCCTGACGACACCGTTCGGCGCGAATTTCAAATGCGGCGACCACATAGGCGACTGTGATCCGCAATCTGCTCAAATCTCGCTGAGCAAGAAGGGGCTGCCACAGGGATGGGCACGAGATTTGATGCGGCGAGACGCGCAAACCACTTCAACCGGAACCAAAATCTGCTTTGAAGCAAATTCGTATTGCCAGGAATCCCGACTGGTGGAAGTCCAGATCGGAGCGTGAACCAAATGGGTGACCGCCTTGTCTACGAGAGCAAGAAATCCAAGATCTTCCGCAGGCAGGAAGACAGATCAGGTGCGGTCACTGCGGTCAAGGTGCTCAACTACGAGTTTCCGACGCCGGCCGATATCGCGCAGTTTCACAACGAGTTCGACATCATCAGCGGCCTGAAAGTTCCCGGAATTCGCGGCGCGCTGCGAAAGACGCGAGAGAACAGCCGCCACGTCATCGAAATGGAATGGGTGGACGGCGAGAACCTCAAGACCGCCTTCCGTCAAAAATCCTCCGACATCATCGACGTCCTGCATATCGCCATCGCGACAGCGCGCGCGCTGGCGGAGATTCATCACCACCATGTCATCCACAAGGACATCAGCCCCTTCAACATCCTCGTCGATCTGCAGGAGCGCCGGGTCTGGCTCATCGACTTCGGCATTGCGACGGTTCTCGACCTCAAGCAGCCCTATGTGAGCAATCCCGAGCTGATCGAAGGCACGCTTGCCTACTGCTCGCCGGAGCAGACCGGGCGCATGAATTGCCCCGTGGACTTCCGCGCCGATCTCTATTCCATGGGCGCCACGTTCTACGAGGTTCTGGCCGGGGCGATTCCTTTTCAGGCCGCCGACGCCATGGGCATGGTGCACGCGCACCTAGCCCAGATCCCCGCGCCCTTGAGGCAGCTCAACCCCAGAGTACCCGCGGCGCTCTCGGCCATCGTCGACAAGCTTCTGGCGAAGGGCCCCGACGATCGATACCAGTCCGCCGACGGCCTGCGACACGACCTCGAGCGTTGTCTCCAGGACTTCCAGAAATACGGCGCGAGCGCTCCCCTGTTCCCCCTCGGCGAAAAAGATCACTCGATGATCTTCCGCCTCCCGTACCGCATGTATGGACGCGAGCCGGAGGTGGCCACGCTTCTTGGCGCATTTGACCGCTGTGCGGATGGCGCGTGCCTGCTCGTCCTCGTCGGTGGCTACTCTGGCACGGGCAAGACGTCGCTCGTCCACGAGGTGCACAAGCCGATTACCGCGCGGCGCGGATATTTCAGCAGCGGCAAGTTCGACCAGTTTCAGCGGGCCACGCCCTACGTCGCATTCGTCGAGGCCTTCAAGGACCTGGTCGACACCCTGCTGACCGAGCGCGAGGAGCGTCTCAGCGCCCTGCGGGAGCAGATCCGCGCCGCGGTGGGCGCCGAGGGCCGCGTCATCGCCAACGTGCTGCCGAACCTCGAGCTCATCATCGGCCCGCAGCCGGCGATCCCCGACGTCGGCGGCGCCGAGGCTCTGAACCGGTTCAACTACCTGTTCCGCAAATTCGTTCGGGCGCTCTGCACCGAGGCGCATCCGGTCGTCATCTTCATCGACGACATGCAGTGGGCGGACTCCGCCTCGCTCAACCTTCTGCACGTGCTGATGACCGACCCCGACTGCGGCCATTTCATGCTGGTGTGCGCCTATCGTGAAAACGAAGTCAGCGCGGCGCATCCATTCATGCAGACCGTCCATGACATCTGCGAGTCCGGCCTGACGCCGGAGATCATCCGGATCGGCAATCTCACGGAAGACGACCTTGGCGCCATGCTCGCCGACGCGCTCGGCTCGACGCGGGAGGCGGTCGCGCCTCTCGCCGCTCTCGCGCATGACAAGACGCAGGGAAACGCCTTCTTCGCGACCGAGTTCCTCAAGTCGCTCGCGGCGGAGCGCCTTCTCGCCTTCGATCCCGCGACCACGCGCTGGTGGTGGGACGCCACCCTCATCGCGCAGAAGAATATCGCCGAGAACGTCGTCGACCTGATGGCGTACAAGGTGCGCCGGCTCGATCCCGCCGTGCAGGAGACGTTGCGGCTCGCCTCATGCATCGGCAGCCGGTTTGATCTCGAAACGCTTTGTGTCGTGCAGCGCCGTGACCCTGCGGATGAAGCGGTCCGGCTGAAAGTCGCCCTCGGCGCGGGGCTTCTCTGCCAGCTCGAGGGCGCGAACTACAAATTCAGTCACGATCGCGTGCAGCAGGCCGTTTATTCGCTGATCCCCGAGAACGATCGGGCGAGCGTTCATCTGGAGATCGGCCGTCTGCTGCTTGCGAGCGCGCCCGAAGATCAGCGGGAAGAGCGCATTTTCGATATCACGAATCAGCTCAACAGCGGCCGCTCCATCATCACGGACCGCGAAGCCCAGATCGAGTTGGCGAAGCTCAATCTTCAGGCAGGCAATCGCGCCAAGCTCAACTCCGCCTTTCCGACTGCGCTCGATTATTTCGAGACCGGCATTTCCCTCGTCGAACTCGGCGTCGAACCGTGGAAAAAAGCTCCGACGCTCATGCGCGAGCTTTTCGTAGAGTCGGCGGAGGCCGCCTATCTCAGCGGCGAATTCGAACGTTCGGACGCGCGCGTTCGCACGTTGCTCACGGAGCTCGACGACATCCTAGACAAGGTCAAGCCCTACGAGGTGCGGATCTTAGCCTATCAGGCGGATAACCGCTTTCACGAGTCGATCGAAGCCGGACTCGAAGCCCTCGCGCAACTCGGCGAGCGCTTCCCTCCGCGTCCCAATTCTCTGCACGCCCTCGCCGATCTCACTGCGACGCAGATCGCGCTCAGCCGCTACTCCCCCACGGATCTGATGTCTTTGCCGCCGATGGTTGATCCGCGGAAAATCGCCGCGATGCGCATCATCGCGCACATCACGTCCCCGGTTTACTGGGGCAGGCCGAACCTGCTGCCGCTGATCGTGTTCCGCATGGTTCGGCTCTCCCTGCGTTACGGAAACAATGCGCTCTCCTGCTTCGCCTATGGCTCCTACGGGGTCATCACGTGCGGCGTTCTCGGATCCATGCGCAGAGGGGCGAGGTATGGCCGTCTTGCGCTCGATTTGCTCGAGAAGCTGAATGCGAAGGAGTGGAAGGCCCAGATCCGCATCCCGCCTTACTGCCTCACCTTTCACTGGACCGAGCATGTGCGGAACAGTCTGCGTCCGTTGCAGGAATCTTTTCAGATCGGGCTCGAGACCGGCCAGATCGATTCCGCCTGCATCAGCACGAACGTTTACTGCATCCACTCCTTTCTGTGCGGCAGACCGCTGGGGCGCGTGGAGGAGGAAGCCCGCGCCTACAGCGCCTTGTACCGGCAGTACAAGCAGGAGACGAACTACAACTACAACGAAGTCTACCGGCAGAGCATGCTGAACTTCATGGGCCGCAGCGCGGACCCCGTCCGGCTCGTGGGCGAAACTTTCGACGAAGATCGCATGATCGCGCAAAATCGCGAGCGCGGCGACAAGACTGGCGCCTTTTTCATCCACTTCTTAAAATTGTTGCTCAGCTACCATTTCCGCCGCTTCGCCGAAGCGCGCGAGCACGCCCGCTCCGCCCGCAAGCTGCTGGACGCCGTTCTCGGCAAGTTCGAGATCCCGAACCTCAGTTTCTATGGCGCGCTCTCCACGATTGCGCTCGCGGAACAAGCTCCCTGGGCCAAGCGGCGGCGCCTGCTGCTCAATGCGCGCCTCGACATGATGCGGCTGAGATACTGGGCGCGCTTCGCCCCGGAAAATTACCGTCACAAGTACGACCTGTGCGCCGCCGAATACGCCCGCGTGGTCGGAAACGAGAATGCGGCGCGGCTCGCCTACGACCGCGCCATCACCGGCGCCTCGCAGAATGAGTTCCTTCACGAGCAGGCGCTTGCTTTCGAGCTGGCGGGACGCTTCTACGCTGCAACGAACCGTCCGGTGCTGGCGGAGTTTCATCTCAAAGCAGCCTACAACGCCTATCGCGAGTGGGGCGCCGCCGCCAAGCAGCGCGATCTCGTGGATCACTTCCCCAAATACATCACAACCCAAAGCCTTTCGACGCTCGCCGGAGGGGAAGGCGGAATCGATTTGAGCACCTCCATGCTGAACGGGGCCGTGCTCGACATCAGCACCGTGCTCAAGGCCGCGACCATCATTTCGCGCGAGGTCGTGCCTTCCAACCTGCTTTCCGTGCTGATGAAGATTGTGATTGAGAACGCGGGCGCGCAACGCGGCTTCATTCTACTCGATGCGGCGGACGGGCTCGCTATCCAGGCGCGTGGCGAGGACGCCGGCGCAACGATCGAAGTGCTGCAAAACCTTCTTGCTGAGACGAGCGAGGATCTTTCCGTCCCGCTCGCCCAGTTCGTCCACCGGACACGGGAGCCATTGGTCATCGCCGACGCCTTATCGGACGAACGCTGTCGCTCCCAGCCCTATATCGTGAAAAGGCGGCCTGTCTCCATCCTCTGCGTTCCCGTCCTGAACCGCGGACGCAGCGTCGGCGTGCTTTATCTGGAAAACAACCTCGCTCCCGGGGCGTTCACGCGGGAGCGGGTCGACCTGCTCACGCTGCTTTCGGGACAGATCGCCGTCTCCATCGACAACGCCATGCTCTACGAGAAGCTCGAGCAGAAGGTTGCCGAGCGCACAGCCGAACTGGACCAGGAAAAACGCCGCAGCGACGATCTGCTGCATAACATCCTCCCTGCCGAGACCGTCGACGAATTGAGGCGCAACGGCCGCGCGGAGGCGCGGCACTACGACCGCGTCACGGTTCTCTTCACCGACTTCGAAGGCTTCACCCACCTCGCCGAGACCCTCTCGCCGACCGATCTCGTGCGCGAGCTCGACGAGTGCTTCAACGCCTTCGACGCCATCGTCGCCAAGCACGGCGTGGAGAAGATCAAGACCATCGGGGACGCCTACATGGCCGTCGGCGGCCTGCCGGTGCCGAACTCGACGCATCCCGACGATGTGGTGCAGGCAGCGCTCGAGATGCGCGCCTTCATCGCGGAACGTTGGAGGAGCGTCGGCCCCTACCTTGGCATGCGCATCGGCGTGCATACCGGCCCCGTCACCGCGGGCATCGTCGGGAAGAGGAAATTCCAATACGACGTCTGGGGAGACACGGTGAACATAGCCGCACGCATGGAGTCATCCGGCGCGGTCGGCCAGGTAAACATCTCCCAGGCCACGCACGACTTCCTCGGCGCGCGCTTCGAATTCGTTCCGCGCGGCGAACTCGAGGCGAAGGGAAAGGGGAAGCTCGCCATGTTCTTCGTCGATCATCTGAATCCTTCGCAGCCGAGCACCGCGGGGCGGAACGAAGACCGACGAATCGAGCAACATTCGCGACCTTGAGGGCAGTACGCAGATGACCGTCCAGACCGCCACGCAGCCCGATCCCACGCGCAAAATCATAGAAGAATGCAAGAGGGAGACCCAGATTCGATACAAGTCGAAGGGGAACACGTTCTTCCGCGCGCGGATGCGCGGCGTCAACTCCATCCAGGTCGGCAAGTCGAAGATCATCGACAGTCCGCTGACGATCACGCTCGAGTGGATCTTTCAAAAGTACCGGCGCCTGCGCAAGGCGCGGCGGCGTTTCGCCGCCGAGTTGTTCCCGCGGCATCCTGAGCTTCCCGTCGGACATCGCGACAGCCGTCTTGTCGGGCGCATCGTCTTTGCCGGCGATCGTGGCCAAGGGCCGCCGATTCACAACCTGCATCTCGAGTTCTGGGGCCGCACCTACTGGTTCGCCTGGCGGAAGATCAGCGAGGGCCGTACAGATGCAAAGGGCTACTTCGCATTGCCCTTTCCTCTTCGCGCCGCCCGAAACCTCTCCATGCGATCCCTGAGCCTCGAAATCCAGAAGACCACGAGAGTGTACTTCAAGGACGACGCTCCGCATTTTCATTGCGACCTCTTCAAGGCCATTCCTGTCGCCAAGAGCGACCTCATCGGCCTGGACTACAACCTGCGCACGATCCCGCTCGATTACTGGCTCTACGATCCGAGCGCGGTGACGCCCCGCGCCGTCGTCGACGATTCCGGCTCGCCCGAGACCTATTCCCAAGGCCGGGAGGATGCACTCATCGAACAGGTCATCCCCCTCGAGATCACCAAGATCAAGCACCTCAAACAGATCGAACTCGCCCCCGACACGCTGACCGTCGAAGATATCGAGAACGACTATCCCTTGAACCTGACGCGCTGCATCGAGAAGCGCCTCCCCGACTACGCCCGGGGCTACACGCGAGGCGACGACTGGTTCGGTGAGCGGATGATGAACGGCATGAACCGTGGCTCTTTCGTCCCGGACGCCGCGCGGCCTGGCCACTACTGGATCCGTTACTTCGGCGTCTGCTGGTACGACGTCAATGATCTCTATGCGCTGCCGGATGTCGCCATCCTCTTCAAACTTAAAGACGACGGACTGCCCATTCCGCTCGAGATCCGACTCACCGGGCAGCTGAGCCGCAGCGACCATGATCCTTTCCACACCCGGGTGTTCAGCCCTGCAGACGGAGACGCCTGGCTCCAGACGAAACGTGTTGCACGCGTTACGGGAGCCTTCTGCACCGAGGTCGAGGAACACTTTGCCGGCACGCACCTAAACACCGAACAGTACGCCGTCGCCGCCTACAGAAATTTGCGCCTCAATCCGGTCGCCGGGCTGCTGCTGCCTCACCTCAAGGAAGTCTCTCTGATCAACCACACCGCGGACAAAGAGCTTATCGGCGGCTACATCCCCACCGCGAGCGCGCTCACCCGCGCCGGCCTTCAGCAGCGCACCCGCGACATCCTCAGCCTCCAGGACTGGCGCGGCTGGCGACCGATGGAAGCCATTAGCCCCGCGCACACCTGCGCGAAGGCCGAAAGTCTCTTCTGGGACGTGCTCGGCGAGTACGTGGACGAGTTCTTCCGCAGGCACGAAGACGGCATCAAAAGGCACTGGGGGGAAATTCAGCGCTTCGCCGACGATCTCGTCACGCACAGCGTCCCCGTCTTCCTCACCGCTCCACAGGACGCGCCCCCGCCCGACCCACGCTATCAGGAACTCGCCGCGAAACGCCTAAATTGCTACTCCCAGCAGTACGGATTCGATCCGCATCTTCCTCGCGAGACCATCCATGGGGAGCTCAAGACCGTGTCGCGGATTACCACCGCCAGCACATACGGGGCGGCTCCGCCCCTAGACTGGCAAAACCTCAAGGAGGCCTGCCGCTACATCATCATGCAGGCCACCTACATGCACACCTGGATCAACGAGCATCAATACGATGACCTCGGCGAGGTGCGTTACAGCTGCGGCGGCCTGCGCTTCGGCGACCGGCCCTCGGGAATCATGGCGCCGGAGAGCGACAACGACATCGCCCCCGATCTCACCCGCAGCACGCAGATGCTCTGGTTCACGAACTTCCTCTCCCGCACCGAGTACGGCTTCATCACGCGTAACGAGGAACGAGACGTCGATCCGCTCCTCATCCGCCTGCTGGAGGAGCGGCGCGAAAAGTTCAAGGCGCTCGAAGTCGACATCGACGCCATAGAATCGCGAATCAACATCTGATTGCGGTGTGAGACCCATGAAGACAGAACGATTCTCGCTCCTGCTCGTCATCCGCCGCGCGATCGGCAGCGCCTACGACAAAGCCGAGCTCTGGGTCTACGCGAAGGGGTTCGCCCTGATGCTGGCGATATTCCTCTGCCTGCCGAAGCGTCAGCGTATGAGCCACAACAATGGCATTGCGGCCACCGGCACCCTGCGCATCGTCGACGATCCGCGGTTCCCCGGGCACGCGTTTTTCGCCCCCGGCAAGGTCTATCCCTGCCGCATCCGCCACGCGTCCGCCAGCCTCCTCGACGACGCGATAAACGACGTCCGAGCCATTTCGATAAAGTTCTCGGACCAGCGTATGCGGAGCCCCTTCGACATCGAGATGAACACCGGCGCCGTCAGCCCATTCTGGTCCGCCCTCAGTTTCCTGAAGTTCGCAAGCTTGCGCCAGGAGAAGTGGGCCGTCGCCTATCAGAATTACAATCGCCTCTATCCGGACGGCCTGAAAGGCAACCTCGCCGGCGGTCGCAGGCACGTCAGCTCCTTCCACAACCTGCGCTACTCCTGCATGACGCCGTTCCTCTACGTCGGCGACGACGGCATCAAGCGCTACGCGAAGTACCGTGTGCTCCCCCTCAAGCGCGAAGACGAGAGCGGCATCGATCCCAACCCCAGCGAGTGGGATTGGTGCAACCAGCGCATTCTCCCGCATGAGACGCGCGGGAGGAACTACCTCAAATACGAGTACCAAGACCGCGTCGCTCGGGAAGGCGCGAAGTACCGCATGCAGATCCAGACGAGACAGGCCCAGGACGACGACGATCCCGAGGTTTTCAACAACACGGTCATTTGGGATGAAAGCGTTTACCCTTGGCAAGAGCTCGCGGTCATCGACATCGAGAAGACGCTCGATTGGGAGGAGAGCCTCCTCACCACCTTCAGCGTCAAGAACATGCCGAAAACGCTCGGCGTTCTGCCGGCAAACTCCATCTACGACTACAATTCCCTCAACTACATGCGCGCGCACAGTGAGCTGGCGCGCAAGGCCCGTCTGCTCTCCTACAAACTCTTCGGCCTGCCTCCGCCCATTCCAGACAACGACAATCGCAACGTCTCCGGCTGGGGAGAGTGAGGGGTAAGGTCATCACGACGGGTAAGGTCATCACGACAAGGCGCCAGACCCTGGACGCCGAGAGAGTTCCACTGGTACACCTCAAACACGCTCGGCAGGATGAGGGCGACGATCGGGGTAGGACGGTCGCACACAGCTACAGCTTATGATTAGGGGCTGTCGGATTCGCTCAGAGCTTGCTCTCGGAAGGGCGGTTCATGGGTCAACCTACGCCTTGGGCCGAAGCGGGCTCCCGACGTCGGCGCATTTGCCTCAGCTCCATAGGCGAGACCCTCGTGCGAGCCGGCATATTGGTACTGAGCGATCGCTGTTTGGCCGCTCTCTCCGCGGCGACTGACCTCACTGGGGGGCGGGCGGGAGTAACGCTCCTCGCTTTGCTGCTCGCCCCGATCTCTCTATAAGCGCGGAAGCAATTTACCTGAACCGGGACGGCGTTGAGAGCTGGGAGCCAAAAGGGGATGTTTCTGCAACCGGAGGGACAGCTCGTCCGAATTCTCGCGCAAGCCACTGCGACTCAACCCGAATGACGTTGGTATGAGCTAGTGCGTCGGCTTAGGGTCAAACGTGACCTCGCGGGGAGGGCCGCTCTTGGCGCAAAGCGGACAAGATAAAGGTCGTGAATGTAGATCGGTGAAAACTGCGCTCCGAGCTTCAACGAACCGTCCGCCTGTGGCATGCCCACCTTCATGTCGGCAAAGCCCGGGTAGTAGTCCGCGAGTTTGGCCTGAAGAGGCGAGCGGCCTTGCTCCAGGAGCATCAGCCCAGCGACCGCCGCCATTGGCTTGGTCATGGACGCGAGTGCGAATACGGCGGCGAGCGGAATCGGCGTATCTTTTGTCGAATCGAGCTAGCCGTACCCCTTGTAGTGGATCGTCGCGTGCGATTGCGACCACGGCGCCGGACACACGTTTTGCGGCCATCTCGCGGGCGAAGAAATCGTCCAGCCGGGCCAAAACCTGTTGCGAGAATCCGACGTCGTTCGGCTTTGCTTCGGGCAACGGCGCGGCTTTTGCGACATCCAGAACCATACCGGCAACCACTGCCACGGTTCTCACTGTCCCACTTAAAGGCGGATCAATCTTGCCGATTATTGTTGCAACCGGGGTGTGCCCGGGCTGTATGCTTAAATCACGCCTGAAAGAGCTACAAGCCAAAGGCCTGGCTGGTGGATTCGTCTGACTGCCGCGGTTGCCTTGGTGCATTAGCGATCGCCGCGGATACGACGATTCTTTGCGCCGGGCGCGGCCACAAGCAGAACAGCTCGAGTCCGATCGAGCGTTGTAGGGGAGGACCAGATGCGAGCAGACCGACATGAGCCCCTTGCGCGACACGCT
>WNFR01007707.1_pt1 | contig 10934 bp, 12 predicted proteins | sample 5400221 | NCBI WGS metagenome assembly WNFR01 (sample SAMN13153357, study PRJNA577476) | soil metagenome | isolation source: 40 cm soil under Madrone tree | place: USA:California | collected 2016-06-14 | reverse complement strand
GATTTCGCTCGTGACGATGATGCTCTCCACGGGGATCCTGATCATCGTGGGGGTGCTGAGCGGATGGCTGCCGGCGATGCAGGCGGCAAAATTGGATCCTGTGGAAGCCCTTCGCTACGAGTGACCGGACAGACCCCCCCTCCCCTGTTTTTCATAAGTGTTCATTCTAAAGCTACTTAAAGTCGTTTGTTTTCACACACTTTTGCAAGTGTTGATTCTAAAGGGACTTACAGTGAAGGAATGCGCAAAATGCCGATTCGACTAAGCGCCATTCAGGAGAATGGCGTTCCCAGGGGGACTAAAGCAAGAACGCCAGCAAGATGCTGGCGTTACAGACGCGGGGCGCAAGATTACCCAAAACTGATGGTACGCGAATAGTAACCGTTTGTCAAGGAAAAACAGCTTGGTGTCAACCTCTTTTTTAAAATGTCCCCTGGTTTACCTCGATTAAAATGCCCTTCGGGCTCACTTAGGTCAATTTTGGCCGAGGAGGGCGTCGAAGTAGGCGCGCATATCGGGGGAGTCCCATTGCTGGGGGCCGATGATTTTGCGGGCAATTTTGCCGCGGCGGTCGACGACGTAAGTTTCTGGAATCACAGAAGTTCCATAGGAAAGGGCGATAGGGGAGCCGCGATCCTTGGAGTTGGGGTCGCGGTAGGTGGGGAAGACGATGCCCTGGTCGATGATGAACTTTGAGAAGGCGTAGGGATCTTCGTCAGCGGCTACGCCGAGGACGAGCCCATTACGCGACTCAATGTATTTCTGCAGGCGGTTGAGCGAAGGCGCCTCTTCGACGCAAGGTGGGCACCAGCTGGCCCAAAAGTTGAGGACCACCACTTTTCCGCGCAAGTCCGACAAATGGCTGGGCTTACCCGATAGATCGAATGCGAAGTCCTTGGCGGTTTGTCCGGCAATGGAAGCTTCACCCTGGCGGTAACTTGGCATGGCAAAGAGCGCGATTAAGCCGATCCCGAACGCTAAGGCGCCCCACGCCAGAACTCTTCGGCCTGTTCCCATGGATGCTATACTAACGTAACTGCCGCGAATTGCGAACGGTCGCTCCCATCGCTCCCAACCAGACCATGCCAACGCATTCCGCACAGAGCGAATCGCTCACCGCCACCCTGGAAGGCACGCCCCATCAGCGTCTTACCGCGATTGTTCCGGCGCGCAACGAAGAAATATCCATTGAGACGTGCGTGAGATCGCTGGCACGGCAGGCGGAGATTGCAGAAATCTTTGTGGTGAACGACCAATCGACGGATCGCACGGCGGAAATTGTGCGCGGAATGATGCGGGAGATACGGAATTTACGGTTGCTGGAGGCGGGAGAGATTTCCGCCGGGTGGACCGGAAAGAATCATGCGGTGTGGGGAGGGGCGAAGCAGGCGACGAGCCGGTGGCTGTTGTTTACGGATGCCGACGCGGAGTTGCGCGATGGGGCTGTAGCGCGAGGGCTGCAGATCGCGGAAGAGACAGGCGCAGCGATGGTCTCGTTCTCGCCGGAGCAGGTTACGAAGAGTTGGTATGAAAAGGCGTTGATTCCCTTTGTGTACTGCCGGCTGGCGAAATATTTTTCGTACGACGCGGTAAATGACGAAAAGTCAGAAGCGGCCGCGGCCAACGGTCAATTCTTGATGATTCGCCGCGATGTCTACAATGCGATGGGCGGTCATGAAAGCGTTGCGGGGGAAGTGCTGGAGGACGTTGCGCTGGCGAAGCGGGCGAAGAAGGCGGGATACCGGATTTGGTTTGGTCCGGGCGCGGGCGTGGTGAGCGTGCGGATGTACCGGTCGTTTGCCGCAATGTGGGAGGGGTGGAAGAAAAATTTGTATCTGTTGGTTGGAGGGACGCCCGGCGCGGCATATCGCGAATTAGTTTCGGTGGTGCCGTGGATTCCGTTTGCGCTGCTTGTTCTCGGGCTGAAGGTGCCGATTGCGTTTGTGGCGGGATTGGGACTTCTGGTGGCGCGACATGCGGTGTATGCGAGCACTCTGCTGCGTAACCAATTCAGGGGTGCCTACATCCTGTATTACATGCCAGGCGTATTGTTGTATGCAGGTGTGCTTTGGGCGTCGCATCGTGCGCATGCGCAGGGAGTTGTGGAGTGGAAGGGGCGACGGGTTTCTGTGAAGGCGGCGGGGTAGGAAATCGGGATCGCGGGTGTAACTGCGGGCAAGGTGGCGACGGAAACCTATGGTTCTGATCACGCGAAAGATTGAGTTTTCAGCTTCGCATCTTTATCACAATCCGGCGCTTTCGCCGGAGGAGAACCGGCGCGTCTTTGGGAAGTGCAATAACCCACATGGGCACGGGCACAACTACTCGCTGGAAGTTACCGTGGCAGGTGAGCCGGACCCGATAACCGGAATGGTGCTGGATTTGAAGGAATTGAAAGAGATTTTGGAGCGCGAAGTGATGCAGCGGATGGATCACCGGTTCTTGAATTATGAGGTGGATGAGCTGAAGGGGCAGATTCCGACTTGCGAGAATATCGCGCGCGTGATTTGGCAATTGCTGGAGCCGAAGATCAAGCAGGGGCGGTTGCATCGCGTGCGGCTGTATGAGTCGGCGGATTTGTTTGCGGATTGTTACCGGAATGGCCTGGACGCGGGAACATTTTGATGAGTCAATCGCCAAAAATTGAGGTGGGTCGTCGGTATCGGTTTGCGGCTTCGCACCGGCTGCATTCGGATAAGTTCAGCGAGGAGGAGAACGCGCGCGTGTTTGGGAAATGCGCGAATCCTTACGGGCATGGGCACAACTATGTGCTGGAGGTCAGCGTCTCGGGCGACGTGGACCCGGCGACGGGGATGATTGCGAATTTGGCGGAGCTGGATAGTTTCGTGGAGCGCGAAGTGATTGCGGTGTTCGACCATAAGTCGTTGAATGAGGATGTGGAGGCGTTTCGCAGCGTTGTGCCCACCACGGAGAATTTGTGCATTGAGATTTTTGAGCGCCTGAAGAATTTCCCGAAGGCGAAGCTCGAGCGAGTGCGAGTGCAGGAGACGACCAACAACAGCTTTGAATATTCGGGAGAATAAGAAATAGGACTTTTCCTCAAGGGCTAAAGCCCGTTGAGGGTGCCTTGTAATGTCGGAGCTAAAGCTCCGACCCCCAAAAGCGGAGGAGCGTATCGTGACCAAACCAACCGAGGAGATTTTGCTCAGCGAAAATAAAGACGACGCGAAGCAGGAGAGTGTGGCTGCCCTGGTGCGGAAGATGATTGCGCTGATTGGGGAGGATCCGGAGCGCGAAGGGTTGAAGAAGACGCCGGAGCGGTATGAGAAGGCGCTGAAGTTCTTGACCAGCGGGTATCACCAGAACGTCGATCACTTGTTGAATGGGGCGACGTTCAGCGTGTGCTATGACGAGATGGTGGTGGTGAAGGACATCGAGTTTTTTAGTTTGTGCGAGCATCACTTGTTGCCATTTTTCGGGAAGGCGCACGTGGCGTATTTGCCGAGCAAAAAGGTGATTGGGTTGAGCAAGGTGGCGCGGCTGGTGAATATGTTCGCGCGGCGGCTGCAAATTCAGGAACGATTGACCAGTCAGATCGCCAGGGCGATTGAGGAGAAAATCGCGCCGCAGGGAGTCGGCGTGATTATCGAGGCGCGGCATTTGTGCATGCAGATGCGCGGTGTCGAGAAGCAGCACGGGCAAGCGGTGACCAGCGCGATGCTGGGGGCATTTCGAGAGAACAAGCAGACGCGGGATGAGTTTTTGGCGCTGGTGGGGAAGAAGCAGAGTTGAGGTCGCGATGTGAGCACGACGCGCGACAGCAGGACAGCCAGAAATGGCTGTCCCACTGAAGCTCGGCTGTTACACCGCTACTTGATATCGACGGACGCTTGGGTGTTTTCCCATTCCATGCGCATGGTGCAGGCGTTTCCATTTTGATCGAAGGCGATGGTGAAATTTTCGACGGGCGCTGAAGTTTTCGAGACTTTCATGTCGATGCGCGCGAGGTCATTGTCCGGGCCCGGGTAGGCGGTACCCCATTCGCCGGTTTTCTTGCTGATGACGAGAGTCCACTTATCTTCACCGGGAATTGCGAAGATTGTGTATTTGCCGGCGGGGACCGTTTTGCCGCCGACCGTAATGTCGGAGCTCGTCGCGAACGTGGTCGCTTCATTGGCTCCGGCGCGCCAGACCTGGCCGTAGGGGACCAAGCCGCCAAAAATTTTGCGGCCCTTGGCGCGTGGACTGGAGTAATCGACGGTAATGTCTTTGCCGCCGGAGAGCTTGCACTCGGCTTTAGCGGGTGGGCTGGGACGCGGCTTCTTTTCCTGCGCACTGGCGACGGAAGCGGACCAGAGTAAGAGACAAACCGACAGGGTTGCACACCAGGAAGTTGCTTTGCGCATGAGAAGTTCTCCTTTTGTCCTACATAAAGTGGTAAATCGCGGCTATGCGAAGTGATACTGCCATGCCTAGGCCCCGCTGCCAAGCCCCACGTTTTGTTTGAGTTTGCTTTACAGGTTTGTAAGTATTGTGTTAGCCTGAACAGGTCGAAGAGAAGAGGAAAATTCAGGGGACGACGGAGAGGGGCACTTGAGCGAAGCCAAAGCAGTGTTGATCGAACAGTTCCGAGCCCATGTAAAGGATACAGGCTCACCGGAAGTGCAAATTGCGCTTTTGAGCGAGCGGATCAACTATCTGACGACGCATCTCAAGTCCCACGTAAAGGACCACGCATCCCGCCGCGGGTTAATTATGATGGTGAACAAGCGCCGGCGGTTGCTGGACTATCTCAATCGGCGTGACCCGGATCGGTATCGCGAGATTGTCGAACGGCTTAGCCTGCGCAAGTAGCCGCGGTTTAGAACGGCGGCATCCACTGCGTTTCCGCAAAAGTTCCAGTTGGGGTATGTCGGCGGGTTGCTCTGTGGCCGCCAGTGAATTGTCAGGCGAACGGTCGTAGCCAGTTGTTCTCGTGGTGTGGACCGCGTTAGCGTTACCCTCGCAAGACCCTCATCTCTTTCTACTTACAAATGAGCGGAGACGCATTCTCCGCAGAACCGCTTCGCTGAAGCGAAGCTAAAGGAAAATGAGTTATGTCTGAAAACAATGTTACGCCTACCCCGCACCAAGTGACGGTAGAGGTTGGCGGGCGTCCACTGATTCTGGAGACAGGGAAGATTGCCAAGCAGGCAAACGGTTCGATTGTGGCGCGTTACGGGGATACGGTGGTGCTGACCACGGCGTGCATGGCGCCGACGGCGAATGACCGCGATTTTCTGCCGCTGACGGTGGATTATCGCGAAAACACGTACTCCGCGGGAAAAATTCCGGGTGGATTTTTCAAGCGCGAAGGGCGGCCTTCGGAAAAAGAGATTTTGACCTCGCGGCTGATTGACCGGCCGATGCGGCCGCTGTTCCCGGAATCATGGCGCAATGAGACGCAGATCGTGAGCATGGTGTTGTCGGCGGACAGCGACAACGATCCCGATGTGATTGCGGTGACCGGAGCCTCGGCGGCTTGCTACGTGTCGGATTTGCCGTTCGAGAAGCCGATTGCGGCGGTGCGCGTGGGACTGCTGGATGGGCAGTTGGTGGCGAATCCTACGGTGGCCGAGCAGAAGAAGAGCTTGCTGAACATCGTGATCGCGGGAACGGAAGAAGCGATCGTGATGGTGGAGTCCGGCGCTCTGGAGGTTTCCGAAGAAGCGGTGGCGGACGCGCTGGAGTTTGGGCACGCGCAGATCAAGAAGATCGTGGGCGCGATCAAGGAGCTGTTCAAGAAGATTAATCCGAAGAAGGTGACCGTCGAGCCGCTGCCGTTTGATGCGGCGCTGTACAAGGAGATAACGAAGAAGTACGGCGAGCGCCTGCACGATGCGCTGGATACGAAGAAACATCCGAAGAAGGAAAGCTATCACCTGGTGGATGCGCTGAAGGAAGAGATTGTCGAGGCCATCCCTGAGGACGACGAAGAGAAGCGCACGCTGGCGAAGCGCGCTTTTGAGCGGTTGCGCGAGGAATTTTTCCGCGACGACATTTTGAACAAGCGGCGGCGTCCGGATGGGCGCGCGTTCGACCAGATCCGGCAGATCACTTGCGAAGTCGGGTTGCTGCCGCGCGTGCATGGCTCGGCGCTATTTACGCGCGGAGAGACGCAGGCGCTGGCGACGCTGACGCTGGGCACGAAGGAAGACATGCAGCGGCTGGACCTGCTGTTCGAGCAAGACCAGTTCAAGCGTTTTATGCTGCACTACAACTTTCCGCCATTCAGCGTGGGCGAAGTGAAGTTTCTGCGCGGGCCGGGACGGCGCGAGATTGGCCACGGTGCGCTGGCGGAACGGGCGCTGTTGAACTTGCTGCCGGCGGAAGCGGAATTCCCGTACGCGATGCGGCTGGTCTCGGACATTCTGGAGTCGAACGGCTCGTCGTCGATGGCTACGGTCTGCGGCGGTTCGCTGGCGTTGATGGACGCAGGCGTGCCGCTGAAATCGCCATGCGCGGGTATCGCGATGGGCCTGGTGGTAGGCGACGACAAGAAATATTCGATTTTGACGGATATTGCCGGAGCGGAAGATCACTACGGCGATATGGACTTCAAAGTTGCCGGAACGCGCGCGGGAATTACGGCGCTGCAGATGGACATCAAGGTCCTCGGCATCAGCATCGCGATGATGCGCGAGGCTCTGGCCCAAGCGAAGAAGGCGCGGCTGGAAATTCTCGACATCATGGACAAGACGCTGCCGGAAGCGCGGACTGCGATTTCGACGTACGCTCCTCGGCTGTACAAGCTGCATATTCCTACGGACAAGATTCGCGACTTGATTGGTCCGGGCGGGAAGAAGATCAAGTCCATCATCGAGGCTACCGGCGTGAAGATCGACGTGCTGGAAGACGGCACGGTGCACATTTTCTCCACCAGTGGCGCGGGAGGAGATTCGGCGCTGCAGATGGTGCGCGAAGTGACGGCTTCGGCGGAAATCGGGAAGACCTATCTGGGCAAGGTGGTGCGCTTGGCCGAGTTCGGCGCTTTCGTCGAGCTTTTCCCGGGGACGGACGGATTGCTGCACATCAGCGAGATTTCGGAGCATCGCATTCGCGACGTTCGCGATGAGCTGAAGCTGGGCGACCAGGTGCTGGTCAAGGTCCTATCGATCGAAGGCAACAAGGTCCGGCTCTCGCGCAAGGCGCTGATTCGCGAAGCGCGCGAGAAGCAGCAGAAGAAAGAGGCGGCTGGAACCGGCGGCGGTGGCAGCACCACCGGCGGGACTAGCGGAGCTACCGAGTAGCTCGAGAAGACCAACAAGACAAAAGATAACGCAGAGTCGCGGAGTTCGCTGAGACTCGCAGAGAAGAGAAAGGCCCGGCAAGTTTTTGCCGGGCCTTATTTCTTTTTCGGGATTGCGATTCGGCCGCCTGAGCGGCCGCTACAATTAATTGCTAGTTGCGGGTGTGGTGGACTGCGTCCAGGGCGCCCCAGAGCGCGGTCAGGGCTTCATTGGCGGTAGCCACGACTTCGTCGTTGGCATTGGTATCCGAGTGTTCGTCGAGCCAGGCGCGCCAGGCTTCGCGGTGGGCTTTGTCGGCTTCTTCGTGGACCGCAAAGTAGGCCAGCGCAGCGGGCTTGTTGATGCCGTAAAACTTTTGGAGGCCCTCGATTTTGGTAGTGGCGATTTCGGGAACTTGCGCTTCGTAGGCGTAGAGCGCAGCGACAGCTTCCGCTACGGGGCGATCGCCGCAAATTTCGCGGAAAGTGGAAACTACGGCTTGCGTGCCGGGGAGGGCAGGGCAGCAGGTAATATCGTCTTCGCCGACTCCGACGGCGGCGGCGAAATCGCGCCAGAGCTTGGGATGCGGGGCGCTGGGATTTTCTTCTTCGGCGAGATTTTCCATCACCGTGGCGCGCAGGGGGCCTTCGGTACGGGCGGCCAGCACGCGGAGATGCTTGGGGAAGGCTTCGACGTGGCGGTAATACTGCGCTGCGTAGAGCTGCAGCGCTTCGCGGCTCAGCTTGCCGGCTTGCCAATCCTGATAGAAGGGGTGCTTCAGTAAGTTCCTCTCAGCGATTGCGGCGTCCAGCCGGGCGAGCAATTCGGTGTTAGCCATGGCTTCCTCCATCCCGCAAAGATTGCGGGCAACGGTGAAGCCGCGAATTGTAGCAAATTCCATAAGAGTTTGCTTGCGAGCGGCTTGGCAGTGCCCCGCAGGGCAAGTGCGGGCGAGATATCGGCGTTACGGATTGGCGCCACGGGACACGCTGTAGGTCAGAAAATAGGCTAGAAGCTTGGGGCGTGGCTGCGGCTGATGTCGGCGCCTACGCTGCTGAGTTTTTCCACGATGCCCTCATAGCCGCGGTCGATGTGGTAGACGCGGTCGATGATGGTTTCGCCGCTCGCGACCAGCGCCGCGAGGACCAGTCCGGCGCTGGCCCGCAGATCGGACGCCTGCACGGTGGTGCCGGAGAGCTGCGCGGGTCCACGGACTACGGCGCGGCGGCCGTCGACGGAAATGTTGGCGCCCATGCGCACCAATTCGCTGGCGTGCAGGTAGCGATTCTCAAAGATAGTTTCGGTGATGACGGAGGTGCCCTCCGCCTGCGTGGCCAGCGCCATGTATTGCGCCTGCATGTCGGTTGCAAAGCCAGGATACTCCTCGGTCGTGACGTCGGCGGCGATAAGTTTTGTTGCGGGGCGGACGCGCAAGGTGGACTCATCGACGATTTCAGTGTTGACTCCGGCTTGCTGCAGCTTGGCTATGACCGCGCCGAGATGATCCGGTGCGCAGTTGGCGATCGTCAAATCGCCGCCGGTGATCGCGCCGGCGATCAGGAAAGTGCCGGCCTCGATGCGGTCGGGAATCACCGTGTGCTCGGTGCCGTGGAGTTCCTTCACGCCGCGAACGCGCAGCGTGGATGTGCCGTCGCCTGCGATGCAAGCTCCCATTTTTCGAAGCATGACGATGAGGTCGGTAATTTCCGGCTCGCGTGCCGCGTTTTCGAGGATGGTTTCGCCGTCGGCGAGCGCCGCGGCCATCAAAATATTCTCGGTGCCCGTTACAGTGATTTTGTCGAAGATGATGTGCGCGCCCCTGAGGCGGCCGCGCTTCGGCACTTTGGCTTCAATGTAGCCATGGGACATGGTGATTTCCGCGCCCATCTTTTCCAGCGCGGCAAGATGCAGATCGATGGGGCGCGCGCCGATGGCGCAGCCTCCGGGAAGGGAGACGCGAGCGATGCCGAGGCGGGCCATGAGCGGGCCGAGCGTGAGAATCGAGGCGCGCATCGTTTTGACGAGTTCGTAGGGGGCTTCCGCATGGTTCAAGGTGGGCGTGGAGATGGTGTAATCGCCGGCGGGAATCTCCGTAGCGGAGACGCTGGCGCCCATGAACGCGAGGAGCTTGCTCATGGTGACGAGGTCGCGGACTTTGGGGATGTTGTGCACGGTTACCTGGTCCGCGGTGAGCAAAGCGGCAGCCATCACCGGCAGCGCGGAATTTTTCGCGCCGCTGACGGTCACGGTTCCGTGCAGGGGATTGCCGCCTTTGATTAGAAATTTGTCCATGTGAACCGAACCGCGGAAAAGGATAACGTACCCTTCGAGGCTCTGGGTAAAGAGACGCAGAGAACGCGGAGTTCCGCGGAGACGTTTCGCCGCGCTTGCCTACTCGCCCAGAGCTTCACGCAGATCTCCTTTCGCTCTCGCCAACTTTATCTTCGCGGCGCGCGCATCCACTCCCAGCTTCAACATCACCAACGCGGTGCGCAGGTTGTGTCCCGACTGACGCAAAGCGTGTTCCGACGCGGACAGGCTCTTGCCGCTGGCTTCGGCGAGGATGCGCAGGATTCGCTCCGAAACTTTCTGATTGGAGGGCTTTACGTCAATCATCAAGTTCTCGTAGACATGTCCTAGCCGCGCCATCGCCGCGGTAGAGAGCATGTTCAGCACCATTTTCTGCGAAGTCCCGGCTTTCAGGCGCGTTGAGCCGGTCAAGACTTCGGGACCTACTTCGGTGGCGATCAGAATCTTCGCCAAGCGCGCTACCGGGGTTCGCGGGTTCACCGTAATCGCCACTGTCGTCGCGCCAAGTTTGCGGGCATATTCGAGCGCCGAGAGCACGTACGGCGTCGCGCCGCTCGCGGTGATCCCGACTACCACGTCGCGCCGCGTCAGTTTTACTTCGCGCAAATCGCGCTCGGCGTTTGCGAGCGAATCTTCGGCGCCCTCCACGGCTCCGGTCACTGCACGCCGGCCGCCGGCAATCAATGCTTGCACGAGTTTCGGCGAAGTGCCAAACGTGGGCGGGCACTCCGCGGCGTCCAGCACGGCCATGCGCCCGCTCGAACCCGCGCCCGCATAAATCAGCCGCCCGCCGTTGCGAATGGCGCCCACGATGGCGTCAACCGCGCGTGCGATAGCGGGAAGCTCGCGGCCGACAGCAACCGCGACCTTGCGATCCTCGCGATTCATCAAGCGCACGATCTCCAGTGCCGACATACGATCGAGATTCTTCGACGTGCCATTGCGTTGCTCTGAGAGCCTGCGTTCTTTGGGCAGAGAGGGCATCCCTAAATTATAGCCGTGAGCATGAGCGCTCACGAGGAGCAACTCGGCGAGATGATGCGTTTTGCTGCGAGATTGTCAATATGCTCGGAAAGACTCGAAGCGAAGCCCCGACCTACTTAGTGCATACTGATGTCATGAGACTTCGAGAGAAGAAGACCGGTCAACGCCAGTCTGGAATCAGCGGCGAAAAAGAGAAGCGGCGAGAATTTGAGAAGCTTGTCAAACGTTTCCGCAACGCGACCGACCCAGAAAAGGCTAAGCGACTGGGCGACAAACTAGGCCGAGTGGTTTTTGGCGGCTGACGCTGAAAGTTGTTGAAAAGCGCGCTAGGAAACATAGCAACTCGACGGCAAGGAAATCCCTTCTCGCGAATCAGCTGTGATACAAAACAGAATTACTGGAAAACTTGCT
>WNFR01030694.1_pt1 | contig 10935 bp, 14 predicted proteins | sample 5400221 | NCBI WGS metagenome assembly WNFR01 (sample SAMN13153357, study PRJNA577476) | soil metagenome | isolation source: 40 cm soil under Madrone tree | place: USA:California | collected 2016-06-14 | reverse complement strand
TTTTGTTCGAGCGTTTTCGCTCCGGCCATGAAAGTTTCAGCCGTCTTCCGGAAGATTGGCCGGACTTGAGCGGTTCTGTTCATATTGCTGCCTGCCGCGCCGTAGCTTTTGCGAAGGCGGGCGGCAGCGTTTTTGCGCCGGCGTGAAAAGTTTCAGCCGTTTTGCGAAATGCTGTGATCATGGGAAGGCATAAATCCTAGCCACAGATTGCCACAGATAAACACGGATTCGGAATTTCTGATTGTCGGGTTTCCAGATCGCTTCCTCCAATCCGTGAAAATCCGTGTTCATCCGTGGCTGACGCAGTGAGGCTTGCAATTGCCTCAATGTTTCACCCATCAACTATTGGAGGACCGCCTGATGAAACTCGTACCAATCGTCGAGGTTATTTAGATTCACCGCGTCTTTTGGCGAAGAAGCGTTATCAGCGATGCCGCATGCGCCGAGAATACTCGTGCGCGTTTCGTCGTCGTGGTTGTAGCCGCGCACCGCCGCGTTGTGCTTTTCGATCGCGTCTCGATTTAACGACTTCGCATTCTTCTTCACCCACGCTTCGAACTGCGGATAGGTCGGTTTGTCTTGCTTGATGTAATCGCGAACGGCTTTCTCTTCGAGCCCGAGCGCAGCGAGCGTCATCGCATCGAAACCTTTGCCAACTCCGGGATAGCCGGAGGCAAGTTTACCGTTCTCCTCCAGGGAGACCTTCTGCCAAAGCCGCGGGAGATGGACAACGCCAAGCGGCCCGGCAATGCCGGAGCTGATTAGTGGGACATATGTGTCAGCCATAGTAACAGTTTTGGTAATCCCGGCGTGGAGGAATTGCAAGTTCAGCCCATGACGAAAACGTCCGCTCTTTTACCAGCGCCCACTCATCATGTCATTCTGAGCGAAGCGAAGAATGTCGGATTCATGTTGGGCCGACGACTAAATGGAAATAGAGTAGAGATGTTTTCTTCACTTAACATAACAGCGCCATTTATCAGATGAGTTGGCTTCGTTGAAGAGCACATGGATGTCGATGCAAGAACGCGAGTAGAACTTTGGCATTGTCAGAGGCAGACGTTCCCTGCAACTCTGGTGGCATGAAACCAGCGGCCACCATCCTTTTGCTCTGCCTGTTCGCGGTTTTTAGCATTGCAGTCAAAACGGAATTGCGCCGCGAGAAAAGTCCGGTGGCGACACTGAAGATCGGCGAGCCGATGCCGGATTTTGAACTGGCTGATGTCAGCGGGAACACGGTAGAATTGAGCGAAGCAATTCGCGGCAAGAAACTTGTCATGATTAATTTCTGGGCGTCGTGGTGCGGCCCGTGCAGGGTCGAAATGCCGAGCTTTGAAAAGCTTTACAACGACGAGAAAGATCACGGGTTCATTATTCTCGCGATCGCGGAAGACAAGGACCGACCAAAGCTCGACAAATATCTAAAAGAGAAACCGGTGAGATTTCCCGTCCTCATCGACAAGGACAACGCGCTGGCGGAGAAACTGAAGATCGAGAGTTATCCGACAACGGTTCTGGTGAATGGGAACGGAAAAATCCGGCAGGTTGACGAGGGCGTGCAGTCCTACATGGAATATCTGGTGCGCGCGGAGCTGAAGAACCCGCAGCAGTAATGAGCGCCACGAGTGAGGCCGTCATCGAAGTCGAAGGCCTAACCAAAATTTTTCGCAGTCGGTTTCGGCGACGCAGCGTCTGCGCCGTACGCAACGTTTCCTTCCGCGTGATGCGCGGAAGTGTGGTGGCGTTTGTGGGACCGAACGGCGCCGGCAAGACCACCACGATCTTTATGTTGCTGGGACTTTTACATCCCACCCGGGGCACTGTGCGTTTGTTTGGCCGGCCGGCGGGCGATCTGGAAGTGCGGCGTCGCATCGGCTTTCAATCGGAAATCTTTTACACGTATGGATTCAAGGCTGCGGAGAACGCCCTGCGGTTTTACGGCGTGTTATCGGAGATGCCAGATGACAAGATCGACATGGAAATGCCGCGACGATTAGAGCGGCTTGGCCTGGCCGCAGCACGCACGCGGAAAGTGTGCGGGTTTTCCAAAGGCATGATCCAGCGGCTAGGCATCGCACAGGCGCTCCTGCATCAACCTGAGCTTTTGATTCTGGACGAACCGACGACCGGTCTCGACCCGGAAGGCCGCAAGCTTGTGGCCGATCTTATTCTCGAAGAAAAAGCGCGCGGTACGACGGTGTTTCTGAGCAGTCACATTCTCTCCGATGTCGAGCGGACCTGCGATTATGTCATCATCTTGCGCCAAGGCAGTGTCGCGTTTTCTGAAAGCATGGACACGTTGCGACGCGGATCGGATGAATGGGAAATCGAAGTGCTGACTTGGACTCCGGTCGCGATGGAAGCTGTGGGACGCGCCGAGATTTGCGATCAGAAAAACGGGACCGTGCTGGTGCGCTGTTCGGGCGTGGAGAAAAACGATCTGCTGCGGCGTTTGCTCGCCGCCGATGTCAATCTTGGCGCAGTCCGCCGAGCGGCGTCATTAGAAGATCTTTATATGCGCTACGCCGGAGGGACTTCCAGTGGATAAATTGATAGTCATCACCTGGACAGCTTTTCAGGAAACACTGCGCCGCCGCGTGTTTTACATTGTCGCCCTGCTCGCGCTACTCGTGATTATCGCGATTAGCTCGGAAATGTTTTTCATGCGCATGGCCCGAAAGGCCGGCGAAGCCGTCGTGGTCCTCAACATGGGCCGCCAAATGGTGGAAGGGATTTTTGGGATCTGGGATTTCGCGGCGCTTTTTCTTGCGCTTTTTCTCGGCGCCATCGCGGTCTCATCAGAAATTTCGGCCAGGACAATCATGCACGTGATGTCGCGCCCGGTGCAGCGCTGGGTTTATCTGCTGAGCCGTTGGATCGGCGTCCTCATATTCCTATTCGCTTTTCTAGCGATCGGAATGGTCGGCGCGCTCGGCGTGTCGGTTTGGTTACATGTGCCGTTTGCTTCCACGCTCTGGCTCGCCATTGCGGAAATCTATGTGCGAGCAATTTTCTATAGCGGCGTCGCGCTGGGGCTCAGCGTTTTTATGCCGCCCATGCTCGCTGGCGTGCTCACCTTCCTCTTGTCGAGCTTGCCAGCCATCCTGCGCGACGCCATTCATGATCCGCGCTGGATGTATCGCCTGCCGGCGTTGATCGGCTATTATTTTGCACCCGCGCACATGCCGGTAAATCTGATGGAGGAAAGTTTTGCCAAGGAACGGCTGCATACGGATTACGCGCTTTATCTGCGCGTGCTAGCGGAAAATCTCTGCTACACACTTGCGGTCATTCTGATCGCCGCAGTAATTTTTCGGCGACGCGAAGTGCGCGTGCGTTGAATCAGGGGATGATAAACCAAACGATCACGCCAATCAAAATGGCTGCGATAGCGAACACGCTCGCATAGACCAAAAGGTCCTGCGCCCGAGCACGTTTCGCCGCATCGGCGTAAGGCATTCGTGTAAAAGTGACCATCGTATAAAGCGGAAGATAAGTTCCGGGCAGCGCGGCTTCCAGCAGGTGATCGAGTTTCTTTTTTGCGCGAAATGTTTTCGACGCGGTCTTGTCGCGCATCTCGATGAAATTCCCAATCGCAAGATCGGCGAGCGCGTCGGCATTTTCTTTCCGTCGGGAAAAGTATTCAGCGAACGCGCGCTCGCGATCATTGGAAAATGTTTCCAGGCATTCGTCGAGCACGACGCAATCTTCGAATGCCGCATTCATTCCCTGGCCATAGAAGGGCACAACCGCATGTGCGGCATCGCCGAGAAGGCAGACTTTGTCGCGATAGTACCATGGCGCGCACCGAATGGTCACGAGCGATCCAGTAGGATTTTGCCGGAAATCTTCCAGCAGCGCCGGCATCAGCGGTACGGCATCAGGAAATTCTTCTTCGAAAAATCGGCGCACATCCTCATCGGTTTTCGTTGTGGCAAAACTACGCGCACCTTCAAATTCCCAAAACAGCGTGCACGTGAACGAACCGTCGGGGTTGGGCAGCGCGATCATCATGAAACTTTTCCGTGGCCAGATATGGAGCGCGTTTTTCTCCATAAGCCACGAACCATCGGGTCCTGGGGGAATCGTCAATTCCTTGTAACCGTGAGCGAGATAGCTCTCATCGTACTCGAAACCACTGATCTGCATCTGCATTGATTGCCGCACAGCGGAGAACGCGCCATCGACGCCAATCACCGCATCGCCGTGTGCGGGGATTGCTCTCGCAGGCGACACGCCTGCCTCTACAGAAGAATCGACAAGATGAGCGGTTGCCGTTTCGAGATCGACATCGGTGCATTTGTGATTGAAGTGCACATGGACGTTCGGGTACCGCTGCGCTGCCTCGATCACCGTCGTGTTGAGCCCCGCGCGCCCAATCGAGTTGATGCACTTTTTCGGATCGACGTCGTACGGAGCGAAGTGCATATCGCCGGATTTATCGTGGATCATCCGGCCGCGCATTGGGATTGCGTGTTGCAACGCTTCATCGGCGATCCCGAGCTTTTCGAGCGCATGAATCCCCCGCGTCGAGATCGCCAGATTGATTGATCGCCCGCCTACGATGTTGGCTTCGCGCGGATCAGCGCGCCGTTCGTAAAGATCGACATCGTATCCGCGGCGTCCCAAATATGCAGCGAGCAGTCCGCCCGCCAGTCCGCTGCCGATGAGAACAAATTTCGCCACGTTTAGAGTTAATCATGAAGGTAAGAACACGGCGAGCGGGGATGACGACGGGTAGACTGCAAAGCCGCTTGGGAAGCGGAGAGGGCGCGGGAGCGCGCGAATCAATCTACGAATCAGGAAAACAGGAAAACAGAGGTCGCGTTGCGATTTATTCCGCTAGTCCAGTCGCAGCGAATTTGATAATTCGTGCCAAATGAAGTTGTCGTTATTCAATTTTGTCATCGCAATGGTCGGTGCCCTGGTACTCGTTCAGCCATTGCCCGCGCAGGAATCGCAGTCCGAAAAGCCAAAGCAATTCATCTATGTGCTGCATCTGGTGCCGCGATTGTATGCGGACGGCGGGACGCACGTCCGAGTCCGGCGATAAGACGTTCGGCATCGCGATATTCGAAGCGAAAGATGAAGCTGCGGCGCGCAAATTTATGGAGGAGGATCCCGCGGTCGCCGGCGGCTTGATGACGGCAGAGCTGCACCCGTTTACGGTCGCGCTCGAGCACAAAAATCCCTGATTTTGACGTCGACAGCGCGGCGGGAAAGCTAATCTGGCGATCCGCGCAATTCGCGGTTCAACGAGTCACCGAGGATGCGCTCGCTGTGTCCGGCTTCTGCTCACTCTCTTGTTGGTATTCCTGGAGCCAGGCACTCCATTTCATGTTCTCTCTCCACATCGTGATTCCCGAGTGGCCGTAGTGCTGTTCCGCTTCGTACTCGTCGTCTTTTATAACGAGACACCAGAATAATCGTCCAGCCCTGCGCCACCCGTCGAGAATGATTCCGTCTTGGAAAGGCTGGTTACGCGCAGTCACTACGAGAGCATTATTCTCGCTCGTTGTATTTGGATAAGCTTCACCCCAGTGAAGCACGAGCGTCTTACACTTCAGTTCTTTCAGCTCTGCGCCAATATCCTGCGCCCAATGGCCACACCAGCCGCGCTTTCGCATACCGATGTTATACAGGAAAACCGTGAACTCCGGGTTAAGAAACACTCGGTATTCTTTTTTCAGACTGCGGGCCTTCGTGTGTGCCGTCGCCGATAAGGCTTGCGCTTCGGCAGGATCGACGTCGCGCGCGAGCGCCGTCAGCGCTTTGGCCAAATCTTTAATTGATCTCTCGTCGCTGGCCGTGGCTGTGTGGATGACCAGAAGGAGTGCGAAAATGAAAAAGACTCTGCGCATCATTTGGTGTCAACGTGTAGCGGCAATCTCTGATCGCCGCAAGCTGTACCAGACGGCTCTCGAGGTGCTCGCCGCGGCGAACGCCGCTACCACGATTTCACTGGCTAGTCCTTGTGGCGAATGGATCCCGCGCCGGTGATGTGTTTCTCAATTTTGCCAGGATTACCGGAGTACTTAACTTTTCCCGCACCGGTGATGGCGACTTTCAACGTCTCGGCGACTGCAATGTCCGCGTCACCTGCACCGGTGGTCGAGATTTCCGCAGTTTTAGTTTGCAAAGCACCAGCTGCTAGCTCGCTGGCGCCCGTCATATCCGCCAGGAGTTCGTCAATATTTCCGTCGAGGAAGACCTGCGACGCGCCCCGCGATTGTAATGCAAATCTCGGACCGCTCAGCTGCTTTGCGGTGAGCTTTACCGCGCCACTCAGCGTCGCTGCTGTCCGCGTCGGGCTCGAGATAACCACCCGGATTCCGTGAGTCGGCCGGAGCTGCTCGCGCGTCCGTAAATGAAGCGTGTCGCCGGAAACGTCGCTATGGATGTAAGGAAGCAGATTTTCGTCCGTTGTGATGCGGAGAGCGGGCGTTCCACTTTGCCATTGGATTTCAAAAGCGCCTCTCAGATCGATATTAGCGACGGCGCTGATTGTGCGTTCATCCGTTCTGACACGGCCATTGCCTCGAACTCCTATCCAATTGCATCCAGCCGCCAGGGCGGCACACACCGCGAGAGAAACAATCGTTATCTTCTTCATGCAAATATGCTTTCTCTAATTACGATGCAGCAGCGAGTCATTTTGGATTCAACAAATGTTCAAGGAGAGGCGTCTCTCCAGAGCGCCCCTGCGGCGGCCGAGAGACCGACGCTCCGTGCACTCACGGCACGATTTTCATCTTCACCGCGTCCACTACCACGTCATCGACGTAGAATTCCACGCGATAATCGCCCGGCGCCCAACCGTCTTCGGGTCGCACGAGCGTGAAGGCGCCGTGTGCGCCAGGGGTGTCAGCGACAGCCGACGCTTCATCTATTTTGTAATCCTGAGGATAATCTTCGCCAATGTTCTCCGCGATCCACGCAGCTTTTACCTTTGCGCCTTTTCGTAAACGCCGTCCCTGCCAACGCGCGTAAATCTCCGGTGTATTGGACGAAAAAGTTGTCAGCGGTTTGCCGGACCGATCCTTCGCCAGGCTCACTGAAAGCTGCTTCGGGACCGCGTCGGATTTCACTTCGGGCCGCGCCATGGTTTTAGGCGGTTCCACCAGCTCGAGTGAAATGCGTTGAAGTAAATCGCCATTCGCAGCGCGCATCGTCGTCTCGTCCTTCACGATTCCAATGCCGCTTGCGAACCAACGGTCAATGATCATTCGGCTCGGTGACGTTTGCTCTCCGTGAATACGAAACGCGTGAAATTTGCCCGCCGGCACCTGGATATCTTCTTCGGCGACCACGTCGTAATGTTGGCGCACTTCTAACTCGCCCGCCTGTCCGTTGAAATCCCAGCCAGCACCCTTCTTCAGCGGTGCGGCGATCACTGGCTGCGGAGGATTAAGCTTAACCAGTTGGCCGTCGAGATTAACCTTGGCCCAGCAAGTAATTCCCCTCTCATCAACGGTGAGAAGATCGGTGTTCGTGATCGCACCCGCGCGGTGCATTTCAAACTTGAGTAGATCTTTGCCATCAACGTTCTCCGCTCCTTCGATGCGATACAAAACAGGCACGCGAATCTTGCCACCTGCGTCTGTTTTTGCGTCGCGGATGTCGAGTCCCTTGCCGATTTCTTCTGTCATGTTGTATCGCCACCCTGTTCCATCAGCAGTCGGAATTAATTGGCCGCCGTAGACGACAGTCATCGGTAAGGCAAGAAGGAGTGACACTCGGATTTTCATTTTGCGCTTGGGAAAATGCGGAAACTTCCGCAGCGTTGACATGGTCTGCGCTTGACACGCATTCTGACACGAGATGACAACTTTCGTTCAACCGCCCTGCGCTCCGTTGACGCGCTACGTCATTCAACTGCTGCGATTTTCAATACTATTTGCCAGTTGGCGCGTCTTTTGCGCGCCTGCGCCGGGGGCAGAGGAACCGAACGAATCGCGGCACGTCGTGATTGTTGTCTGGGACGGGATGCGGCCGGATTTCGTGAGCGAGCAAAATACGCCGGCGCTTTGGAAGCTTGCGCGCGAGGGAGTCACTTTTCGCAATCACCATGCCGTTTATCCCAGCGCAACGATGGTAAATTGTATCGTCCGGACATCGATCCTCACCACGCGGTTGACGTGGAGCTATCACCAGTGGTGAACAAGGGCGATGATTTATCCGGCGGGAAATACATTTCCGTTCCAACCGTTGCCGAGCTCGTTCAGCGCGCGGGAGGGGGCACAGTCATTGCCGCTGCAAAAACAGTCGGGCTTTTGCTCGATCGAAAGGCTGGTACGAATCCCGGAGACGGTACCGGAAGCGAGAATGATAGCGGAACTCGCAGAGCGAAACGCAGCCTCACGCTGTTCGCGGGCAAATCGCTGCCCGCAGATGTTCTCTCTTCGATTAGCGAAAAACTCGGCCCATTTCCATCCGCTCATCTGCAACAGGACATTTGGACAACAAAAGCGTTGACAGATGTTCTTTGGAAGGATGGCCTGCCCGCGCTTTCCGTTCTCTGGTTAGGCGAACCCGATCTAACGCAACACGAATCCGCGCCGGGCGCTCCAGCAGCTCTCGCCGCGATCAAATCCGCCGATGAAAATCTCGCGGCTGTGCTGGCGGCGTTAGATCAGGGCAATGCGCGCGGAACAACTGACGTTTTTGTTGTTTCAGATCACGGTTTCTCGACCATCGAACGTTCGATCGATTTGCGGAAAATTTTGAATGACGCCGGTTTCACTGCGAAGACCGAATTCACGGACGAACCGAAACCTGGAGACATCATGCTTGCTGGCAACGGCGGCTGCGTTCTTTTCTATGTCACCGGACATGACGAGAAGATCATCCGGCGGCTCGTTGAATTTTTGCAGCAGTCGGATTTCGCCGGCGTGATTTTCACGAAACACCCAATGGAGGGCACATTCAGCCTGGATCAAGCGAAGATCGCAAACGATCGTTCGCCCGACGTCGTGATGTCATTCCGCTGGAAAGATCAAAAAAATCAGTTCGGCGTTTCGGGAATGATCGATGCCGATTGGCAACGCGCCGCGGGGCAGGGGACACACGCGACGCTGAGCCCGTTCGACATGCACAATACTTTGATTGCGGCCGGCCCGGACTTTAAACACGGAGAGGTTGACGATTTACCCAGCGGTAACGTCGATCTTGCCTCGACGATCTTGCAGATTCTCGGAATCAAAACGTCTGAAAAGATGGACGGCAGGATCCTGTCCGAAGCGATGACTGGTAGGGCCGGCGCGCTGCGCCAACTTCCGAAAGCTTTCGGGACAGCCCGGCGTCCGTACCAAACACAAACGATCGAAACGAACAAAGATTTCCCAAGAGGAACCTGGAAACAATCGCTTCGAATCTCACGCGTCCGCTCGACGCTCTATCTCGACGAAGGTAACGGCGCGTTTACCCCGAAGTAAGAAGCGGCTTGCCACCGGTTCGAACAATATCGCCATTGGCCACCCTGGCGTGGCGGGTGACAACAATACAAGCGATTGACAATGCACCTTCAAAATTTCTAACCTTGGAGCGTGCTCTCTCCAGACTGCGGGCACCAAGGGCGACGAGTTGGAGTCGTTTTTTTATGAAAAAGAGCCCTTCTTTTAGCGCACCGTGGCTGCTTCCTGTAGTCTTTCTCTTAGCAAGCGCGTCAGTTGGTTTTGCAAAGACGCAAAAGAAATCAACTGCGTCAAACCAGGAAACGCCGTCGGCGCTGTTACTGGCTGCAATGAAAAACATGACCACGGGTGTGTGGTCCGTGAACGGCACCGTGTCTTTGGAGAAGACAATCAAGCTGCACGGACTTCTCTCCGGCGAAGATTATGATTTAACGATGGAGCCGCGCGGAATGCGCGGCATCGCGATTAAGAACAAGGCCTGGGTTTGTTCAGATCGGGAAACGTGGCACGCCGGCAGCCCGGACGATCGGTTGCCCTACGATTGGACGCATACGCCGATCATGGCCGGCCGGGTCGTCGAGCTGCCGTTTGAAAAAGTGGGCGCGGAACAACGTGACGGGCAGACCTGGTTACACATTCGGCTCAAGGTGCCTGACAAAAAGATCGATCCGAAAGCCTTGCCGCAATATTGGGTGGTGCTGGATTCCCAAGGCCAAGCGCAATATATCGGGCACGTCGAGATGCCGGTTATTTCGCAAGCTGCTAATTCCGTGTTGTATTGCTCATTCGATTACGCGCCGTCCAAAGAAAAGATCGCGCCGCCTCCTCTTGGAGCACCTGTCGACGACAAGGCTCATGGCTTTAACGACATCGAGCAGCACAAATTTGAGTGGAAAGGCAAGATCGTTCGCGTCGAGGTAACTCCCAAACTTTTGCAATCAGAACAAATTGGTGAGTTCACCTATCGCGCGTTTCTTAAGGACACAGCAACGTCAAACCATTACGGCGTGGTTGAATTTCCGAACGATGCATTGGTGAAGCTGGGATTTCTCAAAAAGACAGTGAGTGGCACTCATGCCTGGGAAGATCTGGAAAAAATGGGCGCGCTGGGTCGAACCGAGGGCGAACCCGTTTCGTTTTACGTGCAGGTGATCCCAATCGGGGAGAAGCCCGCGGCAAGAGCTGTCGCTGTCGGCGCAAAACTCGTTCGTGAAGCCGACGGCAGCGTCACTTACACCTGGTAAGCTTTTTGTGTGTGTGCATGAAGAGGAAAGATTTCAACTTGCTGTGAAAGGATTTCTTATGACACGAAAATTTGTCGGCGTTGCTGCAATTTCGGTCTTCGTTTTGTCACCGTTGCGGGGACAGGACGCGAAGTTCGCGGCTGATAATTTGAAATATAGTCGGGACTTCTATTCCAAGGTCCATTTCGTCGCCATGGCGAGCTTGCCAGCCTCATTCAAGTACGATCGCTATCCATCCGGAGGACCGGAACGGATTCAGTGCGACGATGGCACCTACG
>WNFR01011042.1_pt1 | contig 10935 bp, 12 predicted proteins | sample 5400221 | NCBI WGS metagenome assembly WNFR01 (sample SAMN13153357, study PRJNA577476) | soil metagenome | isolation source: 40 cm soil under Madrone tree | place: USA:California | collected 2016-06-14 | reverse complement strand
GGTCATCGGGTCCTCTCGCGCGCTTCAGGTTGAAGTCTTGCAACTCCACCTTAGCCGACTGGCCCGATGGCCACCTCAATTACACCGCAGCCCTGACTGCGGATTGACTCGAAACTCCACCACGACCGTGGACGCTAACGACCTTGAAGACGGCTGCGCGATCAGGTGAGGCGGACAACCCATCGCCTCGGCACCCACGGCACCCGTCGCGGTCGAAACCTGTCAACATGGATGCCAAAAACCAGAGATTGGCCCTCACCGGCCGGGGATCCAGAGGATCTTTGAGCTTTGCCACTTGCCCTGAATTTTTTCCCAGTGTGGAGTCCTTCACACCTCGCGACCGATCCCTGAACTATTTTACCGACGAGCGTGGGCGGATGCGTCCATGTGAGAATGTCAGTTGAGGAATATCGCCTTATGTCAGGTCCCGAGATTAAGTTCGATAAGGTCGGAACTTTTCTGAGCGCGTTCGTACCGAAGGTAAAAGTGACTGAAGTCAGCGGAGGGAAGAATGGCTTCGGCGCTTGTCTACCAGTGCAAGATGAATGTGGACTGGGACGGTTCGCCTACGGCTTATGGCTTTGATAACCCAAGAGACAGGACGCCTGCGGGTTTGGTCTGGAATTCTACGCAACAGAAATATGTGCGCGAGCGCGAAGACCATTTTCAGCGCGATTTTAAACCGCTCGAATACCCGGGCCTTAAGGGGAGCCTACGGGATGCCACAGATATCTCCGAAAAGAACAAAGGTCTGTTTGAGTTGAGCTGGACCCCGAAAACGAGACAGTAGGCTAAGGTGGAGCCCTGCCCCTAGAAAGCGCCGGTGGCGCAGGAGCAGGACATGAAGCAGACACGGAAGAAGCACAACGCGGCGTTCAAGGCGAAGGTGGCGCTGGCGGCGGTCAAGGGCGATCGGACGATCGCCGAATTGGCGAGTGAGTTCGGGGTTCGTCCGAACCAGATCTACAACTGGAAGAAGCAGCTGCTGGACGGCGCGGCGGGCGTTTTTGAGGGCGGCGGCGCGGCGGCGGCGGGTATGGCCAGCGAGGCGCAGGTCGATGTTCTGTACCGCCAGATCGGCCAGCTGAAGGTCGAAAACGATTTTTTGGCACGAAAGCTCGGCAAATGAGCCGGGCGGAACGGCGCGCGATGATCGAACGGGAGCACCCACCACTGCCGATCTCACATCAATGCCGGTTGCTGGCGGTATCGCGCTCTGCGGTCTACCGGACCCCGGCCGAGGTCGGCGAGGAGGATCGTGCGATCATGGCGCTGATTGATCGGCACTATCTGGCCCGGCCCTATTACGGCTCGCGCCGGATGACGGCGTGGCTGGCGACCCAAGGCTATGTGGTCAACCGCAAACGGGTCCGGCGCTTGATGCGGCTGATGGGGCTGGTGGCGATCTACCAGCGTCCGAACACAAGCAAGGCGGCCGTAGCGCACAAGATCTATCCCTACCTCCTCGGCGGGATCGCGATCGAACGGGTCAATCAGGTCTGGTGTTCGGACGTCACTTACATCCCGATGGCCAAGGGCTTCCTTTACCTGGTGGTCGTCATGGACTGGGTGAGCCGCGCCGTGCTGGCGTGGCGGCTGTCGAACACGCTCGGCGCCGATTTTTGTGTCGAGGCGCTCGAGGAAGCACTGGCGCGCTACGGCCGGCCCGAGATCTTCAATACCGACCAGAGCCTGCCCTCGCGAAAGCGGGGGGCAGCCAGTTCACCAGCGACGACTTCACTGACACCTTGAAGCGCCACGAGATCGCCATCAGCATGGACGGCAAGGGGCGCTGCATGGACAACATCTTTGTCGAGCGGCTGTGGCGCAGCCTCAAATACGAGGAAGTCTACCTCAACGCCTATGCGAGCGTTGCCGAGAGGAATTAATCTCAATGATTGGAAAAGTACTACCGTTGCAGCAGCCAGCGCGCTGAACACGCTCGAAGCCGACCTCAAAATCGGCAGGATGACACCTTAAGGCGGGGCTCCGGCTGTCGCACAGATAGGGTCCACCTCACATCAGCCTGGCACGGCGACGCCGATCAGCCTACCGACGCCGTAGGTCACGCCGGCGGCGCCAAAACCGACCAGCACCTGCCGCATTCCGGAAAACCACACCCCGAGCCCGGTAAAGAGGGTGGTGCCGGCGCCGATCAGGATCAATGCGACGCCGCTCGCCGCCAAACTGGCGATCACCGCCGGCAATCCGGCGAGCGCGAAGTAGGGCGCCACCGGAAAAATCGCACCGACCGAGAACAAAAGGAAAGAGGCTCCCGCCGCCGCCCACGCGGAACCGCCGAGCTCGTCCGGGTCGATCCCCAGCTCCTCGCGAACGAGCGTGTCGAGGGCGGTCTCCTTGTTGGCGATCAGCCGCTCTGCCAACGCTTTCGCCTGGTCTTCGGGAAGACCTTTGGCCTGGTAGATCAGCGCGAGCTCCTCCAGCTCCTCTTCGGGGACCTGCTCGAGCTCATCGGCCTCGGTCTTGATCTGCCGCTGATGGGATTTGCGGGTGGTGCTGACCGACAGCCATTCTCCCAACGCCATCGAGCAGGCGCCGGCCAAGAGGCCCGCGAGGCCCGTGACCAGGATCGCGTGCGGCGCGAGATCGGGCGCCGGCGACGCCCATGACGAGGCTGAGATTGGAGCAAAGTCCGTCATTGGCGCCGAGCACGGCGGCACGCAGCGCATTGCCGCCCAGCGCGCGATGCCGGCCCTCTAAGCGCGCAATGGTCGGACCGCTGAACGCGGTCGGCGAGGGCGCCGGCAGCGCCTCGATGATGCGAGCGTGCGATCGCTCGGCCGCGGGCAATCCGCCGGCAACGGCTTCCGGCTGGGTGTCATAGGTCCCGCTGTCCATCTGCTCGAGCATGTTGATGGTTGGCAGCACAAACGTCGGACCAAAGCGTCGGGCAAGCCAGGCAAGTGCCCTGGTTCGGAAACTCGGCCGCAGTCTTGGCACGCGCTGATCGATCGCTCCGATCTTGCGCTTCCAGAACTCGGCATGAGCCTCCTCGACCGCACCGAGGCGGGCGTGCCGCCGCGGGTTCGTCTCGGCCATATTCATTCCCTTCGTGCCGTCTAGCGTAGCTCGTTCTTGTAGATCACTCCGTCTTTCATGATCAGCTTCAGATTGTTCCGGGGATCGAGCATGACCCGCAGGTCGGTCAGCGGATCCCCCTCCACGACCAGCAGATCGGCATAGGCGCCCGGGGCGATCGTCGCGAGTTTATCTTTTTGCATGAGCAGTTCAGCGTTGGTAGTCGTCGCCGATCGGATGATATTCGCAGGAGAATCCAATTCCATTCTCATCTCAAACTCTCTAATTTGCGATTTCTGTGCTTCCGGTCCCCAGAGATCGGTGCCAAAAGCAATCGGGACATTGTATTGCTTGGCCCATCTGTACACTTGCTGCCCGCGGGAAATCGTGTGCGTAAGATTGTTCACGATGGATGACGAAAGCTGTGTTTCGCTTGCAGATTCGATCCGCTGGACTAGGGAGATGAATGTCGGATCGAAAAATGCGCCGGATTCTGCCATCATCGCCACCGTCTCTTCGCTGGCAAAATTGGCATGCTCGATAGAGCGCACGCCGGCCCTCAGGCATCGCCGAATGCCGGCATCGGTGTAGACATGGGCCATCACATAGGTGCTGCGGGACGCCGCTTCCTCTACGGCAGCATTTATTTCCGCCTCTGAGTATTCGTACAGGGTTGCGTGCGCCTTCGATGGAAACACTACGCCGCCGGAGGCAAATAGCTTTATTTGGGATGCTCCTCGCCGCAGCTCCTCTCGCGCCGCCTTCCTCAGCTCATCGACCCCATCGGCAATTACCGACATGACCGAAAATGGACTGACATGGCCGCATGGATCGGTGAGTTCATAAGGAGTTCGAAAATCTGCGCCGCCGCCTGTCTGAGTGAGCGCCCTACCCGAATAGAAAAGCCTTGGGCCGACAATCTCGCCCTGCGCCAACAGCCGAGCGATCGAATAATCTGCGCCGCCCGCCTCTCGTATCGTCGTGAACCCGTCCAGTAGGCTGTTCCGCAAGTAATGAACGGCAGCGATCGCAATATTTGCTTGCGGATACGCAACGTTTTTCGGGCTCAACGAAAGGCCAGTGATATGGGCGTGCGCATCGATGAGGCCCGGCATAAGCGTTCTACCGCCCACATCGATGACCGTCGCATCGCGAAAATTTACCGGCGTTGAGGAAACAGCAGATATGGAATTATCTTCGACGAGGACATCAAAAGATGGCTGTAATTCCGCAAACCCATCGAGGACGAGATTGGCGTTCTTAAAAAGAAAATTAGACATTGTCAGCCCCAATTGGCGCGAATAAACGCCCCCGCCTCGGCCAGTGCACGGTGTCCCGCTGCAACTTGCTGATAGAACAGCTGCCAGACGTGGATCATATCCGGCCAGACCTCCAGCCTCACCCGGACACCGGCCGCCCCTGCTGCACCGGCGAGCCGTACCGCATCATCGAGCAATGTCTCGGCGGAACCGACCTGGATCAGCATGGGTGGCAGTCCTCTCAAATTCGCATGGAGCGGCGCGGCGAGAGGCGTGCGGGGATCGACGCCATGCAAGTATGCTGCGGCAAGTTCGATCAGATAAGGCCGTTGCACCATCGGGTCGACCGTGGCCTTCGCGGTCATGCTGCCGCCGGTACCCTCGAGGTCGACCCATGGCGAGCTGCACCAGGCGCAGGCCGGAAATGGTAAACCGGCGTCTCGCAACGACACCAGCAGCGCAACCGTCAGGCCGCCGCCAGCGCTGTCGCCAGCGACGGCGATACGGTTCGCCGCGAAGCCCCGCGACAGCAGGAAGCGATAGCCGGCGACCGCGTCTTCCACCGCCGCCGGGAAAGGATGCTCGGGGGCGAGCCGATAATCGAGCGCAATCGTCCGAGCGCGAGCCTCGCGACCCGCCTGCGCTACCATGTGGCGGTGACTCTTGAGCGATCCGGTGGTGTAGCCGCCGCCGTGCAGATACAGAACGACGTTTGCCGGGTCGGCCTCGGGCGTCATGCTCCATTCCCCGGGCACCCCGTTCGCATCCGCTGCCTCGAGGCGAACATCCGTCGGCAGTGGATATTGGCCGCCCAAAGCATCCAGGCGCTTTCGCCGCTCGATCAAGTCGGCCGGCCGCGGATTGGTCGAGAGAATTTGACGGATAACTTCGATCTCTGCGTCTGGCATCAGCCCTCTCCCCGCCGCCGCGTCGCCTCGACCGTCTGAATAATCTCAAACCCCTCGAACTCGGGATGCCCGAGATAGAGCGGCCTGTTTTGGTCGGCGCTTTGATGCGCGAGGCGGAACGCCTCCGACCGCGTCCATGCTTCGAAATCGCCCTTGCTGCGCCAGATCGTGTGCGACGAGTAGAGCACATGATCCTCGCGTTCCGGTCCGCGCAACAGGTGGAACTCGATGAAGCCGGGGACGTCGCGCAGATGGGTGTCACGCGCCGTCCAGACGCCCTCGAAGTCCCCCTGCAGTGTCGGAACGACTTTGAATCGATTCATCGCGATGTACATTTTTGGCTCCTGCTTACGGCTCACACTCTACTTCGTCGTTCCGGCGAAAGCTGAGGTGACGGTAATATCTTTGGAGAGATCGGTACTTCGGATCAAATCGCGGTTTCGCCGCGTTCAGCGCGTCGCGAACGTCACCACGACGCCGACCGCCGCATCGTCGGGATGCTCGAAGGGCGTTTTGAAGTGAGCGACCGCGCCCGGCAAGAGTTGAGACTTTGGTGGGTCGATGACCTTGAATTGTACTTCCTTCCCGGCGGCATCGCGCAATGCGACCCGCAACCGCGGGACGTCGCGCGCCGTTTTCCCGGTGTTGGTGATTTCTCCCTCGATCATCAAACCATCCGGGGTCCGTGCCGGTGCGACCTTTTCGATCTTGAGCCCGGCTCCGGGCGGCTCGGCCGGCAGTCCGGCCAAAGCGTAAAGCTGAGCGGCGGGCGGCCACATCGCCACCACCGCCCCGCGGGCAACGACGAACCCGGCCAGGATGGCGAGGGCCAACAGCGCGAGCAGCGCGAGCCAGCGCATTGCAGCCCGGCGGCGACGTCTGGGTCGCGGGGGCGGCTCCGGAATCGATCCCTGGAGTAGCGGAACCCTGAGCCTCGGCTCAGACGTGACCCGCGGCCGTGGCGGAACCTCGATCGCCGGTTCGATCCGCGCGCCTCCAAACCGCGTCGAATCGTCTCCCGTATCCAGCTCGGGCGGAGCTTTCTGGTGCCAGGTATGGCCGCATGTGGCACAGCGGACGGTGCGCCCGGTCCGCCCGCCCAATGCCTGTTCGTCGACCAGATAGCGGGTCCGACAGACCGGGCAGCCGATTATCATCGGGCCAGCGTCAAGCTTGAGCGGCCCTCTTACCCGGCGGCAGGCGATGCGCCGCGGCGGGCGAGTTCGCGCAGATGGTAGTCGGCATCGCCGAACATTGTGTCGATCATCGTGACGCGTTTGAAGTAATGCCCGACCTTGTACTCCATCGTCATGCCGATGCCGCCATGCAGCTGGATTGCCTGCTGGGCGACGAACTTGCCGGAACGGCACATCTGGACCTTTGCGGCCGAGAGCGCATTGCGCCGTTCCGTGGCATTTTCCTCGGCCGCCATCATCGTCGCGAACATCGCCATGCTGCGCGCCTGCTCCAAGGCGATCAGCATGTCGACGGCGCGGTGTTGGAGGATCTGGAACGTGCCGATCTCGCGACCAAATTGCCGGCGGGTCTTGAGATAGTCGACGGTGAGCTCGTGCATCGCCGCCATCGCCCCGACCGCCTCGGCGCACAGCGCCGCGATCCCCTCGTCGACCACACGCTCGATGAGGGGCAATGCCGCCCCCGGCTCACCGAGCACTCCTTCGGGGCCGACGCGGACATGCACAAGCGAGACTTCCGCGGCACGTAGGCCGTCCTGGGTCGGGTAGCCGCGCCGGGACACCCCTTCGGCGTTGCCGTCGACGATAAAAACGCCAATCCCGCCGCGGTCTCGCCGACCGCCGCCGACGCGAGCGGTGACGATCAGCTTGTCGGCGGTGTCGCCATGCAGGGCGACCCCCTTCTCCCCGTCCAGCACCCAGGCGGACCCATCGCGCACCGCCCTGGTTTCGATATCGCTGAGGTCGTAGCGCGAATGCCTTTCCGTATGGGCGAAGGCAAGCGTGAGACTGCCATCGGCGATTTTTGGAATGAGGTCGGCGCATTGCCGGGCGCTGCCACCATGGCGGAGACACCCGCCACAAAGCACCACCGTCGCGAGAAACGGCTCGAGCGCCAAGGCGCGGCCGAACGCCTCCATCGCGATCATCGTTTCGACCGGGCCACCGGCCGAGCCGCCATAGTGCTCGGCGAACGGGAGGCCGAGCAGCCCGAGTTCGGCATATTGCGCCCACAGCTCGCGGCTCCAGCCCTCCGAGCTCTGCCCGTAGCTTTTGCGCTGCTCGAATGCGTAGCGGTCGCCGATCAGCCGGTCGAGGCTTTCCTTGAGGAGCCGCTGCTCCTCGGTCAGGTCGAAATCCATCGGTTACATCCCTGGCTCCCTACCCGCGACCGGTAAGACCCCGTGGCCGGACTTGTTCCGGCCACCCACGCCGTCGCGTCGACCGCAAGACGTGGATGGCCGGGCCGAGCCCGGCCAAAGGGGACCAAGCGTCGTCCCGGTGCGTCTACTGGTCTCATGCGTCACAGTCCCAGGATCGCCTTGGCGATGATGTTTTTCTGAATCTCGTTGGTGCCGCCGTAGATCGAGGTCTTGCGCCAGTTGAAATAGGTCGGTGCGATCGGGCCGGCCCATTCGGGTCCGATCGGCGGCTCGTTCCAGCGCTCGTCATCCTCATGCTCGGGCTGGTACGGCATGGCGTACGGTCCCACGACCTCGAGCAGCAGCTCGGTCGTCGCCTGCTGGATCTCCGAGCCCTTGATCTTGAGGATCGAGGAGGCCGGGTCGGGCTTGTTGTCGGTTCGATGGCGCTCGGCGGCGACGACGCGGAGCTGCGTCATCTCGAGGGCCTTCAGCTCGACCTCCACCGCGGCGAGCTTCTCGCGAAAGCGCTCGTCCTCGATCAGCGGCTTGTCGCCGGCTCGCTCCATCGCGGCGAGCTCCTTGATCCGGCGGATCCGCTCCTTGGAGAGGCCGACGCGGGCGATCCCGGTGCGCTCGCGGCCGAGCAGATATTTGGCGTAATCCCAGCCCTTGTTCTCCTGCCCCACCAAATTCTCGGCCGGAACCTTGACGTCATCGAAGAACACCTCGTTGACCTCGCGCCCGCCATCGATCGTGACGATCGGGCGAACGGTGATCCCCGGGGTGCTCATATCGATCAGCAGAAAGGAAATCCCTTCCTGCTTTTTGGCCTGCGGATCGGTGCGCACCAGGCAAAAAATCCAATCGGCGTGCTGCGCCAGAGTCGTCCACGTCTTCTGGCCGTTGACGACGTAATGATCGCCCTCGCGCTTTGCCGCGGTCCGCAGCGAGGCGAGATCCGAGCCCGCGCCAGGCTCTGAAAAGCCCTGGCACCACCAGACGTCGAGATTGGCGATGCCGGGCAGAAACCGCTTCTTCTGCGCCTCCGAGCCAAAAGCGATGATGACCGGCCCGACCATCGTGACGCCAAAGCCGAGCGGCTGCGGCGCGGGGGTTTGCTGCAGCTCGTCCTGAAACATGTATTGCTGGACCGGCGTCCAACCGGTGCCGCCCCATTCGACCGGCCAATTCGCGACCGCCCAGCCCCTGGCGTTCAGAATGCGCTGCCAGGTTATGATGTCGGCCTTGGCGAGGTGCTTTCCTTCGACCAGCTTGTCGCGAATGCCTTCCGGGAGGTTCGCGCGGAAAAACGTCCGCACCTCGTCGCGAAAGGCGAGCTCTTCAGGGGTGAAGCGAAGATCCATGACACAGACTCCTTACTTCGTCACCCCCGCGAAAGCGGGGGCCCAGGGCAGCCGCCAGAGCATCTCGGCCCTGGATTCCCGCCTTCGCGCAGGGCTGTCCGGAGAAAGTTGAGGAGCCATTCGTGCGAGCGTTTTGCTCCGAATTTTACCTCCAAAAACCCCTTGCCCGGGCTCGTCCCGGGCATCCACGTCTTGACGCAACCGCAATGTCCGCAAAGAAGACGTGGGTGGCCGGGCCAAGCCCGGCCACGGGGATACGCTGGGGTTGCACAGGATCGTGGCCGCACAACCCATTTCGATTCCCCGGACAGCCCTGCGCCTTCGCGGGAATGACGGGTTGTTCACGACGCGAACCCGCGGCCTTCGGCGGCCAACCGTTGCATCAAGGGCGCAGGCCTCAGCGTCTCGTCCCTCGACCTGTCGGCGTAGTAGGTCAGCCGATCGCAGAGGCGGGCGAGCCCCAGCCGATCGGCATAATACATCGGGCCGCCGCGCCACACCGGCCAGCCATACCCGCTGACCCAAATCACGTCGATGTCGCCGGGGCGCGTCGCAATACCCTCTTCAAGAATGCGGGCCCCTTCGTTGATCATGGGGAATATCATGCGCTCGACGATCTCCTCCTCGCCGATCGGCCGCCGGTTGAGGCCGAGCCGTGCCGACTCCGCCAGAATGATCGCTTCGACCTCGGCATCGGGCACCGGGGTGCGCGATCCGGCATCATACCGGAATAACCCTTCCCGGTCTTCTGGCCATAATGCCCGGCTTGGTAAAGCGCATCCTCGATCGGCGCGCGTTCGCCCCGCCCTTGGCGGATCCGCCAGCCGACATCGAGCCCGGCGAGATCCATCATTGCGCACGGCCCCATCGGGAAGCCGAAGGCGATGACCGCGGCGTCGATCTCGTGCGGCAGCGCTCCTTCGAGCAGCAGCCGTTCGGTCTCGACCGACCGGCGTGCGAGCATCCGGTTGCCGACAAAGCCATAGCACACCCCGACGGTGACCGGCACCTTGCTGAGGCGGCGGCCGAGCGCCACCGCGGTCGCCAGCGCATCGAACGAGGTCTCGGCACCGCGCACGATCTCCAGGAGCCGCATGACATTCGCCGGGCTGAAGAAGTGCGTCCCGAGCACGTCTTGCGGTCGCGCTGTCGCGCGCGCGATCTCGTTGACGTCGAGGGTCGAGGTGTTGGTGGCGAGAAGCGCATTCGCCCTCGCCAGTCGGTCGAGATCGGCAAAGACGCGCTTTTTGACGCCCATCTCTTCGAATACCGCCTCGATCACGACATCCGCCGGGGCGACCGCTTCGAGCTCGGTGGCGCCGGTGATCAGACCCATGCGGCGCTCCATCTCGTCGGCGCCGAGCCCGCCGCGGGAGACGCTCGTGCGGTAATTGGCGGCAACCCGGTCGAGACCCTTCTGCAGCAGGTCGCGGCCGGTCTCGACGATGGTGACCGGGATGCCGGCGTTGGCGAAACACATCGCGATGCCGCCGCCCATCGTACCGGCGCCGATGACCGCGCCCGATGTGATCGGGCGCGGCTTTGCCGCTTGCGGCATATCGGGCACCTTCGCCGCCTCGCGCTCGGCGAAGAAGATGTGCCGCTGCGCCTTCGACTGATCGCCGGTGACCAGCTTTCGGAAGAGTTCGCTTTCGCGCTTCAGCCCTTCCTCAAAGGGCAGGATGATGGCGTTGCGCACGGCCTCGACGCAGGAAGCGGGCGCGTCACGGCCACGCAGCCGCCGGGTCAGCGTCTCGGCGGCATCGGCAAAGCCTTCCGCCGAGAGCTTGCCTTCGCGGTCGCGGACGAGCTTTAACGGCCGCCCCTCCGCCACCACGCGGCGCGCGAAAGCGATTGCAGCCGTGGTCAGCTCGCCTTCGACGATTTCATCGATGATCCCGTCGGCCCGCGCCTCGGCGGCTCCGATGGGCTCGCCGGTGACGATCATCTTCAGCGCCTTTTCCGGCCCGGTCAGGCGCGGCAGGCGCTGCGTCCCACCGGCACCCAGCAGCCCGAGCTTGACC
>WNFR01007704.1_pt1 | contig 10936 bp, 9 predicted proteins | sample 5400221 | NCBI WGS metagenome assembly WNFR01 (sample SAMN13153357, study PRJNA577476) | soil metagenome | isolation source: 40 cm soil under Madrone tree | place: USA:California | collected 2016-06-14 | reverse complement strand
CCTCGGCGACCAATGCCGGTGCGAGGCCCTTCGTCGGCTCGTCGACGAGCAGCACGCGGTTGTCGTTCAGCAGCGCCCGCGCGATCGCGACCATCTGCTGCTGTCCCCCCGACAACGTGCCCGCACGCTGCGACGCACGCTGCTCGAGCTCGGGGAAGAGCTCGTAGACGAGGTCGTAGCGCGGCTCCGCGTCGCGCTCCGCAAGACGGAGATTCTCGGCCACGGTCAGGCCGGTGAAGACGTCGCGGTCCTCCGGGACGTAGCCGACGCTGCGCCGGACGATCCGGTGCGTCGAGAGGCCGGTCAGCTCCTCGTCGCCGAGACGGATCGAGCCGCGCCGGCCGACGAGGCCGAGGATCGCGCGCAGCGTCGTCGTCTTGCCGACGCCGTTGCGACCGAGCAGCGCCGTGACGCCGCCCTCGGGCACGTCGAACGTCACGCCCTGGAGAACGTGCGACTGCCCGAGATACACGTGCAGGTCCTCGACCACGAGCAGCGTCTTCGTCGCGGCGACGGCGCTCACAGCGCTTCTCCGAGATAGGCGGATTGCACCGTCTCGTTCGCCATCACCGCGTCCGGCGTGTCGCACGCAAGCAGCGCACCGTGGTGCATGACCGCGATCCGCTGGGCGAGACCGGTGACGACGTCGATGTGGTGCTCGACCATCAGCACGGTCTTGCGCTCCTCGAGGTGGATCGACCGGATCAATTCCACGAGCTGCGGCACGTGCTCGGCCGACAAGCCGGCCATCGGCTCGTCGAGCATGAGGACCGGCTTGTCCGCGGCGAGCAGCATGGCGATCTCGAGCCGTCGCTTGTCGCCGTGCGCGAGCGACCCCGCACGCGCCGGCGTATGCGGTTCGAGCCCGACGCGGGCGATCGCCGACCGCGCCCGCTCGAGCGCCGCCGTCACGCTCGTTGCGCGCCGCCAGATCCGGAGCGTGCCGCCGAGTGCGGCCTCCGCAGCGAGGCGCACGTTCTCGTGCACCGTGAGGAGCGGAAAGACGCTCGACACCTGGAAGGTGCGGCCGAGCCCTTCCCGCGTGCGGAGGGCGACCGGCTGGTTTGTGATGTCGCGTCCGCCGAGGTGGATCGAGCCGGCGGTCGGCCGGTAGATGCCCGACAGGAGGTTGAACAGCGAGGTCTTTCCCGCGCCGTTCGGCCCGATGATCCCGAGCAGCTCGCCCTCGGCAACCTCGAGGCTGACATCGGCGACGATGGTCGCGCCGCCGATGTCGAGCCCGAGGTTGCGCGTGGCGAGGATCGGAGGGTTCATGCCTCGGCCGCCGGCCTTCGCGTTACTTGAACGGCGTGACCGGAGGCTGGACGTTTCCTGCCGAGATCGTCTTCAACACCTTGACGCCGAAGTGGCCGCCGGCAGTCGGCAGGAGCTGCACCTGGAACATCGGCTGCAGCATCGCGTGGTCCTGCGGGCGGATGTATTGCTTGCCCTTCGGCGCGAGGAACTGCCAGCCCTCGAGTGCACTGATCTGCTTCGAGGTGTCCGTGCCGCCCTTTGCGAGCGCGCGGCAGATCATCTGCGCCGCGACGAACCCGTCCGGCGTGAAGATGTTCGGCACCGCGTGCTGCTTCGCCATGTACTTGACGAGCCAGTTGTTCACGGCGTTGTGGGGCGCCTGCCAGACGTAGTGCGACAGGAGCGTCACACCCTGGACGAGCGGGCCGATGGCGTCGTAGGACTCGCGGTTCGCGAGGCCGGTGACGATCGTCATCTGCTTCGACACGCCCTGCTGCTGCAGTGCCTGCCACATCGCGGCCGCGTTGGTCGTGTTCGCCCACGCGACGAACGCTGCGTCGGCGCCCGAGTTCTTCAGCTGCTGTGCGAACGGCGTCACGTCGGCCGCGCCGAACGGCGACAGGATCTTCGAGACCGTGTGGCCCTTGCCGCCGAAGATCAGGTTGACCGCGGCGAAGTTGCCCTGGCCGAAGGCCGTGTCCTCGGCGAAGACGACGATCTTCTTGCCCGTCGACTTCGGCGGGAAGATGTTCGCCGCGTCCAGCACGTCCTGCAGCGTCTGGCGACCGGCGCGGAACGTGTTCTTGTTGAGGCCGGTGATGCCGTCGTTTGCCGCGGGGCCTGAGATGTACAGCACGTTGTTCTGCGCGGCGAGCGGGCCGAGCTGGAGCGCGATGCCCGACGAGCCGGTGCCCGCGATGATCTTGATGCCCTGGCCGACGAGGTTCTTGAACGCGGTGATCGCCGTGGCGGCGTCGGTCGCGTCGTCGACGTACGTCGGGTTGATCGTGTAGCCGCCGCACTTGCCCTTCGTGTAGGCGAGGCCGGCCTGGAAGCCGTCGAACTCCTCCTGCCCGAAGGCGGCGAGTCCGCCGGTCTTCGGATAGATGAAGCCGACGTTGACGGTCTGCGCCGCCGACGTGCCGTGCGCGTCGACCCGAGCCGCCGCGGTGGCTGCGAGCGCCGCGGCGATGAGAGCGATCGCTCCGAACGAGAGCGCGCCCCGCGTCCAGCGTCCTGTCATAACTGACCCTCCGAGGGTGGTGGTGAGGCCCAGGCGTCCAAGCCCGAACCTGAGACCCGATTCAGGTCTCGTTTTCTACGCCTTCGAGGGGCCTCGTGTCAAGGGCAGGGGTCAGACACGTAGGCATGTCCGCGCCGGCCACTGTCCCGGGGTCTGACCCCGCGGGAGGAACGCTGAGCCCGGCGGTGCGACTTACGCGGAGCGCTCGACGGCCTGGTCGGGCTCGTCTTCGGCGAACGTGCCGGCGCTCGTCACGAGGGTCGGGCGGATGTGCTGCGCGATCGTCTCCTTCGTGATCACGCACTTCGAGACGTCGCGGCGCGACGGCAGCTCGAACATCACGTCGAGCAGGGCGCCCTCGATGATCGAGCGCAGGCCGCGGGCGCCGGTCTCACGGGCGAGCGCCTTGTCGGCGATCTCCCACAACCCGTCCTCGGTGAAGACGAGCTCGATGTTGTCGTACCCGAAGAACCGCTGGTACTGGCGCGTGAGCGCGTTCTTCGGCTCGGTGAGGATCTGGACGAGATCCTCGCGGCGCAACTGGTGCACCGCCGAGATGACGGGCAGGCGGCCGATGAACTCCGGGATCAGCCCGAAGTTCAGGAGGTCCTCCGGCATCACCTGCGTGAGCAGCTCCGACGACTCGTCGGAATGCTTCGAGCGGACGTCGGCAGCGAAGCCGACCGCGTTCTTGCCGATCCGCCGCGCGATGATCTTGTCGAGCCCGGCGAACGCACCACCGCAGATGAAGAGGATGTTCGTCGTGTCGATCGAGAGGAACTCCTGGTGCGGATGCTTGCGCCCGCCCTGCGGCGGCACCGAGGCCACTGTCCCCTCGAGGATCTTCAGCAGCGCCTGCTGCACGCCTTCGCCCGACACGTCGCGCGTGATCGACGGGTTGTCCGCCTTGCGCGCAATCTTGTCGACCTCGTCGATGTAGATGATCCCGGTCTCGGCCTTCTTGATGTCGAAGTCGGCCGCCTGGATCAGCTTCAAGAGGATGTTCTCGACGTCTTCGCCGACGTAGCCTGCCTCGGTCAGCGCGGTCGCGTCGGCGATCGCGAACGGGACGTTGAGGATGCGCGCCAGCGTCTGTGCCAGCAGCGTCTTCCCGCAACCCGTCGGGCCGAGCAGGAGGATGTTCGACTTCTGGAGCTCGACGTCGTTCTCGTCGGTCCCCATCTGGACGCGCTTGTAGTGGTTGTAGACCGCTACCGACAGCGTCCGCTTCGCCTCCTCCTGGGAGACGACGTAGTCGTTCAGGACCGTGTAGATGTCCTTCGGGCGCGGGAGGTTGTCGAGGTCGAGCTGGGTCGGAGTGGTGAGCTCCTCGTCGATGATCTCGTTGCAGAGATCGATGCACTCGTCGCAGATGTAGACGCCGGGGCCGGCGATCAGCTTTTTGACCTGTCGTTGGCTCTTCCCGCAGAAGCTGCAGAGGAGCTGCTCGTTTCCTTCGCTGGCCCTGGCCATTCTCTCTCCTTGTACCCCTTAAAAGCGCTGTCGTCTACCGGTGGGCGACGACGTTGTCGACGATCCCGTACTGATGGGCCTCGTCGGAGGTCATGTAGTAGTCCCGCTCCATGTCCTTGCCGATCTTTTCGAGTGGCTGGTTCGTGTGCAGGGCGATGATCTCCTCCAGGCGGCGCTTGAGGTTGATCGTCTCCCGGGCCTGGATCTCGATGTCTGTCCCCTGGCCCTGGAAGCCGCCGGAGACCTGGTGGATGAGGATCTTGGAGTTCGGCAGCGCGGTGCGCTTTCCCTCTTTGCCGGCTGCGAGGAGGAGTGCGCCCATCGACATGGCGATCCCGACGCAGGTGGTCGCGACGTCCGGCCGGATGAACTGCATCGTGTCGTAGATCGCGAGGCCCGCATACACCGACCCGCCCGGCGAGTTGATGTAGAGCTGGATGTCCTTGTCGGGATCCTCGGACTCGAGGTGGATCATCTGGGCGACGACGAGGTTCGCGACGTTGTCGTCGATCGGCGTGCCGAGGAAGATGATCCGCTCGTTCAGGAGCCGGGAGTAGATGTCGAAGAACCTCTCGCCCCGCGAGGTCTGTTCGATGACGGAGGGGATGATGAGATTCGTCGGGGTGTTCATGTGGCTCCTAACTGCCGGGGGTCCAGAGTTTCGCGTCGGTCGGCTTCTTTTCCTTTTCGGGAGTCCAGAGCGCATCGCGTGCCGCAGCCAGCTCCTTCGGGATCCTCTTGACCTCGGACGCTACTCGGTCGAGGGCGTTGCGCAGGCGGACGTCGTCGCGCAGCGTCTCGATCCGGCCGCTCTCGCGCAGGCGCTGCAGCGTCTCGTCGGGGTCGTCGCCGAGCGCCTCCGCCTGTTCACGCACGAGCGCCTCGATCTCCTCGTCGGGCACGTCGATCCCCAATTTGTCTGCGGCGGCCTCGAGCACGAGCTCACGCGCGACCGACCTGGCCGCCTCCTCGTGCAGCCGTTCGAGTAGCTGATCCGGTGATTGCCCAGTCATCGACAGGTAGGTGTCCAGCTGTACCCCCCGCGCCTCGACCTGTCGCGCGAGACCGCGCAACAGCTCGCGCGTGCGCGCCTCGACGAGCGGGCCGGACGCGTCGACCTTCGAGGCGCTGACGAGGGCATCGGTGACGTCGGCGCGGAACTGCGCCTCGACCTCCTCCTCGATCTGGCCGAGCAGCCGCGACTCGATGTCCTCGCGCAGCTCGGCGAGCGTCTCGAACTCGGTCGCCGCGCGCGCAAGCTCGTCGTCGACCTCGGGCAGCACCTTCTCCTTGATCTCCTTGACCGTGACGGTGACCGCCTGCGTCGTCTCGTCCCCGAGCTCGAACGCGATCTCCTTCGTCTCGCCGGCGCTCATGCCGGGTATCCCCTGCTCGATCTCGTCGACGACGGCGCCGCGACCGAGCTCGACGACATAGTCGCGGCGGGTCTCGCCGTTCGGGGAGACGAGGTCGACGACCACCGTGTCCTCCGGGCCGACGGGCCGGCCCTCGACGGGGACGAGCTCGGCGACGGTCGAGCGGAGGGCGTCGAGCTCGCGCTCGACGAGCTCCTGCGGCACCTCGGGCTGGATCGCGCCGACCTCGAGCGTCGTCCAGTCGGCCACCTCGGGCTTCGCCTGGACGGCGACGGTGGCCGTGAACTCCCAGTCCTGGTCCTCGGAAGCCGGGAGCTCGAAGTCGTACTCGGGCTGCTCGACCGGACGGAGCCGGGAGCGCGCCGCCGCATTCCAGAACCAGCCGGTGATGTGACTGTCGATCGCTTCCGCCATCAAGCGGTCCCTGCCGACGCGCTGGAGCAGCACCTGGCGCGGCACTTTGCCCTTGCGGAAGCCGGGGATCTTGACGCTCGCGGCGAGGTCGGTCGCCGCGTGCTCGACCGCGTGATGCACGTCGTGCGACGGCACCTGAACCGTCAGCCGGACGCGATTCTCGGGGAGCTCCTCGACCTCGGTCTGCACCTGGCCATTCAAGCAGACCCCCTCCGGCCTGGGCTGGAAGCGACGGCGGCGGAGCCGCCGTCGCCCGGCCGAAGACCGGGTCGCCTTCGGCGACCCTTGGGGTCGCTAGGCTCGGGGCCGTTGCGCCTCTTCGTGCTCATCCGGCACGCCCATTCGACGCTCAACGTCGAGGGCCGCGTGAACGGCGATCCGGCATTGCCGGTGCACCTGACGGCGGAGGGCAGAGCCGAGGCGGCGCGCGCCGGCCACCAGCTCGCGCACGTCGCGTTCGATCTCTGCGTGCACACGCGGTTCACTCGAACGAGTGAGACGGCGGACGAGCTGCTCGCCGGTCGCGACGTCCCGCGGCTCGAGGAGCCGCTGCTCGACGACGTCGACGTCGGCGACCTCGAAGGGAAGACGCTCGAGGAATACCGCATCTGGAAGAAAGCGCACGCACGGAGCGATGCGTTCCCGGGCGGCGAGAGCCTCGACGACGCGGGGCGACGCTACGCCCGCGCGTTCCGGCGGTTGGTCGACCGGCCGGAGGACGCGGTGCTCGTCGTGTCCCACGAGATCGCCGTGCGCTACGCGCTCAACGCTGCGGCCGGCTCCGAAGACCTCGACGCGCCCGAACACCTGATCCCGAACGCGACGCCGTATCTCTTCGACGCGGACGCGCTCGCGCGCGCGGCGGAGCAGATCGAGCGGTTGCTCGGCTGATCCCCCGTCCGGGGAGAAGGGTGCGAGCAGGGCGCGGCGAATGACGCGTTCCCGCGGCATGAGTACCTGGACTCTCTTCTTGATGGCTGTCGTGACCCTGATCTGGATCGGGATGGTCAGCGCGGTCGCATACCTCGCCGCGCAGAAGGTTTCCCCCCGGCGTTAGGCCACGGTGGACGGCAAGACGTACTACTTCCGGGGCGAGCACTGCCGCACAACGTTCCTCCGCGCGGGGCCACGGCTGCGCACCCGGCCCCCCACCTACACTGAGTGCCTCCCGCGGGTGTGGCGGAACTGGTAGACGCGACGGGTTTAGGTCCCGTTGGGCGCAAGCCCTTGGAGGTTCGAGTCCTCTCGCCCGCATCTCGTGTTTCACCGCGCGACCGCGTGGGATCACGCGGCCATGTCGCTCGCACTCCTCGTCGGGCTCACGATCGGCGCGCTCGCGGCAGCGGCGGTCGCGGTCGCATACGCCCTCGCCCGCGGCTGACCCGTCCGCGCCGGCCCTGTCCCGGGGTCTGACCCCCTGGGCAGCCGCGGCGCGTGCCCTATAGTCCGGCCCCGTGGCCGGCATGCAGCCCGAGGACGTCTACGCGCTGACCGGGGTCGGCGACCCGCGCATCTCGCCCGACGGGACGCGCATCGCCTACGTCATCCAGACGATCGACCGCGACAAGAACGAGTACCGGAGCGCGATCTGGGTCGCTCCGCGCGACGGGTCGGAAGCAGCGCGCCGGTTCACCGCCGGCGAGAAGCGCGACGGCTCGCCGCGCTGGTCGCCGGACGGCCGCTGGCTCGCGTTCGTCTCGAACCGCGGCGACGACAAGGCGCAGGCGCAGATCTATCTCATCCCGGCTGAAGGCGGCGAGGCGCGGAAGCTGACCGACCTGAAGGAGAGCGCGTCGGAGATCGCGTGGTCGCCGGACTCGACGCGCATCGCCTTCACGGCGCGCGTGCGCGACGACGCGTACGAGGAGGAGGACGACAAGAAGCGGAAGCCACGCCGGTTCACGCGCATCTTCTTCAAGCTGGACAGCGTCGGCTGGACGGGCGACCGCCGGGCACACATCTTCGTCGTCGGCCTCGAGGACGGCGAGCCGCTGCAGATCACCAGCGGCGACGGCGAGCACGGCTCGCCCGCGTGGTCGGCCGACGGCGAGCGGCTCTTCTTCGTCGCGTCGCGCGGCGAGCGCTGGGACACCGAGCTGATCAACCGTCTCTACTCCGTCGACGCCGAGGGCGGCGAGCCCACGCAGGTGACCGGCGACGACGCCTCGTACGAGGCGCCGACGTTCTCGCCCGACGGCACGCGCCTCGCGTTCCGCAGCACCCTCGAAGACGGCACGTATCCGCATCACACGCAGATCGGCGTGATGAATCCCGACGGCAGCGACGAGAAGCTGCTGACGACGTCGCTCGACCGGAACTGCGCTCCGTATCCCGAGCTGCGCGAGCCGCTCTGGGACGGCGACCGTCTCGTGTTCACCGTCGAGGACCGTGGCAACATCCATCTCTACGCCGTTGCGGTGGACGGATCGAGCGATCCCGAGCTGCTCGTCGGCGGCGAGCTGTCGATTCCGAGCTACGACGTGCACGACGGCGAGCTCGTCTACGTCGCGTCGACGTACACGACGCTACGCGAGCTGCACGCGGCCGACGGAACGCGCCTGACCGACGTCGGCGCGCCGTTCTCGGCCGGCCGCGAGCTGTCCGAGCCTGAGCGTTTCACCGCGGTGTCGCAGGACGGCTACGAGGTCGACGCGTGGATCGTGCGTCCGCCGGGCTTCGAGCCGGGCAGGCGCTACCCGACCCTGCTCACCATCCACGGCGGCCCGTTCGGCCAGTACGGCACCGGCTTCTTCGACGAGTTCCAGGTGATGGCAGGCGCCGGCTACGTCGTCCTCTACTCGAACCCGCGGGGCGGCTCGGGCTACTCCGAGGCGCACGGACGCGCGATCTGCGGCCCGCTGAACGGGCTCGGCCCGGGCTGGGGCACGCGCGACTACGAAGACGTGATGGCGGTCGTCGACACCGCGCTCGAGCAGTTCGACTGCGTCGACGCGGAGCGGCTCGGCGTGATCGGCGGCTCCTACGGCGGCTACATGACCTCGTGGATCATCGGTCACACGAACCGGTTCAAGGCTGCCGTCTCGGAACGCGCCGTGAACAACCTCATCAGCATGTTGGGGTCGAGCGACCTCTTCTGGGTCTTCGAGCGCCAGTTCGGCGGGCCGCTCTGGGAGGATCCGGCAGCGTTCCTCGAGCGCTCGCCGTCGACATATGCGAAGCAGATCGAGACGCCCGTGCTCGTTCTCCACTCCGAGCAGGACCTCCGCTGCAACATCGAGCAGGGCGAGCACCTCTTCACCGTGCTGCGCCTGCTCGGCAAGGAGGTCGAGATGCTTCGCTTCCCAGCCGAGAGCCACGAGCTCACGCGCTCCGGCTCGCCGCTCCACCGCGTGCTGCGCTTCGAGGCGGTGCTCGAGTGGTTCGGGCGCTACCTGTCGCCCGGTACGTAGCGCTCTACCACTGGTCCCAGTGCACCATCGTGTCGAGCGGCTTGCGCTCGCCCGGCTTGAAGTCGGTGCCGAGCGTGTAGGCGACCGGGATGAGCGCGACCTGCGTCACCTCGTCGAACGGGATGCCGAGGATCTCCGCGACCTCCTGCTCGTGCATCAGATGGAACGTCGTCCAGACGGTGCCGAGCCCGCGTGAGCGCGCGGCGAGCATGAAGCTCCACGCCGCCGGGATGATCGAGCCGAACATCGAGGCGACGAGCGCGTTCGGCTTGCCCTCGTAGCGGCCCTGCACGCACGGAATCACGTGCACGGGGACCTCGTGTATGTGCTCGGCGAGATGTACGACGGCGTCGCCGATGCGCAGCATCTGCCCCTCGCGCGGCCCGCCGCCGCGCTGGAGATACGGGTAGGCGACCTTGCGCCAGATCTCGCCGATCGCGGCGCGCTTCTCCGCGTCGGTGACGACGACGAAGTGCCAGTTCTGCGAGAAGCTCGCCGTCGGCGCCTGCTGCGCGAGCTGCAGGCATTCCTCGAGCACCTCGCGCTCGACCGGCCGGCTCAGATCGAGCCGCTTGCGAACGGCGCGCGTCGTCGAGAGCAGCTCGTCCGGCGTGAGATCGAGTTTCACGCCGCGATCATCGCACGGGGCGCGCCGCAGCTGCGGGCCCTATTTCCGTGTGACGCGTTCGAGGACTCGAGCCACGCCGAGCGCGCCTCGAGTCACATACGCGTAGATCAGGAACGTCACAGAGAGGATGTTGACGAGGTGAATCATGGCCGCAGTTCGATTATCGAGGACCCGGCGCCGGTTCATCTATCGCTGAGGCGGTGGTTCACGACGCCGATTCACCTCGCTACGCTGTCCCGACTCGGCCCCGTAGCTCAGCGGATAGAGCGGCAGCCTTCGAAGCTGCGCGCGGTGGTTCGATTCCACCCGGGGCCACTAGTCGCTCAGGCCGCGACGGGCGCGCCGTACTTCTTCTTCAGGTACGCCAGATACGGCTTCGCGTCGATCGTCGAGCCGGTGGCGCGCCGGAGCACCTCCTGCGGCGGGTACTTGCGGCCATGCGCGTGGACGTGCGTGCCGAGCCACTCGCGCAGCGGCGCGAACTCGCCGCGCTCGATCTGCTCCTCCAGATCGGGGACGTCCTCGAGTGTCTTCTCCCAGATCTGCACCGACATCACGGTGCCGAGCAGGTACGTCGAGAAGTAGCCGATGAGACCCGCGCCCCAGTGCACGTCCTGCAGCACGCCGTGCGCGTCGTCTGGAACCTCGATCCCGAGATAGGCGTGCATCTTCTCGGCCCACCGTTGCGGCAGGTCGCGCAGCTCGACGCGGCCGTTGATGATGTCCTGCTCGAGCTCGAAGCGGAGGATCACGTGCATGCCGTACGTCACCTCGTCCGCCTCGATGCGGATGAGCGTCGGCTCAGCCTTGTTGGCGGCTGCAACAAAGCGCTCGACCTCGACGCCCTTCAATGCGTCCGGGAACGCGGCCTGGACGCGCGGGTAGAAGAAGCGCCAGAACGGAAGGCTCCGGCCGACGAGGTTCTCCCAGAGCCGGCTCTGCGACTCGTGGATGCCGAGGGATGCGGCCGTGCCGATCGGCAGGCCGTTGAACTCGCGCGGGATCTGGTGCTGGTACAGCCCGTGCCCGTACTCGTGCATCGTCGAGAAGAGCGACTTCGGCGCGTCGGCGTAGTAATGCGTCGTGATGCGGATATCGTCGATGCCCGCGCCGGACGCAAACGGATGCTCGGTCG
>WNFR01009367.1_pt1 | contig 10937 bp, 11 predicted proteins | sample 5400221 | NCBI WGS metagenome assembly WNFR01 (sample SAMN13153357, study PRJNA577476) | soil metagenome | isolation source: 40 cm soil under Madrone tree | place: USA:California | collected 2016-06-14 | reverse complement strand
GGATTGTTGCTCGGGGTCGATTGCGAATCGGCGGCGTAGATCATGTCATTCTTGTCGATGGTAACGTCGCTCGGCCGCCCGAACTGTTTCCATTCGGCAACGAACTTGCCGTCCGGCTCGAAAATCTGAATGCGGTTGTTGGCGGGCGAGAAACGCAAGCGGGCGATCGCTATAGCGACAAGCCTCTTCCATTACGGCCGGACCCCCCAGTCGGCTGCGCAAGCGCTTTAGAGCAACGCGAGAGTCGGTTCAGGGTTCCTGCGGCCGGTTTGCGCCTGCTGCTTGTTCTGCAAGAGCCGCCTGTCTGCCGCGGACCTTCTCGACCGCCTTCGTCCAGGCAGTGATCTTCGCTGCTGCTCCTCTCTGTTTGAGGTCGGTCTGTCTGCTGCGGAGCTTCTCGACTGCGTTCCCCCAGGCTCTGGGGGCTGCAACGCGCCCCTCCCAAAGCTTGTCGATTGGCGTAGTGATAACCGGCGAATGAGTGATCGGCGTTTTGGCGCGTTTAAACACCAGTCGCCGTGCAATGTGTCTGCATGACGAACACATGTAGATTTGGTGCTCGATGACAGGCACCTTCATAGTGTCGTCCCGAAGCACATCCATCAAAAGCATCTTATTGTCAGCCCGGCAGCCCAAGCACTGCATCACAGCCCCCATTCGTTTGAGGAAGTTCGAGCGAGAGGGGCCTTGAGGCAAGCCGCTCCACCTTCGTCTCATGTTTAACTCCACAGTGCGGACATCGAAACCGCACCGCATTGGACGAGATGCGGGCCAAGGTCGCGTCGTCAACGTAAAGTTGAAGATCAATAGGCTGTCGGGTTTCAGGGCACCAACCAATCAGATTACGCATCGCGTGGCCCACAAGTCTAAAAAAAAAGAGAGCGACTTGCTCGCAGCCTTCTTTCGGCTTGGTTGGTTTCACCGCGCGAGATAACCGCGGCCCAAATAACTTGCGCACCACTGGAGCGGCGCCTCGTCGCCGCCTTTCGTTATCCACGGTTTCAATGTGGCGGATTAGATCGCCAACAACTTCTATCTGATCGACATCTGCATCTGTAATTATCATTAATTCAAGACGATCGAGCCGGTCGGCCCCCAGATCATTAGTGAAGTGCGCTTCATCCCTGACACGACCGACGCTTACGCCAAGATGATTGGCAACCAGAGTGCGGACATCGTTGGTGGCAAAGACTTCTTTGACAGCTGTGGTTTGTTCACTCGGTGCCAAACTACTGATCATCGATAAAGCCCCCCAATTCGTTGTAATGCGTCCCCTTATGCGACCAAGCAATCCGCCCTGCATTGTGGCGCTGTCTAAAAATCTTGAGAGTGTTGCACTAGGACCACAGTTGAACCGACCCGAGCACGCCGTTCACTGTCATTGCCTGGCAGGCCGCGCGCCATTGGCACGCCACGGGCGTTGAGGGTGTTCCGTGATGGCTCGCAACGACCTGATCCCTGATCGCAGCTGCCTCGGCGATAATTGTATAACGCCGGCGTAAACATTGAGGTCAACCAGTTTGCCGTCATGCCGCGGCCAAAATTGTGGGGTGCAAGCGATGTATGGAGATGGAGGTCATGCCATGTCGCTCAGTCGAAACGGATACGCGGTGTCCACGCGTCGGGGGTCTCTGGGCGTGTTGTTCTCGGCGCTTCTCGCTCTCGCTCTGTTTGATCCCGGCGCGGCCACTGCGCAGGAGGTGAAGCAGATCAAGCTCACCGAGAAGCATATTCAGGGCTTCATGGCCGCCTCCAAGGACATGGCGCAACTCTACGAGGGCGCGGATCCAGACAAACCGGATCCAAAGATGGAGGCGCAGGCCGCGGCTGTTGCCAAGAGGAACAGCTTTGCGAGCTTGGCCGAGTATGACGATGCGTCGATGAATATCTCCATGATCATGTCCGGCATCGACCCGCAGAGCAGGAAATTCACCGAGCCTCCCGAACAGATCAAGAGGGAGATCGCGGTGCTCAAGGCTGACAAATCCGTGCCGGAAATGGAAAAGAGAGAGGGCCTGGCGCAGCTCGAGGCGGCGCTCAAGAACGCAAAGCCCATTCAGTTCAAGGAAAACATCGCGCTGGTGCTAAAGTACTTCGACAAGCTCGCGCCGCTCATGCAGGAGCAGGACTCGGACCTACGACCTGCCGATTAGAAATTAAAACCGGAAACATTGTGCCGGTTGTTCCGCTTGGGTCGTGCGACTTAGAGCGTCCCGAAAGATTAGAGGCACGTACTGTCGGCGCCTATCATGGTGCTGAGGGGCGAACCTTCGGATCGCTATAGCCACTACCTATCGTCGAGCCGCCCCTCGCCGGCGTGCCGTTGGTTGCTTTGAGCCGAGTGGCCGGCCACGCGAGGCGCGATGAGGGCGTTTCGCTGTCTTCGCTTGGCCGGCAAGCGCTGCGATGTTCCTTGCGAATTGAGCAGCGTCTCGGGGCCGCCTCTTCCTGCGATAATGCCGCGCCTTGCCATGCCACTCCGCCATGACATCGCCGCTAACTGCAAACGGCCGTGTGGTAGTTTCTCTGGCTGTGCGGTCGAATTCCCATTTCATAGAGGGCCCCGCAATGCGGATACTTAAATTCGAAGTGACTTCGTGTTCTTGGAGACATGGAGAACCAGAAGCCCCGCAAACCCGCAAAGTTCGACCACTCGCATCAAACTTGCCTGGGCGTTAATGTCGGAAAGCCTGCTACAGTTCCGCCGTGTCGGCAGGCCCACGGCGAGCGTTGCAACGCCTCCGAAGCTCGGTGCCTGACCTCGACCATGGTCATGGCGGCGCAGAAACCTCACCGTTATGAGAACTGTATCGGTCACGCTGCCAGAACGCGTTCGACCGCAGCCGCCATTCGGAATAACCTACGATCGTGGCCGTTGCGCGCGACGAGCATCAGTCCAACCGGCAGCGCACCCGCGCGCGGCAGGGGAAGTGAAATTGCACAGAGATCAAAAAAATTGACGATCGCAGGATTGCGAAGGACCATCCCATTTTTAGCGGTGAAGCCTTCGCTGCTCGCGACTTCAGTGATCATCGGAGCGACGATTGGTGTCGTCGGCAACACCAGCGCGTCGAGATCGGAGAGACGGGCATCCATCGCGCGCACCAAGGCCGCCCGATCGCGGAGCATTGCCATATAGTCGGCCGCGGACAGCGCGCGCCCACCTTCGATCCGGGAGCGAACGAAGGGATCGTAGTCTGCCGCGCGCGCAGTCAGCCGTTCGCGATGGATCAAATAGGACTCGGCCACCGCGAAGGTGGCCTTGGAATTAACGCGCACCATGTCATCGAGGAGAGGAAGTAGCTCGTCGGAAAGGCGCACGCCGCGTCGATCGAGTTCTTTGGTTGCATCGGAAAATTGTGCCGCAACCGTCTGATCGAGCTCCTTCAGCGGGAGACCCTGGGGAAGGCCGAGTCGCAATCCCGACAGCGGTGCAGGTTCGAGTGTCCAGGGATCATCGCCGGCCATTACCGCATCAGCGGCGGCGCACGCGGCAACGCTCTTTGCGATCGGCCCGACCGAATCGAGTGTGTACGACAGCGGGAACGCACCTTCGGTCGATACCCGCGATTTGGTCGGCTTGTATCCGACCACGCCACAAAACGCGGCGGGAATGCGGGTCGAACCGCCAGTGTCGGTGCCAATTGCGATTTCGCACATGCCGTCCGCGACGGCTACCGCTGCGCCCGAAGAAGAGCCGCCGGGAACGCGCGTGCGGTCCGCCGGATTGCCGGGCGTGCCGTAATGCGGATTGAGGCCGATGCCGGAAAAAGCGAATTCGACCATGTTGGTCTTGGCGACTATCACCGCGCCTGCGGTGCGAAGCCGACGCACAACCGGCGCATCGATTGTGGCGGGCGGCGCGTCAACGAGCACCTTAGACCCCGCGCGCGTCGGTTCACCCGCGACATCGAACAAGTCCTTGATGCTTATGATCGCGCCGTCGAGCGGACCGAGAGTTATGCCGGCACGGGCTCTCGCGTCGGCCGCGTCGGCGGCGTTGTGGGCGGCCTGCGAATAGACGGTAAGGCAGGCGCGGGCACCCTCACCCTTCGGGTCGGCAATGCGAGCGAGAGCCTCTTCTAGCCGGTCACGAGCGGAGCGTTGCGGCGCCACCCCGATCTTGGACGCTTGCTCCTGTGCCCGCACAAGGTATGGCGACGCAACCGCTGTGGACGCAGCCGCAAGATGCAAGAATTGACGACGGACCATGTTCATTTTTTCCTCCTCGCGGTGCGGCGCACACCCACGCATTTCGTCGCCAACCCCCCGACAGCACGATCGCTGCTACTAAAATCAGGACTTCAGCATCCCCGGCGGCAGTCCTTCAACGAAGCTACACCACTTTCGCATGCAGGGCGAAAGGGACATGCCCGGATCGAAATCTCGCAGCGCAGCAGTCTCCTGTTACGGTGTCATGTGCTATCCTTGGCTTGGAAACACAGGGCGGCCGAGGGCCCACTTCGATTCAGGACAATTCAGGCCTGCCCCAAGGACTTGCCGGCTCGTTTGTGGCAGGCTGAGCGTGCGGCAAACCGGCCGCGGGGCCGTCGGCGGCGCGGATACTGCGCAGGGGGAGCAAGTCCCCATGTCCGACATGAGACTGAGGGAGTTCATCACGCTCCTCGGCGGCGCGGTCTCTTCGTTTCTGTGTCTAAACGCGGCAGCGCAGGAAGGATATTACGGGGTGGGCCACGATAAATGGCATCAGGGCTTCTACTCAAAACTCAAAAGAAACGATGGCCAGGGCTCGTGCTGCAATCTAATGGATTGTAGGCCGACCCAAAGTCGTATGGTTGGCGACCACTACGAAGTTAAGGTGGACGGTGCATGGACGCCTGTACCCTACGACAAGATTAACAACGTGGTCGCGCCCGATGGGGGCGCTCACGTCTGCGCTCCGAGACAGTTGGGTCCCAACAAGGGCGTTATATTCTGTGTCATTCTGCCATCGGAGGGCTGACGGCAGCACACGGCGCGTGGCCAATCCGTAAGAGTAAATCTCGCGTCAAGTCAGGAGCCATGAGTCATGCGCAGCATTGGACTAGTGATTGCCTTGGTGGCCGCGCTCATTGCGCCGGCGTTCGCCCAGAAGTCTGAGATTGAAGCGGTGAACGCGAAGTGGATAGATTTCTTCAACAAGGGTGATTTCGCCGGCGTCGCGTCACTCTACGCCGAAGACGCCACCGCGTTTCCACCCGGTTCCGGCACGGTGAAGGGCAGAGCCGCGATCGAGGCACTGTGGAAAAGCATGGCCGAGCAAGTCAGCGATCCGAAACTCACAACCCTCGACGTCAAGCCACTCGGGCTCTCCGCGGCGCGCGAGATCGGGACCTTCAGCCTGAAGACCAAGGGTCCGATGCCGCGAGAAGTCACCGGCAAATATCTCGTGGTGTGGGAGAAGATCGGAAGCGACTGGAAGCTCGCAGCCGATATCTGGAACGACGGCAAGTAGGAGCCCGATCAGGAATGTCCGCGTTTGCGCGCTAACAAGGCGATCGAAGCGTCGCAAGTTCATCGCGCTTCTCGGCGGCGCGGCTGCTGCGTGGCCGCTCGCGGCGCGCGCGCAACAATCTGACCGGGTGCGGCGGATCGGTGTGCTAATGGGCTATGCCGAGAGCGACTTGGAAGTACAGTCCCATATCGCGGCGTTCCGGGAGGGACTCCAGAAGCTCGGGTGGACTGAGGGTCGTAACACCCAGATCGACACTCGTTGGGCGGCACCTGACGACGCGGAGTCGAGGCGACGATTTGCGAAGGAACTTGTCGCGCTACAGCCCGACGTCATTCTCTCCAACACCACACCCACAACGACCGCGCTGCTAGAGCAAACGCCTAACATCCCCATTGTTTTCGCGATCGTTGCCGACCCGATCGGCAGCGGCTTCGTCGGGAGCTTCGCGCGGCCTGGCGGCAACGTCACCGGTTTCACCTTTACGGAACCGACGATGGCGGGCAAGTGGCTGGAACTGCTCAAGGAGATTGCACCGCGCGTCGTCCGGGTCGCGATGCTGTTCAACCCGGTGTCGGCGACATATGCCGACTATTGGCTGAACCCCTTCAAAGCCGCCGCTCCGTCCTTTGCAGTAGAGGCGATCGCCGCACCTGTTCGCGATACGTCCGAGCTGGAATCCGTCATTGCCGCACAGGCACGCGAGCCGAATGGTGGCCTTATCGCGATGCCGGATAGCTTCACGGATGCGCATCGCGTGGAGATCACATCACTGGCGGCCCGCTATCGTCTCCCTGCCGTCTATCCATTCCGTTTCTTTGTTGAAGTTGGCGGCTTGCTGTCCCACGGCGTTGATCGAACCGATAACTTTCGGCGTGCGGCGACGTACGTCGATCGCATCCTTAAGGGCGAGAAGCCCGCCGACCTGCCGGTGCAGACGCCGACCAAATACGAGCTTGTCATTAACTTGAAGACTGCCAAGGTGCTCGGCCTCGAAGTCCCGCCGACCCTGCTCGCCCGCGCCGACGAGGTCATCGAATAGCACTATGCACGGCCGCCTTCGGGAGCAATCCGGACATTGAGGCGACATCGACGAATGACCGACTCTGACCCCCGAGCGGTCATTGACGGTGCACCGCAAAATAAAAGCGTGGTGTGGTATCGTCCCTCTACTGCATGGGGATGACCCCCACGGCAGGGTCACATGGCAAATCCACATCTGGCGGCAGGTCATCACCGAACCCGGTCATTCGCGTACGTGGTATCCGGCACAGTTGCTGCGTGCGCGGTGACACCGGTGGATACTGTCAACCATACCGCCGGCTCACCCATCGTGATCGGGGGAGGAGCGCAGTCGATCGTGGTGACGCCCAACGGGAGGACCATCTATGTGCCCAACGGCGTGCTCAATAGGGTGACCCCGATCAGCACGGCCACCAATACGGCCCGCCCACCAATACCGGTGGGCGGCGAACCGTTCGCCATCGTCGTGACACCCAATGGTAGGACCGTCTACGTCGGCAACACCAGCTCTGCTTCGGTTACGCCGATCCGGGTCTCGAGCAACAGCCCACAGGCCGGCAGTCCCCGTTGGCAACGGGCCGGCCCGCGTGGTGATCACCCCCGATGGCAGGACCGTCTACACCGTGAATTTCACAGACAATACCGTCACACCCATCCGGGTGTCGACCAAGACCCCCGGGCCGGCCATCCCAGTCGGAGGGGGGCCCAACTCCGCCGCCATCACTCCCGACGGCAAGACGCTCTACGTCGGCAACGTCAACGACGCCACCGTGACACCGATCCACGTGCGGACCAATACGGCAGGGCCGCCGATTCCGGTCGGCAAATTTCCCGCCGCGATAGTCGTCACCCCGAATGGCAAGACGGCCTACGTCACCAACCGAGATGACGACACTGTGACGCCCATTCACACCGCCACCAATACTGCCCTACCCGCAATCCCAGTGGGCCACCAGCCCTTCGATATGGCCGTCACACCCAACGGACGGACGCTCTATGTCCTCAACTCTGGGGCGGACAGCGTGACACCGATCCGGGTGGCCACCAACACAACGGGCGCACCCATTCTGGTCCCGCATCAGCCGTTCACCCTTGCTGTCACTCCGGACGGCAAAACGCTCTACGTGACCGGAGGCGCCAACCTGCTCACCCCGATCCGTACCTCGACCAACCATCCCGGGACGCCCATCGTCGTCGGGGCATCGCCTAGCGCCATCGCCTTCGCAACAATTCGTCAGCATTCCTGAATGGCCAGCTGCCGACGGACCAGCCTGTCAAATTCAAGCTGCATGTGTCGGCTTGTGGCACACCAATGCGAAGTGCCGCAATGTCCGCTCAAGCGCCGCTCTCGGAGGATCAGCAAAAGCCGGAGCTGAAGTCTGGAGCGTGGTGATTGCCCCGTTTCCAACATTCACGTAGTCTTGGAGGTCGAGTCTGACGGCCCGCCTTACGTGCTGCGCGCGATAAGTTTCCTTGAGGGTCCATTCCAATTCATTTCAGCTGCATCGGTGCAAGTTCATACCAATGCTCAGCGACGCTGTCGGCTGTATGCGCGGAGTCCGATGGGACCTGTAGCGCGATGAGAAACCAGACGCCTTTGCAAGCGAACGGGTGGCGAATAACGGCATTGCTTGTCGCGGTCGCGCTCGCAAGTTCAGACGTAATGGCTGCAAACGGCGAACAGTTTTGCACACACGGCGGGCAGAATCCCGTCAAGGGCGATACCGTCGCATGTTATTCAGATGCAGGATGCAGGTTCGCTGCCTCACTCGGTGCGGAGCCGGTCCGCGACTTCGATCCGAGCAGCGCACCGTTTGCTCTCGCACGCGGGAAGATTACGGGCATTGTCACCTCATCCTCCAGCTTGATCACCCAGATCAGAAAAGCGGGCGGCTCTTGCCGCAGACTCTAGCCGCCAAACTACACGGCGCAGGGCTCATGACGGTTCACACTCAAGCGACTGACGAAGGTGCCCTACGGCCGCACACAAATTCGCGATCGGTGAGACCGTGATGGTCAGGCCTGCGATCAGTCGCAATATACCTCGCGGGGCCTACGAAGTGACCAAGCAGCTCCCGCACAACGGCCGAGAGTTCGAATATCGCATCAAGAGCGCCAATGAGGAGTATGAGCGCGTTGCGGGAGAGAACGAACTGATCAAGGCGTAAGCGGAGCATCGTCGGGCGGCGATCATGGCCTGGCCGCAAACCACATCCAGCGCGCTGCAGGCTCGCTAATGCGGCAGCCGGTTGCGTCGCGACGGGAGGTCCGGGCACAGGACGAGCTTGCCCTCAAGACCGCCCGACTCAAGACGGCGGTGTGCCTCGGCGACCTCATCGAAGGAGATCCGCTCGGCGACGCGCGGCCGGATGGCGCGGGATGCCAACAGCCCGAAGAGCCGCTCCAGGTCTTCGCGGAACCAGGGGGGATGTCCCGCCCGCATCACGTTGATCGAGTAGAAGCGGGCACGCCTGCCGCCAGGCAACCAACCTCCACAGATACAGGCGTGCAATCCACATCAACATGATGAGCATGCGACGCTGGGCCTGCACGCCCGCCAAGTAGCCGAGACTGTGGTGTTGCCGGAGTTTAGCGGCGGTCCGCCACCGCCGCGTTCTGGCGGGATGCGGAATAAGGGCATAGCATAGGTGAGGCCAATCTTAGAGAGCCGTATCCCGTTGAGCGCGCCATTGTGCGGACCTTGCTGGGGGTGAGACCGAATGGCTGACGACACAGGACAGTTTGCCGGAAAAACCATTACTAGTTGGAAACAATTTAACAGTAGCGAAGTGTTTGATCGCAATAACTGGATCTTTCGAGGGCAGTCTGAAGACAAGCCTCTAGCAACGACTCTTGAAAGACGTTTGCTCAGTTGGGGAATTGATCTGAAGCGTGGACCAGCTATCGAGCGAGCTCTCCTCCGTGAATTTCGTCGCCGCCTCCGGGGTGAAGAGTACACCCGCGCCAAAGACAACAAACTTTATTGTCTGGCACTCATGCAGCACCACGGTGCACCCACGCGGCTTCTCGACTGTACCTATTCTCCTTTCGTTGCCGCGCAAATGGCTATCAAAGAGGGTAAACAAGAGAAAGATCATGCGATCTGGTGTTTCAATCCGCACTGGATGGACACAAACTTCAAGACGCTCTTTGGAGAAGAAAAGGCCAAAAACCACGACGATACGAGAGATGACACTACGTTCGATCCGATCTACATGAACGTGAAGAGTTTTGTGCATCAAGAGAACCCGCTTCTTTTGAACGAGCGACTCACAATTCAGCAGGGTCTCTTTCTTTGCCCCGGGAATGCAGGTCAACGGTTTCTAGACAATGTGCACGCAATGAATGGGTGGAAGTCGGAGAACAACGTGTACAAGCTGCGCCTAGTACTTACTCACGAAGAGCGAGCAGTATTTGCAAGAATGCTCAAAAGGATGAACCTCAGTTCGGCAGCATTGTTCCCGGGGTTAGACGGGTTTGCGCGGTCTCTGGGCGAGCATTTGGTTCACTTCAACGAACTCTACTAATGCGTCCGGGCTCGCCGATCCCAAGATCAAGGCGCGGTTTGCCGACTTGGGAGGCACGCCCCTTGTCGGCTCGCTCATCGCCGACGAAACCGAGAAGTGGGCCAAGGTGATCCGGGCTGCCAACATCAAGGCGGAATAAGCCGTCATCGTCGCGCCGACATTCCATAAATCCCGTTAAGCGAATGGCGGCAATGGCCGCTGCTGACGCGACCACCCGGCAGGTCTGCTCTAACGACCGCTTTCGAGGGCAAGAGCGGACAAGATATGCTCACATCGAGTTCTTCGCTTAATGACCCCATTCGGACAAAGTGGCCGCCTTCTGCTGCGGTGCACGGCCTGACCTGCTATACTTACCCCGTGATCTCTGGCCTCGGGTAAGCCCCATGAGGCGGCGCGAGTTCATCACGTTGCTCGGCGGCGCATTGGCCGACCAGGCGATCCCGGCGAATGCGCAAGAGCTTCGCGTGCGTACCGTCGGGGTGCTGATGGGCTTCGCAAACGATGCGGAGGCCAAGGCTCGCGTCGAGGCGTTCGAACAAGGTCTTGAAAGAGAGGGCTGGTTGGTCGGCCAAAACCTTCGTATCGAGTACCGCTATGCCGAAGGCGATTCTGTGCGCATGCAGGCTTTTGCGAAGGAGCTGGTGGAACTAAAGCCTGACTGCATTCTTGGCCACAGCACCCCAGTCGTGACGGCGCTCATGCAAGCTACCCGGACAATTCCAATCGTGTTCGTGTTCGTAGCCGATCCCGTCGGCAGCGGATTCGTTGCGAGCATGGCACGACCTGCCGGCAACATGACTGGGTTCACGATCTTGCCGGCCAGCATTACCGGCAAACACCTATCGATGCTGAAAGAAATGGTACCGCAGCTCGTCCGCGTAGCCATCATCTACAATCCGGATTCCGCGCCAGCCGCGGGCACATTCTTTTTGACT
>WNFR01012096.1_pt1 | contig 10938 bp, 8 predicted proteins | sample 5400221 | NCBI WGS metagenome assembly WNFR01 (sample SAMN13153357, study PRJNA577476) | soil metagenome | isolation source: 40 cm soil under Madrone tree | place: USA:California | collected 2016-06-14 | reverse complement strand
CCGATGAATAGCAAAGGTCTAGCGCAGCTTGCCTATGAAAAGGGAATGTACATTCTGACCGCCGCGCAAAGTTATCAGGCTGCTCAGGAAGCATCGCGACTGGGACATGGATTTCTCACCTATGCGTTGGTTGAAGAGGGCTTGAAATCAGCTACGGCAGACAAGAATCCGAAAGATGGTCAAGTGCTGCTGCGCGAATGGCTCGACTTTGCCACGGCACGCGTTCCGGAGATCCAACTGGAGAAAGTCGCAGAACAGAAGAAGCAGGGCCGGCAGTTGGAACAGATAATCGTCTTCGCAGAAGGTGATAAGACCAGGGACCGCCAGGTGCAACGCCCGAGAGTTTTCTATCGGCGCGAAGCGGAATCTTCTCCGCTTGTGGTTGCCCGCCCTGAGCTCTAACTGAATCAAACTAAGCAAACAGAGATTCCCGAAGTTTTGGATTGAAGGTTTAATCGACTATGCAGAACCGAACTATTGCCACAAGGATAAGCGCGTTGGCGTTAACGCTGGGCCTGATTGGGCTGATGATCTGGTTACCTGGGGCGCGTTCACACGCGCAGCAGGACCGCCAGTTGGTGCAGACAGGAGGCACTGGCGCGACTACTCGACGCCTCGCTTTAGTAATGGGCAATGGCGCCTACACGAACGCGCCGCCATTGAAAAATCCCCCGAACGATGCGCGCGATATGGCAGCGAATTTGAAGACGTTGGGCTTCGACGTTTCCAGCGGCGTCAATGTCAGCCAGCGAGAGATGAAGCGTTTGATTCGTGAGTTCGGACAAAAGCTGAAAGCCGGCGGTAATGGTTTGTTCTATTACGCCGGTCATGGCGTCCAGGCCCGTGGTCGCAACTACATCATTCCAGTTGATGCAGACATTCAAAGCGAAGCCGACGTGGAAGACTCCGGAGTGGACGTTGGTCTGGTGCTGAACTACATGGACGATGCGCAGAATGGCTTGAACATCGTGATTCTTGACGCCTGCCGCAACAATCCTTTTTCACGCAGCTTTCGATCAGCAAGCGAAGGTTTGGCCCAGGTGGACGCACCAACCGGAACTTTGATCGCTTACGCAACGGCGCCAGGCAGAGTGGCGGCGGATGGTGCAGGAGAGAATGGCTTGTACACTTCTGAGTTGTTGAAGGCGATGCGCCAACCGGGCTTGACTGCCACGGACATGTTCATGCAAGTGCGCGCCGAGGTGATGAAGCGCACCGGCAACAAACAGGTGCCTTGGGAGGCTTCGTCGCTGGTTGGATCATTTTATTTCAGTGGTGGTGCTACAACCGGGCTGACCTCAGGAGCGAACAATGTCGCTCCCAACGAAACACGATTTGATGCAGCGGCTTTTGAGTACAGTTACTGGGAGACAGTCAAGAACAGCACCAGTGTTGATAGCTTCAAAGCTTACCTTACGAAGTATCCTGAAGGACAGTTTGCTGCCCTGGCGAAGATCAAGATTAAAGACCTTGAGGTAGTCAGTAAGCCGGCCGAGCCAGAACCAACATTGAGAAATAGCGACGGCGGGGAGATTGCCTTCTGGGACTCTGTTAAGAACACCACGAACGCCGATGACTTCAGGGCATATCTGAAGAGATTCCCGAACGGCATGTTCGCAGACTTAGCAAACAACCGGTTGAAGATCTTGGATAAGGATGAGGAGGCCAAACGCTCGGCCGAGGCTATTAAGAAGAGTTCACTTGAAGGAACCACATGGAGAGGTGCCTCACCGGGTGGTGATAAGTACTACGAATTCCAATTCTTACCAAATGGTGAAGTACTTTTTAGTTTCAAAGCCGGTAGATCTTGGACTTCCGGTGAAACTAGAAGTCCAAGTAAAGGCAGTTGGAAACGAGTTGGAAACATGATCTATATGGACATTGTCGCTGGAAAGTCGGAGGCTACCATTACTGGGGACAAGATGGCTGGTTGGTGGAATAAAGACTGGCGAGGAAGCTATAAGTTTTCGTTAGAAAAGGTTCCCAACTAACCGAACCAATGCACCGCGTGTTCATGGACCATGATCACCACTGTCGTAGTGCTGTGTGCTCTGCGGCCAGTCTTTTCGGAGTCTCCAGCTTGTCGCCCATTTGAATAGGTCGCTCGAAGGAAAAGTATGAGCCGCATCTTAAAATTGACCGCTCTCCAACTATGGAAGTCAACTATCGGCTTCGCAGTGCTCTGTGCCGTCTCGTTCAGTTTCCAAGCTATGGCTCAAACCCAGGAAGGAACCTCGCGCCAGATTGTGCTTGAGGAATTCATGCGCGGGCGTCCGGCCAAGTCTGCCGAAACTCCGGCGGCGGTTTCTAATTCCAAAGCTCGAACGCGAAAGCGCCCACCCTCCGCTGCAAGCTCGAATACCAAACGGCCTACATATCGTCGCGCGCGTGGCGCGGTCTTGCCGCTCTCCGCTTCTTCTAAACGGCCCGCGTCAAATGCAGCGAACAGCGAAGAGCTGGGCGTAACTCTGTGGCGGCTGCGTCCATCAAAACAGAATGACAGCGGCGCCCGATTGCTCGTAATGGAGAGTTCGCAACAGGGTGAGTGGACTCCTGAGCGTATGGAAGTCGACACGCGACTCAAGGTAGGCGAGCGTGTGCGCATTAGCGTCGAATCACCGAGAGCAGGCTATCTATATGTTGTGGATCGCGAGCAATACGCTGATGGCTCGCTCGGCGATGCATATCTGATTTTCCCAACCACGCGAACGCGTAACGGGGATAACAGGGTAAGACCCGGAAAGTTAATCGACGTGCCCGCGCAGGAAGATACTCCAAATTTTTTCACTCTAGTGCCCAGTCCCAGCAGAAGCGATCAAGTCGCAGAAGTGCTGAGTTTCATTGTCACTTCCCAGCCCCTCGAAAGTCTGAGGATAACCGACAAGCCACTCAAGGTCTCGAAGTCTGACATGGCGAAATGGGAAAAGATGTGGTCCAGCGAAGTCGAGCGATTCGAGATGGAAGGCGGCGCAGGTCGAGCCTGGACCAATGAAGAGAAAGCAGCAAGCGCAACTTCATCCTCAAGACTTCTGACGCAGGAAGAACCAGCGCCACAGACGGTTTATCGCATTGTCGGAAAGGCAGCGGGCTCGCTATTGGTCACGGTACCACTGCAATATGGAAACTCCAGGCCGTAAGTGAGGTCAATTCAGATACGCGTCACTTTCGGCCTTGGTAATGGCATAGCACGCGCAGGAAGCCGCTTCCAACCCCGTCCGATTGAGGATCGCGAGATTCCCGCGACTGTAGCGAATCAGTTTCTTGGCCTGCAGAGCGCCAGCTGCCTTATTTACTCCCTCACGCCGGACGCCCAGCATGTTAGACATGAAATCTTGCGTCAGTCGAAACTGGTCCTCGCCCAGTCGATCGCCGGTCATCAATAACCAGCGAGCGAGGCGCGCGTCCACCGAGTGGAAACGGTTGCAAGCCGACGACTGAGAGATTTGCGTCAGCAGCGAATGGCTATAACGATGCAGCAGACGATGCAGAGAGCCCAGACGGTTGGCCTCGTGACGCATTGCGCCCGATGTCATTTTCATAGCCGAGCCGGAGCCCTGCACGAGGGCGCGCGTAGTCGACACATCCACGCCCATAAAGATAGGCAGGCCCGTCATTCCTTCGTTTCCGACCATTCCGACTTCGAGCGTAGACCTGTCGCCGACTGCTGAAAGCAATGAAACGATCGAGTTGTTGGGAAAATAGACGTGCCTGATCCGATCACCCGGGTCGTACAACACTTCGCCGAAAGTCAGAGTTGTGCGTTTCAGCTCGGGCAAGATACGTCGATATTCTTTTTCTGGCAGCATAGCCAGTAGCCGGTTGGCAGGTGGCTCGCCGTGGTTTGTCTCTCGGGGCATTGGCTTAATGACTAAACCGAGCGTCTACCCGACAACAGATTGATCACCAGCACGATCACGGCGACGACGAGCAGAATATGAATCAACCCGCCTCCAACATGGCCGATGAATCCGAGTAACCACAATACCAACAGTATTACGAGTATCGTCCACAACATTACTTAATTCTCCTTTGTTGATTACACCAGAGAGTCGTAGCTTGCACTGGAAACACTCACAGGAAGATGTTTCTGTATGAATAACATGAAAGGGAGATAGCCGTCTGTGTGAGAACACACATAGGGGGGTTGAAACGGATTTTTGGGATGCCACGGCCTTGTGCCGTGGAGCTTCACGTTTGCTGCTATGAAAAGGGTTGAAACGGATTTTTGGGATGCCACGGCCTTGCGCCGTGGAGCTTCACGTTTGCTGCCATGAAAAGGGTTGAAACGGATTTTTGGGATGCCACGGCCTTGTGCCGTGGAGGCTCACGTTAGCGGGCTGCGCAACGGCTAATTTGTTGACCAAAAGCATCAAACGTGAACCTCCACGGCGCAAGGCCGTGGCATCTCGGAGAGTTCTACAGCTTTTCTTGTAGGCGCGAGCGTGAACCTCCACGGCGCAAGGCCGTGGCATCTCGGAAAGTTTCTACAGCTTTCTTGTAGTCCCCAGCGTGACCCGCCACGGCGCAAGGCCGTGGCATCCCGGAGAGTTTCTACAGCTTTTCTTGTAGTGGCGAACGTGAACCTCCACGGCGCAAGGCCGTGGCATCCCGGAGAGTTTCTAGAGCTTTCTTGTAGGCGAGAACGTGAGTCTCCACGGCGCAAGGCCGTGGCATCCAAATCCAAGTTGTCATACAGCCTCTACAGCAGGTGGCTCTGACAAGTAGAGGCTGAGCGGTCAATGTGGAGAAACTAAGCCGAACAAGCGGTCATGCTCCGCCCTAACGACTTGGTAACACTCGCAAACATGCGTTTCCAACTGCTTCCGATCAAGGATCTTAATATGACCTCGCACGTAGCTGATCAGCCCTTTCACCTGCAGACCCTGCGCGGCGTGAGTCACCCCTTCGCGACGCACTCCCAGCATGTTGGAGATGAACTCCTGAGTCATCTGGAGCTCATCGGACTGCGTCCGGTCGTGGGTCATCAACAACCAGCGACAGAGTCGTTGTTCCACAGAGTGGAGCCGATTGCATACGGCCGTTTGAGAGATTTGCGTGATCAACGCCTGCGTGTATCGAAGCAGCAGGTGTTGAAATTCGCCTCCCAGACCAAACTCACTTCGCATCGACTTCGCTTTTAACTCGAAGGCTTTGCCTGCTCCCTGGACCACTGCCCTGTTCGGAGTTGTATCACCGCCCATGAAAAGAGCGATGCCGACCACTCCCTCGTTTCCGACCAAGCCCATCTCAGCGGTCACGCCATTCATCATTGTGTAGAGTAGAGAGATGTGACAAGTTGTGGGGAAATAGGCATGCTCCATCTGGCCGCCTGATTCATAAATAACATCGCCGAGGGAAAAAAGGACCGGTTCCAGATCAACTAACAACCGCTCGTAGTCTTCGTCTGGTAGAGCGTCAAGCAGCCAGTTTCCAACTGGTCTGGGATGTTTGGGAGTCATAACTACCCGCCTTTCGTTGTCGTTGGTAAGGGTTGAGATGCCACAAGATCCGGAGCGGGACATTCAAGGCACACCACTCTGAGAGTGATGGGAATTATACATCCATAAGTGTGTTAGCGCACAGACACAGCTTAGACGACTCGTCTAAGTCTGCAGTCGTCATCGTTGCTCATGATGATGTAGTAGATACCGTCGCCGTGGTGGAGATTGGCGTCCGCAGGAATGAATATCTGACCAGACTATTCAACTACCAGCAACTGGAAAACCTTCACGATTACTTATTGCAGTGACGAGCATCAGGCGTTTGCCAGCGCGCTCGCACTCTCCGCCGACTCGAAGCGCGAGGCACGCCGTTGCAGTCCGAACTCACTGTGCAGTGACTGCACGGCCTCCCGCATCATGCTCGCTTCAACGACAAATGAAACGTTGTATTCAGAAGATCCCTGCGCAATGGCAATAATATTGATGCCTTTCCGTCCCAGGGCGCTGAAGGTGCGCCCGGAGATTCCGGGTGTGCCCCGCATTCTATCGCCCACCACCGCGACGATGGCGATCTCCGGGTTTACCGTAATGTGTTCTATCTGTTGATGCGCCAGATCAAAAGCAAACGCTTCTCGAAGCTTTTCAACTGTGCGCGCCTCGTCTTCTGAGGTGATTATGAAGCAGATGTCGTTTTGCGAAGACGATTGTGAAATGAGCAGGACGTTGGCCTGCGCATTGGCGACAGCACTGAAAGTCTTCCCTGCCACTCCGGGCAAGCCGACGATGGCGCGCCCGCCAACTGTAATCAGACTAACGCCGCTGATAGCGGTTATCGCTTTCACACCCCGCGCAGTCGGATGCCCTGTGGCGGTAATCTTAGTACCCTGTCGCTCGGGTGCGAAGCTGTTGCGGATCCAAACCGGAATGCCCGCCTCGGAAACTGGACGCAGGGTTTTCGGATGCAAGACCTTTGCGCCGAAGTAGGCCAACTCGGCCGCTTCGTTATAAGAGATTTCGCGCAGGGTGCGGGCTTCCGGCACGAGCCGCGGATCGGCAGTCAACACGCCGTCAACGTCGGTCCAGATAATGACCTCCGCCGCATCGAGCGCCGCGCCCAGAATCGTCGCGGAATAGTCAGAACCGCCGCGGCCAAGGGTCGTCAGCATTCCTCCAGGAGTCGCCCCAATGAAGCCCGTTACTACCGGCACTGAATCGTCTGCGATGAGTGGCAACAACCGGGCAGCAGCTTTTTCGCGCGTCTGCGACATCAAGGGATCGGCGCGACCTGATATGTTGTCCGTCACGATCAGTTCAGTCGCTTCAACTGCGACGCCTTTCAAACCTAACTCACAAAGAGCATTTGACAGTAGACGCGCCGACAAGCGTTCGCCCGTACTCAAAATTTCGTCGAGCACTCGCGGAGTTAGTTCACGCAGAAGGGCCGTCCCGTAACATAGGCCTGTTACCTGCTCAATGATTTTCTCGATTTCGGCGGCCAGCAAGAGACGTCGATCATCATGGCTGACGAGATCCTCAACTGCTTGCTGATGCTGTTTGCGAAGCGTCTCCGCGATTTGCACGGCAGTATCGCGGTTACCTGCCGCCGAAGCTTGCGCCGCTTCAATGAGTCGATTGGTTACGCCACCCATCGCCGAGACGACCGCAACGACCGAGCCATCCTTTGCGGCGGCAGCGACGATCTCGGCGGCCCGTCGAATACGCGTGGCATCACCTACCGACGTACCACCGAATTTCATTACCCGGATCTTTTCCTTCGTCATATGATTGCTTCTTCGAGCCCCTCACTCATACTCACACCGGGGACGTCGTCTTGTCCTCCATCGATGGGTACAACTCCGTCACGGGCCAGTTTGTATTCCACGGAATCGACGAGAGCACGCCAGCTTGCTTCTACGATGTTCGCGGACACGCCAACCGTACCCCACTGGGCGCGTCGATCGCCAGAACAGATCAAAACGCGCACCAAACTGGCCGTACCTGACAGGTTGCTCGTGATTACGCGCACTTTATAGTCAACCAGCCGCATCTCGGCCAGCGATGGGTAAAACCGCCGCAATGCGCGCCGTAAAGAATTGTCGAGAGCGTTGACCGGTCCATTGCCAGTCGCCGCTGTGTGTTCAACGTGGCCCCCAACTTTGACTTTCACAGTTGCTTCACTCATCGGCATCAAGGCGCCGCGATGTTCGTCGATTACACGAAAGCCAAGCAGTTCGAAATATGGTTGATGAGCGCCGCGCAGCTTAGACACGAGTAATTCAAAGCTCGCCTCGGCAGCTTCAAACTCGTAGCCATCGTGCTCCAGGCGCTTCAACTCGTCCAACACTCGTTGCTCATCGTTAAGCTCGACACCAAGTTCACGAGCCTTCGCGAGCAGGTTGGCCCGTCCAGCAAGATCGGAGACGAGCACTCGTCTTCGGTTGCCGACGGTTTCAGGCACGATGTGCTCGTAAGTCGCTGGATTGCGTTCAACTGCGGAGACGTGTACACCGCCTTTATGAGCAAAGGCGCTGTCACCTACGAACGCCGCGCGCGAATCAAGCGACAGGTTGGCGATCTCACTGACGAAGCGAGACGTAGCGCGCAACTTCAGCAACTGATCAGTACCCAGAACGTTGTAGCCGAGTTTCAATTCCAGATTGGGGATCACAGCGCAAAGGTTAGCGTTGCCACAACGCTCGCCGTACCCGTTGATCGTTCCCTGCACATGGACGGCCCCCGCAGACACGGCCGCGAGCGTGTTAGCGACAGCAAGTTCTCCATCATTGTGGCAATGTATCCCAAGCGGCACATCGATCTGTTTCAGAATCTCGCGAGTAACGCGCGCAACTGTGTCCGGCAAACTTCCGCCGTTCGTATCGCAGAGTACGATACATTTTGGCCCGCCAACGGCGGCCGCGCGCAAAGTAGCAAGCGCATACTGAGGATCAGTTTGATACCCGTCAAAGAAATGCTCGGCATCATAAATGAGATGTGGCACGCGCGCCGCCAGGTAGCGCACGGAGTCTTCTATGATTTCCAGGTTCTCTTCGGGACTCAGACGTAGCGCATCGGTAACGTGCAAGAGCCAGGATTTACCGAAGATCGTGGTCAATTTCAGCTGACGGGCACGCTCGAAGAAAGCGACATCCCGCGGATTCGAGCCAGGCCAGCCGCCTTCGATGAAGTCGATGCCGAACGCGTCGAGCTGTTCGGCGACGCGACACTTATCGTCGACTGAAAAGTTTACGCCCTCGCCCTGGGCTCCATCTCGCAAAGTCGTATCATAGATTTCTATTCGTTCGTTCATGGGATCTTTCACTCGGTTATGGACTCTTCCAGAGCTGATGCGGCCCGCTCGCCTATTGGTTGACCTTTCGACCCAACGCTGTCGCTCGTTGGAATGCGGCCCAGACTGCTTTGGAAAGCACCGTACGCAGGCTGCCCTTCTCCATTTGATAGATCGCCTCGGCCGATGTGCCACCTGGAGAAGTAACCATGTTTCGCAATTCGGCCGGATGCTTGCCCGATTTCCGTGCGAAAAGCACACTGCCGAGCATTGTTTGCAAGACGAGCTCCTGGGCCACGTGCCGCGAGAAACCCATATGCACGCCGGCATCGATGAGCGCTTCCATTACCAGGAACGTGTAGGTTGGCCCCGTCGCGGAAAGCGCCGTTGCCATATCAATCATCTTCTCTTCTTCAACGTGAAGTTCACGTCCAAGGGCACCGAAGATGGCGTGTATCTGCGCTTGCTGTGCCTCACTAACTTCAGGTGTGGCCGTCCAAACCGTCATTCCCTCACCGATTTGTGCGGGAGTGTTGGGCATCGCCCGCACAATTTGTCGATGCTCCAGATCATCAGCGATTGTTTCTATGCTCGCGCCCGCCACTATGGAGATCACCAACTGGTCGCGCTGGATCACCTCTTTTAACTCGCCTAGTATCACCCCGAGGCGTTGAGGCTTTACCGTTAGCATAACAATCGAAGAGGCCCTCTCTTGTTTGTTCTGGCTCACTGATAACGGTCTAAGAGCTACGGCTTCGGGATTGCTTTCAAACAGGCCTATACCATACTTGGCATGGAGTTCCTTGCGGCGTTCTTTTCCTGGATGGCTACCAACAATCTGATGAGGCTTGACCAGATTATTCGCAAGCAGACCGGCGATGATCGCTTCGGCCATCACGCCACAGCCAATGAATGACAGTTGTGTCGAATTTAGAGTCTCAGCCATATTAATCAACTTCATACTCGACTTCGTGGTTAGCCATCGCTTGCAGACCGGCCGTTGTTCTCCTCACCGCTCACCCTGCTCATGTGGCGATGCTTGAAAGTTCGCTCCCCTCGGACGTAACTGGCTACTGTCTGGCCGTTACCGATTAGTTTGTACTTGTAAGTTGTCAGTCCTTCGAGACCCACAGGCCCACGCGCGTGCAGTTTGCTGGTGCTGATTCCCAACTCTGCGCCGAACCCGTACCGGAAACCGTCGGCGAAGCGCGTCGAAACGTTGTGATATACACCTGCGGCATCAACCCGGTCCATAAAACGAGACGCCGCATCACGATCTTCCGTAATGATGGCTTCTGTATGACCTGAGCCGTAGCGATCGATGTGCTCAACTGCCTCGTCCAGACTGGCAACGATCTTGATCGATATAATTAGATCGGAGTATTCAGTTGCCCAGTCGTGTTCACTGGCAGGTTCAACACCTTGAGCCCCACCCAAATTCATGGTGCGAGGGCAACCGCGCACTTCGACTCCCGCTTCTCGGAAGCGAGTGATCAGTTCTGGCAGCAATAAGGCGGCAGTTTCTTCATGGACCAGCAGAGTTTCCATTGAGTTGCACGCCGCGGGATACTGCACTTTGGAGTCAAAAGCAATATTCAACGCTTTTTGCAGATCCGCAGCGCGGTCGACATAGACGTGGCAGATACCCTCGCCGTGGCCTAGTACCGGGATGCTGCTTTGCTCCGCTATGTAGTGGACGAACTTCTGCGAGCCGCGCGGGATGATCAGATCAATCTCACCAGTAAGCGAAAGCATTTCGTCGACGTCTTCGCGTGTGTAGAGCAGTTTGATCACGTCCGGAGGGATATCAGAGAAAGGCGTCAACGCATCGCTCCAAATGGAGACGAGTATCTGATTGGTGTGCAGAGCTTCAGTTCCACCCTTGAGGATGACAGCATTTCCGGATTTTAAAACCAGGGCGGCTATCTGCGGGACGATCTCGGGGCGGGACTCGAAAACAATACCAACGACACCAATCGGGCATGACTCTTTATAAAGCGTTAACGCATCATCCAACTCGGTGACCGCGAGACTGCGACCCAGAGGATCAGCGAGCGCTGCCACCTCTCGCACTCCGGCGGCCATCTGAGCGATTCCTCGTTCGCCGATTTGCAAACGCTCAAACAGTGCCTTCGACATCAAGCCTGCTTCAACAGCGCGGATTGCGCTATCACAGTCGCGCTGATTTGCGATCAGGATTTCAGCCTTGCG
>WNFR01009374.1_pt1 | contig 10941 bp, 10 predicted proteins | sample 5400221 | NCBI WGS metagenome assembly WNFR01 (sample SAMN13153357, study PRJNA577476) | soil metagenome | isolation source: 40 cm soil under Madrone tree | place: USA:California | collected 2016-06-14 | reverse complement strand
AACGGCTTGACCAGGTAATTCATCGTGTAGTAATTGATCCACAATTGTGGAACCTGCTGGAAATCCGCGCGCTTCTTATCCTGGCTAAAAGCGGTAATGGGCACGCCGGTGACATCGACTTGTCCCTTTTGATACGCCTGGTAGGCGGCCTCCTCTTCTGGATAGAACGGAAAGATCACTTTTTGCAGTTGTGGCAATGTACCGTAGTAATTGTGGTTAGGCGCAAAGTCGATTTCTTTGCCGTGGATATACTGTGTTACCCTGAATGGACCGGCTCCCCCGCCCAGTGTCAGGTGGTCGGTGAAGTTTGCGCCGAATGCATCGATCAACCTCTTCTCGACGACGTAAGAGCACGGCTGCGTAAGCATCGCCAGAAAGTAGGCAGCCTTCTTCTTTGTCTGTATCACCACTGTGTTTGCATCGGGAGCTAGCAGGCTGTCGTTAATCAGTGTCGAAATCTGGCCCGCCAGCAGCTTATCAGAATCGCGAATCAGGTCCAGGAAGATTGGAGCGACCGTGGACTTGGTGGTCGGTTGCAATGCGCGGTCAATGCTGTAAATCACATCTGCCGAAGTCAACGGGTTGCCGTCGCCAAACTTCAGGTGGGCTTTCAAGTGAAATGTCCAGGTCAGGCCATCAGGACTTTGATCCCAGGACTGCGCTAGCTGCGGCAGTACCTGGAGTTTGTCATTGAGTTGCACCAGTCCTGTGAAGACCATTTGAATGGCCGTGATGGATGAAGCGTCATACGCCAGCGCCGGGTCGAACGTCGTAATATCCGAGGCCCCCAGTATGGGAGCAACGTAGACCTGCTGGCTGGGTGGAGCTTTTACGGGTTTGGCCGGTATGTTCGTGTTACTTCCTCCAAATAATTCGCAAGAGGATAAGAGTAGAGCCATGAAACATACTATCGCTGGTGAAATTAACGTTGTTATTTTCTTTTTGCCAATGCCCATTTATTTTTCTCCTCTTAAGACATCCACCAAACACAGACGGAGAGGCGCTATCATTGATTTTGTTAAATTATTGGTGATAAACCAGAACTGCCCGTAAGGGCGCAATGATGATTCTCCAAATAATTCGCAAGAGGATAAGAGTAGAGCCATGCAACATACTAGCGCTGGTGCAAAAAACGCAGTATACCTATTCTTATTGATATCCATCTAACATTGACCGTCTTTCAAGCGTCACACATTGTCGACCAGCGTATTGCGCCTGGCAAAGGCCGCGGTGCGCAGTGCTACATGAAGAAATCCCTCGATGCTAATACCCGCGAGAGTTGATGGCCATCCCACATATTCTTCACCGCCTGCCTGCACGATTTGCAGCGTATGCCCCTGGTCGGCGGCGGCATCCGCTTTGGCGGCGGCAAGGCCTATAGCGGCGAATAGGGCGCGCGCATCATGTCCCAATTGAATATAACGGCGCGCGGTTGAAATTGCCCCTGACAGATCCTGTGCATCTAATTGCTCGCCCAGTGTATCTAACAATGCCGGGGCAATCAAGCCTCCGCCCAGGACAGGAGAGCGCGTAGCTGCTGGCTGTGCCGGGGCAGTTTGCTCTCCCAGTTCCTTGTGCAGCGCATTCAAATAGGCTGCAGATGTGAACAGCAAGGGTAACGCCTCTACTTCCTGCACCTGTGCGAATACCAGGCGTACTGCTGCCGTGAAGAGCAGACCATGCGCGGCGCGCACGAAAGCATCGCGGTCACCATCGCCTACCCTTTGCATGAGGTCGGTTGCAGCGAGTGCGATCACGGAACCGATACCGTGTGAAGATGCTCCCGCCTTGATTAGCGCCTCGTATACTCGCTGGCAAATCTGGGGCGTATCGGCATCGCTGAGAATGAGGCGGCGCAGGGGAAGGGCGTTTTCGTCTTTTGGCGCAGCAAGGCGAGTGCGGTAACTATCAAGACTATGAATCGAATCAGAAAGAAACGAACGTACCGTATTAACCCAGGGTGGTTCTTCAGTATGCAGTGGGAGATGAGGCACAAGCCAGTGTAGAATATTCGGCGTGCGATCACTCCACTCAACGGCGTCTAGCAACTGTGTGCCCCGCACTGCAAACATCAGCGGGTGCCCGGCATTCTGGAAAGTGGTCGAAATGCCATCGTATATGCGTATCTGCAAAGTGCGATAATCCGCACCGGTGCCATAAAGCCCAAACAGGAGGCGCTCAAACATGTTAGCATCATTTGCAAAAATAGCTTTGTGCATCATCGAGTTGACTGTTTCCCCTTCCGGCAGCCCGCTTGGAAACAGTGGCTCTGGATAATGAACCTGCGCTGCCTCACCCGCACGTACCGCTGGTGCTGCAGCGGCCAGCGCCTGCACGAGTAATGGTAAAGCGCGTGTGTGGTTAACTGGGTCTTCCCTCAGTGTATGGCTGAGCGCCGTGAACCAGCGGCAAATCATGCTCGCGGCAGCGAGGGTGAGGATCGTGTGACCATCGCTATCTCCACGAGCAGCAATCACGCCTACGCGCCCTATCAACTCAGCCGCGTCTGCCCCGCGCTGTGTCAGTTCGTGTCCTGCAGCAATAATCCTGTCGCTGTCTCCAGCAACGGTTGCATCAACAAGTGCTGAAATATCGGTAAGCATTCCAACTGTTGGCATACGTGTTTCAACCCTCCAGGAGGGCAGGGTAAGGGAATTCAACAAATTCGGTGAGTTCGTCTACACCATGAATTTCTTCAAAACCATCCCCGGCCCTAATTTTGCTGTAATTCTCGAATAGCTCGCTCGATGCGCGGAATGTCTGCGTATTCCTCGTCGAGCAGTTTGTATCCTCGCTCTAGATAAAGTTCTGCAAGCCTGGCTCCGCGCTCGCCAGGCTCAATGGCGGCTGCCATTAATTCAGTGCTCCGATATTTTTCCGCCAGTGGGCCCGCAATACGCCGCATACGCTGCCTGGTATCCTGCAATAACTGAGCATTGTGCCCTTCGAGCGCATAACGTGCTACTCCCACCAGCTTACCCAATTCCGTCAGGCGCTGCCGATCTGTCATTGTCTGTATCAACAGCTCTTCGGCGTCCATGTCATCTAACGCGAGTGGCGCTTCATCCTCTACCGGTGCTAAAAATGGGGTCTGGGCAAACGTTGAGGCATAATTCACGTAGAGTTGCCCGTACTCCTGGCATCCTTGAGCGACTAATTGCATGCGTGCCCCCTCGTCCTTCGGGTTGATCGTACCGATTTCGCACATGTCATCGTCACGACGCTCCGCTAACATTTGCAGACGCTCCAGTGTGCTTCCTTCTTCCAACATTGGCGGGATAGGCATGACAGGAACATTCGTGGCGTCCTGCAGGTCCTCCGGGGGTAACTGCGAAGCCAGAAAAGAGGGGAGATACTTCGCCAGGGAAAGAGGCATCGGAGGGACAATGCAATACGTAGCTAAGACGGTACGAGGGTTGGCCGTACTGCGTGCAATAAAAATGGCATGCCCCTTTGGAGCCTGTGGGTCACCACGCAAGAATTGTATACTCATGGCGAAGAATCCTCTCTGTCATAACGTCATTGTAGGGGCGATCCTTGTGGTCGCCCTGCATTCTGGTCGCCCTGTATTCACGCAACATATTTTTCTAGCCTTATAATAAGCTCTTTGGCCTTATATAGCAAGCGGTATGACTACAGCCTCTTACGAAGTTCTCTCAACCGCCTTACCAGGTCTTTGTTGGCGGCTACCTCGTCTTCGGTCAACTCGTCACCGCTGGTAGGAACAGAGTTCTCGTAGTCTTTTATGTGCTGTACGATTGCGTCTTCCCCGGCGATGCGAGCAAAAGAAGAGAGGATCGTCAGCGCTTCTGCATCCCGATTTCGTCTTACCGCCGCGATGGCTGCTTGCGCGTAAAGCTCCGCATATTGATGCAGGAACGTACTCCACTGCTCTGGTGATCTCAACGTATGCATAACCTGTTCGACCAGTTCGATAGCCTTGATTAAATCATCCCTCGCAAGGTCCAATTGCTCGCGTGCCAGCAGGATGCCTGCACGTTCATAACGTGCATCAGACTCGCCTAATGGTTGGCGCTGCTGTTGATACATGGTTACTGCTTGCTCGAATTGTGAGGCGGCCTCTTCCAGATCACCTTTGCCTCGATGTGCCAGCCCCAGGGCAAGTATGGTATCAGCCTGTCCAACCAGGTCGCCACTCTGATTAAAACGTGTTAATGCTCCCTCGCAATGTTCGATTGCTTCAACCCATTGTTCCTGCCCAATCAGCGTTTGAGCAATGCCAAGCATGGCTGCGCCATCCCCGTCGGTACTCTCCAGTAACTGAAACTGCCGTCCAGCCTCGAGGAAGCTGGTCATCGCTGCTTCCAGCTCACTACGAGACAGGCGCGTGCGTGCCAATCCCAGTAGTGCTTCGGCGGCAAGCAGCGGCTCTTGTAGGGCTTCAGCCCGGTTATATGTCTCGCTGAAACGCGCCTCGGCCTGCGCAAAATCTCCCTGCGTCAAGAGCAGTTGCCCCAGGGCGAGTAGTGCTCCAGGTATTACCTGCGCGGCAAGCGCATTCCCCTCTGTTATTTGATTCGCCGCTGCCAGGTGCGATGCTGCCTCGTCCAACCGTCCCGTAAACACCGCCAGTCGTGTTCTGCGTGCCAGGGCCTCTGCTGCCACCACGTCATGTACCTGGCCGGGCAGTTGCTCCGCCAGCGTTTGCGCATCATAGTAACTGTTCTCTGCCAGCGTAGTCCGGCCTTGCTTGCTGTAAATATCGCCAAGACCCAGTAATGCTTGACCTTCAACCATCGAGTTTTGCAGCGAGTGAGCCAGCAAACGCGCGTCTTCGAAGGTTTGCACAGCGCGATCGAGAAAGCCTCGCAAGCGCTGAACCTCCCCCAACCCTGCCGCTGCTTCTGCCTGCCCTATACGGTATGCGATTGCCTTGTAGGTCCGCAGAGCGCGTTCCATCAAACCATTGGCATACGAAAGCTGCCCGCGGCGCATATGAATTTCACCCAGTAAGCGGCTTGAGTTGGCTGTACCCAGGGCATTGTGCATATCCGTGTACATTTGCTGCGCTGATTCTGCGCTTGCCAACGCCTGATCTACACGATTGCTCAGCAGGGAGACTTCCGCAAGCCCAAGGACGCTGTCTGCCTCGCCCAATTCATATTCAATTGCGCGTGCCAGCTTGAGGGCTTCAGCATAGCTGTCAGCCGCCGGGTCCAACTTTCGCTGGTCCAGGTAGGTACGTCCCAGGCCTAAAAGCGCATCAACCACGCCAAAGTTATCTTTGCTCGCCCGGTAGACTTCCAGCACGCGCTGGTAAGCTGCGGCCGCTTCATCAAACTGTCCTGCCAGCCGCTGTAGATCGGCAAGACTACGACGTGCATCAGCTTCGTTAATGCTATCCTGGGCGTTCTCGAAATAGGAAATAGCTCGTTTATAGTGCTCAATAGCCAGCTCAGTCCTACCACGCTGCATCTCTATATGCCCTAACGCCAGCGCTACATTCCCCTTCCCCAACTCATTGTCCTGGTTTGTATAAAGATTCCAGGCGTTCTGGTAGGACTCCTGAGCACGGTCAAGGTGTGCCAGTTGTCGTTCGATATGCCCCAAAGAGAGTGCGCTCGCGGCTTCATTCAGTGGGTAACCTGCATCACGGTAGAAATTCATCGCACGCTGGTAGCTGTTCGCCGCTTGCTCAAGCATATTGTTCTGGCGTTGCACATCTGCGAGCATGGAGCGGCTATCCCCGGCCCGCTTGAAATCGCCCAGTAAGCGAAAGCGCACCTCCGCGTCCGAAAAGGCTTCTGCGGCTATGTCCAATGTACCGTTATTGAAAGCAGTAATGCCTGCTTGTAAACGTTTCTCGGCTGCATTCACATCCTGTGCTGACATGAAACTCTGATCCCTCTCACTGTTCTTGCTTGATTTATTGTAGTTCTTGGGGGAAAGAAAGTCAAAAAACTGCAGCTAGGCTTGGCAGAACAATTGTGGTAAGATACGTCCTATGGACGGAATTGCGTGGCGGTTCGATCCAGTACATATTACCTGGTACAAAGGAGGTAGCCTCATGCACGAAGATACCCTAGCACGCGTAGACCTGTTTGCCGGTCTGGACAAGAAGGATTTGCAAGTACTCACGAACGCTTGCCAGGAACGCAACTATAAGGCAGGCTCGACATTAATCAAGCAGGGCGACACAGGCGTTGGACTCTATGTGATTATCAGTGGCACAGTACGTATCACGCAGGCCAATAATCCTGATAAGGCAGAAGTGGATCTCGGTACCGCCGGTCCGGGCAGTGAACTCGGTGAAATGTCTCTGCTGGATGATTTGCCCCGTTCGGCCACCGTCACTGCCGTCACTGATGTCACTGCCCTTCTGCTGCCGGTCTGGGAATTTCGCACCACCTTACGTAGTCATCCCGATATTGCTCTAAGATTGCTTTCTGTGCTGAGCCACCGCCTGCGCAAGGCTGAAAGTCACAGCCGCGATTAATATTTGGCATCCAACAAATGAGCTATAGGGAAGCACGCTTCCCTATAGCTCGTTTCCTGTTTGTAACGGCATCTCTTGTGTGTGTTCCGCCGGTTCGGCCATCTTTCGATTCAGCAGGTGTTGCAACTCTTCGAGCATGGTCTCGACGTCATTAAACGAGCGATAAACGCTTGCAAAGCGTATATAGGCGATTTTATCCATCTGGCGCAGGCGTTCCATAACTAATTCTCCGATGACGCTGCTTGGAACTTCCTGCTTACCCTGCCGGTACAATTCCTGCTCTATCTCCTCCACAGCGTTTTCGATCTCGCCCATTGGTAATGGACGCTTCTCACAGGCCTTGTTGATGCCGGCAAAGAGTTTCTGCCTGTCAAAGGCTTCTCGTCGTTGGTCGCGTTTAATGACCATCAGAACGGATTTCTCAACTCGCTCGTATGTGCTGAAGCGTCCTTTGCATTGTTCGCATTCGCGCCGTCGATGAATCGCATCCCCAACATCTCGCGAATCTTTCACTCGCGATTCGGTACCTCCGCAGAATGGGCATTTCATACCGTTTCCCCAACTAGAACTGCACGTCTGTAATGCTGCTATTGTAGCATCCGCGTCGCGAAATGAAAATAGGGGGCGGTCGAAACGGGGCTTTTCACCAGCCGCTGCGAGTGGCAGTTGATGCGGTTGTCACGACTTGAGGGCAAGTCTCCGCTTCAGGAGGCGCCTTGCCAATATATCCTGAGCGCAAACGGGACCCCTCACGCCAATAGGCGTACCAGTATGGACCATGACCCTGCCCTTCGCGGCAGGTGCTACATGTTGGTTTCCCACATTTGCGAAATTGTAGCTGGTAGGTTATATGCTGACTGTTTGGTAACTGTGCCATGTGTGCTGACCCCTCCACGAGTATTTTGGAATACTGACATGTTGCTAACAGCATACCATCAATGTATGAACATTTTATGAATCTTTGTGTGGGAAAGATTACACAATATTCATTTTTGAACACGACCGAGTACACTTCTAAAGAACGCTCGATTACAGGATTTTCATCAAAAGCTAATTGGGCTAATCTCTACTCTCTTTCCACTTGCTCTCATAGAAGGATGATATAATATGCCTATAGCTTTCCTGCCCCGTAAGGTGTTCCTGCGTTTTGTCATGTTGTTGGATCGGAAAGAGAAGGCAAACTATGCAGATCATCATTAAAGGTAAACAGATGGAAGTCACACCCAGCTTACGCCAGCACATCGAACAGAAAGTGCAGCGGCTCTCCCGCCTCCTCAGTTCAGAAGCTCGTATCGAAGTAACCGTTACAGAGGGGCAAACGCGCAGCGCTCGCGACCGCTACTCTGTACAGCTCGCGGTCTCTACTAGCTCCCAACCTATTCGTAGTGAAGTAAGTGCAGTGAATGCTAGCATGGCTCTTGACCTGGTATTGGACAAAGTCACTGCTCAGTTAGGTCGTCACAAGGACCGCAAGACAAGCTTGCGGCGACACCGTATCAATCCTGCTAACGTCCTTTCGCTCTCACGCACGGGTACGCTCTCACCGCTGCAAGATGAGCAGGTCGATGAGGATCAGCAGCCCTCCCTACCTATTACAGAAGAGCGCAATGAAGAAATATGGTTGAGAGTCATGGAGATTCGGCGCATTCACACGAAGCCTATGAGCGACCAGGAAGTGATCGCAGAAATGGAAGCCCACGGCCTCTCATTCTACCCGTTCTTTAACGTAGAAACCCAGAGTGTCAACGTCATATATCGTTTGGACACCGGAGGCTATGGGTTGCTCGTGCCCGCCCTGGAAGAAGTTCCAGAATAATTAGAGGCTCACCTCAAACTTCCACGTGCCCGGCGGGGTATCCTCAAATTGACCGAGAGGATCAAGGGCGCGTATCTTCAACAGACGTGCTTCGGGAGAAGGCACCGGGCTGAAGCGCGCGCTGCCCTGGTAGACCGCTTGGGATGGACTGCTGGCCAGTTCTGGACGTGCCAGGAGTATGCCACCACGGTCCCCAGGCCACTGGGCACCGGTATTGTCTTGTACATAGAAAATGATGCGCGGAACAAAAGCAAAACCCGCCGGGAATGGCGGTCGAATCCACAAGTAATGAAGCTCAAAATGCTTCTGGTACAATTGCAGTTGGTTCAACATCAACGTCATATCTTGTTGCTTCTGCTCCAGCATAATTGTAATCGCGCGCAGAGGTTCTTGCGGCGTTGGCTCCTGCACACGCTCTTGCGCAGATTCTTGCGGAGCTGCAATCACCACCGGTGGACGCGAAGCAAGTTCCAATGCCTTGGGAGAAAAGGGCGTTGGATCGTTAAGAATTTCGTTGCACAATTGCAGGCAAGCATCACAGATATAAGCAGCGCCCGGGCCGGCTATCATACGCCGTACTTCCGGTGGGCGTTTTCCGCAGAAAGAACAACGTGCCAGTGATCGGTCAGAACTCATGGCAACCTTCCTAGTAGTCTTTTCTACTCACCAGCAGAGCTGGCCTTAGATAGGGGAACAGCGCTTCCCCCGTAGGAACGCAGAGCAGCAACGGCTGCATTTTGTAATCCCATGCGTTCAAGCACAAAGGCATGGGCCTCCCACTCTAATCTATCGTCCAGAGGCGTAAGCGTCATCAACGGCTCTTCCGTACTGCTCTCGCCCTTTGCGCTCTGAGCAAAGGGCCTCATTCCGTTATGTCGTTCTACTGAGCGAACGAGACTTTCTGCAGTTCGCTCGCTTCTGCCATAGGTTCGTTCTAACGCTAACGCTAGTAAGTGATCAGCAAAATGCGGATTCTTGGGTAAAAGCGAGCCATGCAGGTAGGTGCCGTAAGCATTGCGGTACACCGCTCCCTCGCTGTGATCCTCCGCATTATTTCCGTGGCCCCTCAGTACTCTCCCCAATGGTTTAGCCGTGCCGAGATAGGTACGACCGCCATGATTTTCAAAGCCGACCAGCGTACTGCCATTCCAACTGATTGCCACGTCTCCAATACACCTGGGCACGTGCGTCCCTTTGTGAATGGTCCACGCGTCGAATACCCCGAGCCCTCGCATGTCCGTCCCATTAGCTGGCCGGTAGTAATGCTGCAGCAACTGGTAGCCGCCGCACACCGCCAGCACAGGCATATCATCTTCAATCGCAGCCCACAGGCCGATACCTTTTATCTCGTACAAATCTTGCGCGACAGGGGCTTGCTCTTTATCCTGCCCGCCGCCAATAAACAACATATCATACTCATCCGGCGCCAGGGCGTCACCAATGCCCAGGCTGACAACTCGCAACTCTATACCACGGAGCTGACAGCGTCTGCGCAGCGTTAGTATATTGCCCCGGTCTCCGTACAAGTTTAATTGATCCGGGTATAGGTGGCCCAGGGTGAGGCGTGGCGTCATAGCGTCATTCAAGGACCTTTTTCCTCCCAATAGTGAGGTGTTAAACCCCGTCGGTCCAGTTCGCGACGGATTTGCAACAAACCAGTATACGTTGGTACGATGAACAAAGTTTCACCTGCAGGTGTCTGACGTAGAGCAAGGTCCAGTGCTTTAGCGGTACCATAACCTATTGTAGGGGCGGGATAAATCCCGTCCATCTTCTCGTCAGGCGCAATCAATTGGGTGCGGCTCTCGGCCCCTGCTTTTATTCTTCGATCTCGCCTGGCCCGTGCCTTCGGCTCAGAAGCGCTCTTAGCGGCACGCAGGGGGGCGGAAGTTACGATGGACATAGCTTGTTGCGCGATTCCTGCGTACTTCAAGCGTAGCGCCAGGTCAAATGCGCGAGTCCCTGCCACCGCCACCGTCGCTATCTGCGGCAGTATTCGTTCGAAATCTACATCCCAGATCCAGGAAACGTCGCGTCCATCAGCGATGTTATCATTTAAAACAAATAAGATATGCTTCGACATTCCATCACTAAAGAGCGTACGCAGCACCTCGTTGAAGCCCGTAGGATTTTTTGCCAGCAGCAGGCGCAGTGTGCGTCCTTCAACCTGGATACGCTCCCCACGCCCAAAGGCCGGCTTGAATTGTTCAATGCCTGAGACAATTGGTTCCCAGGCGACATTGAGCGACTGCGCGGCTGCAATTGCCGCCAGGGCATTATAGATGTTATAAAATCCCGCCAGGGGAATAACGATCTCTCCCTTTTGTGCTGGCGTCTCGACCTGCACATGGAGCCGGTCAAGGCTATCGCTATGTACTTTCACAGCGCGCACGCTTGCCTGGGGGCGTGTGCGCTTGCAATTCGTACAAGTATAGTGCCCTAAATGGCTGTAATATCGTATTGAATACTCGTATTCCCCGCCGCAATAGGGACAGGTGTGTGCGTCGATGACCTGGTGTCGTTCGGCTGACATATCCTGAGCGGCCAGATCAAGTGAGGGATCCTCGATACCAAAGTAGACTACCCGGCCTGAAAAAGCATCTCCGAGAAAAGCTATGCTGGGATCATCCGCATTAAGAATCAATGTGGTACTGTCTGGTAGCAAGCT
>WNFR01024437.1_pt1 | contig 10944 bp, 9 predicted proteins | sample 5400221 | NCBI WGS metagenome assembly WNFR01 (sample SAMN13153357, study PRJNA577476) | soil metagenome | isolation source: 40 cm soil under Madrone tree | place: USA:California | collected 2016-06-14 | reverse complement strand
CCAGGAAAGTCACGCCCGGATACCTCTCCAGCTCCGGCGGCTCATCCACCCTGCCCTGGTGCATTTCGTAGTGGAAGAAGTAGTAGAGCGCGCCGATCATCCAGTTGTAGGCCATGAACAGCGGGTAGTAGAACGCGAACCCGAACAGGATGGCTCCGATGGTGCCGAAGGTATCAGTCATGATCTGCACTCCTGGCCATCAGTCGTTCCGTAGAAAACTCTGCAGCGAAATCGCCGGCTTGATGCCCGCCAGCCCGGGATGATCGGCGTGGAAATCGTCCGGGTAATAGCCGAAGTTGATCGCGCCCAGGCGCTGCAGGCGGTTCATCTGTCCGGCCAGGGTCCGCGTGGGCACGCGCTCGCGCGTGTTCCAGTCCATGCTTTGCAGTTCGAACACGGTCTTCTTCAGCGCTCCTGGTTCGGCGGACACTTTGCGTACCAGCGCGTCGAGCCACGCGTCCGGTTTCGCCGCGCCTTCCATCAGCGGCATCGCCATCACTGCGGTGTAATCGTAGGCGGCGAGAAAATCGGGCAGCGATTGCGCGAACCAGGCCTGCGCTGCGGGCTCCAGCACCGGACGGGCGTAGAGATTGCGCGCGGTCTTGATGGCGCCCTGGTAATCGCGCACGCGCTCCATGAGCTCGCCGGTGAAATCGATCAGCGCGCTGGTCTTCAGTTCGGTCCAGCGCCGCAGCAGTTGCGGATCGGAACGGATCGCCTCGATCGATGCCGGCAGTCCCCACTCCCGGTAGGTCTGCAGCGCCGCCGGGCTTGCGTCCTCGAAATCGTCTAACACGGCATCGTCGTGGAACAGCAGGCCGTCGAAGGAGGCGTGGCGGGCGAGGTCTTCGTAGATTTCCCCGATCACGCGCTGCGCATCGGCGCTGAACGGGGACAGGCGCCGGTAGCGCGGGTGCGCCGACGCGGCATCGGCATCGGCCGACTGCACCGTGAGCGCGGCCGCGGAATTGCTGGACGGCAGCTCGAACGCGAGCACCGGCATCCAGGCGTAGACCTTGACGAAGGCGCGCGTCGAAAGCTGCCAGGCGACGTAGGAGAACAAGTCGGCGCGCAGCGGCAGATGCCGGTTCGGGAAATACATCGCCTCCGCCTGGCCGTTGCCGTCGGCGTCGGCGAATGCCTGCAGATACACGGTGGTCACGCGCAGCGCGAGGATGCGATCGAGCAGGCCGTCGATGTTCGCCTGTTGCTGGCGCGGGTCGGCGTCGTAAACATAGTCGAGGTCCACCTGCACCACCCGTTCCGGCAGCGGGTCGGGGTCCTTGGAGACCACCGAGATGAAGTCGCGCAGCGGCGGGTTGTGGACCAGCTCATCGCGTCGAATCCGGTTCAGATCGTCCTTGAGGTTGTTGGCGCCGCTCACCAGACTCATGGTGACCGGCATGCCGAGTTCGCGCGCGACTGCGATCGCCTGAATGCTGTCGCGGCCGAATGGCCACACCATCACCCGGGGCCGGCGCCCGGCCTTTGACTGGATCAGCGTGGAGTTGCGGGCGAAGTCGGCGCGCAGTCGCGCGATGCGGGCGGGCTCGTCCTCATACCTGCCATTGTTGTAGCGGTGCGCGATCAGCGCCGGAATCAGGCTGCCCTGCGGATTGGCGGGAATGCCGCGGTGCAGGTCGTAGCTGTGCGAGGCCATTTCGACCAGCCCCGAATCGGCCATTTCCCTGATCTGCTCCCACGACAGGAAGCGTTCGCGCGCAATCTGTTTGCCTTCGTACTCGACGGTCTCGCCCGGCGCCGCATCGAGCCACCGGCCGGAGAGCGCGACGATGGCCGGATAGTTGAACAGCTTCAGCAGCGGAAACACGCGCGTGTAGACGCTGCGATAACCGTCATCGAAAGTCAGCACCACCGCTTTCGCCGGCAGCGCCCGGCGCCCTTCCCTGGCGGCGATCACGTCGTCGAGGCTCACCACGCGATAGCCGTTGTCCTTCATCCAAGCGAACTGCGCCACCAGTTGCGCGTTGTCCACCGCATAGGGATCGGGATTCAGCCGCACGTCTTCCTGCACGTCGTGATAGCACAGCACGCGATACGACACCGCGCTTTCGGCGGCTTGCGCCGCCGCGCCGATCACCGCCATCCCTATCGCAGCGGCGGCGGGCCGGAGCGCGAGGAGCATGAACGGGAAGGCGCGGAGTTTCATCCTAGAACCTCCAGTTCAGCGACAGGTTGTAGAAGTTGGCGTATTCGCGCACGCCATCGTAGGGGTGGAAGCCGCGCTGCGCGCCGTAACGCAGGCCCAGGCGGTTGTCGAGGCTCCACTCCTGCTCGTAGCGGATCGCGCCCACTTCCCCAGAGCCAAAGTCCTGCTGCCGGTAATTTCCCAGCGTGAGAAAGACCCTGTGCACGAAGCTGCGGTCGTAGCGGCGCCACAGGCGCTGCTCGCCGATCAGCGTCAGCTCCAGACCGAAATCCTCTCCAGGGTTGAAATAATTGACGTTCGAAGCCGAATTGCTCGAGGCATACAGGGCGGCGGCACCGTCGAGCTTCCACACCGGCCCGGTGACGAAACGCTGGAACGCGGAGCCGGTCACGATGTTGCGGCGGTTGCCGTCGCTGAAGTCCAGGGTCTGAAAGGACGCACCGAAGCTGCGCGATTCGTGCGCACGCCAGGTGACGCCGGCGCGCAGCGACTTGCCGCGCACATCGGCGAGCCGTGCCTGCAACGGGATGTCGTTGCTGGAGGAATCGACGGCGCCTTCGAAGCTCCACTGGTCGTCCAGCGACCATGAACCGGTCAGCGACACGCCGAGGTCGGAGTTCGAGTCGTAGCTGTCGCTCAGTTCCGCAGCCAGGCGGAGGTCGCGCCCGCGATATTCCGCGCCGGCGCCGAGGCGGCGGCGATAACCCTTGCCGGTGCCGGCGTCGATCTGCAGTTCGCGCATGTTGTGGATGCGCCACTGGCGCGCGGCGCGCTGCACCTGCCTGTCCTCGGGATACGCCGCTTCCAGCGCGGCAACTTCACGACCGGCAGGCCCCCAGTCCTGAAGTTCGCGCAGCGTGTTGGCATAACCGACGCGGCTGTCGCGATACGCCGGCTCTACCGCCAGAATCCACAGATGCTCCTCCTCCGCCTGGCGCGGCCAGCCGCGTGCGCCGTAAATCAGGGCAAGCTTGTCGCGTATTTCCATGTTGTACGGAGCGAGTCTGTGCAGATCCTCAAGACGCTGCTGCGCCTCGTCCGGATAATCCTGGTAGCCGCGCGCCGCCGCGGCGGTGGCCGTCGCGCTGGCGTAGTCCGGGTTGTCGGCGATGGTGAGCGGGCTGTAGGCAGCGATGCGCTTCGGCGTGGCGGCGACCACGCGGTCGATCTGTTCGAGCGCCTCCCGATGCTGCTCGCCGTCCGAGTAGGCGTAGAACAACTGGACCTGCGCGCTGAAATTGTCGCTGGTCTGCTGCAGTGCGCGCAGGTAGAGATCGCGCGCCTTTTCGGGCTGCTCGAGGTAAAGATAGGCATCGGCCGCGGCAATCTGCGCGTAAGCGGGAACTTCAACGCCTTCGGCGACAAGGCCTTCGTGCAACGTCACGGCTTCGCGCATGCGCGCGCGGTTACGCAGCGCTTCGATGCGGTCGAACTGTAATCGCCGCACAGCCGCGCTGCCGCCCTTGCCTGAAGCCTGCAGTTCCTGCAGCAGCCGCTCGTTGTCGGCCAGCGCGAGGTCGGTGTTGCCGAATCGGTCCGGGGCGGAAGGGTCGGCGGCGGCCCCCCAACGCGTGGTGAGCGCCGCCTGGTCGCTCTTCAGCCCGAGCAGCTCGTCTTCGCTCAACGCGCCAGGGGATTGCTGCGCCAGCTCGATAGCGCGATGCGGCGCGCCGATCCGCGCGACGGTAAAAATCCGGTTGCGGATCGCGGCGCGGTTCCTGGGTTCAAGTGCCAGGATGCGCTCGTAGACGAGCAGCGCCTGGGCCGAGTCGCGCCTTGCCTGCAACGCCTCTGCGTAGGCTTCGAGCAGCGGAATTTCCTGCCACATCGATCGCTTGCGCGCTTCCAGCAGGGCAACGGCATCATCCGGCTTACGATCGTCGACAAGCGCATACGCCAGACCGGCCACGATGTCGGTGCGATCGGGCGCCCGCTTGATGGCCGCCTGGTAGAGCTCGACCGAAAGCCCGAAGCGCTTCAGGTTGGCTGCGGCCCGGCCGGCCCGGCCGATCACGGACACCGGCGCGCTAGCCAGGTCGATATTCGGAACGGATTCGAGCAGTTCGGCATCGCGCCCGGCGTCGCCGAGCGCGGTGAGGTAGTCGTAGAGGAAACGCTTGTTGCCGGGGTTGCGGTCGGATCGGTCTTTGAGGCGCTGGATCTGCTGCGAGGGGGAGTCGTTCCGGGGAGGTGGGGCCGGCGAAGGCGGATTCTCTGCCAGCGCCGTCAGGGGCGATACGGCCGCCAGAAAGGCGGCAATCAATGCAATAGGTTGGGGCGGTATCAGCTCGGCCCCTCGTTATTCTTAATTTTCATCGACCGTCGCGCGTTACCTCATAGGGTTCCCAGCGCCAGCCTGCTTCAGCCGCATGCGTCTTTGCGCAGCGGCCCCCGAGAAACTGCAAAAATCTGGCGCGATTCTACTTCAACTTACGGAATTAAGGGGGAAATGGCTGGCCGAATTTTGTCGCCAAATGACGACAGATGACGGGTGAAGGGTGAAAGGTGGAGGGTGAAGAAATGCAGGAGGCGGGCCCCGGACTCAGCAAAAAGAGCCGGCCGATGGCCGGCACCAAGAGCGTTCAACGCAAGGGCCGCAAAGGAACGCAAAGGAAAACTGGCAGGAATATTGTGCTCACGGCATTCACGTTATTCGGCCTTTCTGGCACATCACTTGTTCGGAAGGGATGCGGCGTAATTTGTCCCGAAGCGCAGCCATTTCGCCAGCGCCGGTTCGTCCGCGAGCCCGGCGGGTTCAACCAGGATCCACCCTTTCATCGCGCGGCCGCTTAGGTCGAAGACGCGGGTGTGAGGCTCGGCCAGTGCGCTGCCGGTATCGCGTGCTCCTCCTGCTTGGTCGGCGGCAGTGTCGCCCTGAAATGGTCGCGCTCGCACTGAAACTCGGCAAGCTCGTTTTGGTTTCGGCATAACCCTGATCTGCGCTTCGCTCAGCTAAGGGTTAGCCTACGCCGCAACAAGCCCGCGTTGCAGGCGTGTTGTCCCTGCATTCACCGCCTTTGGTGTCCTGTTTCAGCGCCGTGACGCTAGACTGGCACTTGTGTCCGATACCCTGCGCAAGATTATCCACCTCGACATGGACGCGTTCTACGCGTCGGTCGAGCAACGCGAGGACCCGTCTTTGCGCGGCAAACCCGTCGCCGTGGGCGGCTCTCCGCAGTCGCGCGGCGTGGTCGCTGCCTGCAATTATGAAGCGCGCAAGTTCGGTGTGCGCTCCGCGATGCCGATGGCGCGCGCGGTGCGGCAGTGCCCGGACCTGGTGATCGTCCATCCCAATTTCACGTTGTACAAGGCGGTATCGCAGCAGGTGATGGGCATTCTTCGCTCCGCCACTCCGCTGGTGGAGCCCTTGTCGCTGGACGAGGCTTACCTGGACGTCACCGAGAACCTGTTGCACGAAACTCTGGCGACCAATGTCGCCAGGCACCTCAAGACGCGCATCCGCGAGGAATTGTCTCTCACCGCCTCCGCCGGCGTCGCACCGAACAAATTTCTCGCCAAGATCGCCTCCGGCTGGAAGAAACCCGACGGCCTGACGGTGATCGCGCCAGAGCGCGTCGAATCGTTCCTGCAGAAACTGCCGGTGGAGGCGCTGTGGGGCGTCGGGCCGGTGACGGCGAAGAAATTGCACGCGATCGGCGTGGTGAGGCTGGTGGATGTTCGTGCGGCCGATCGGGTGGTGCTGACGCGGACCGTGGGCAGCCTGGCGGAGTGGCTGGTGCGGCTGTCGCATGGCGACGATCCACGCAAAGTGACTCCGGACCGGCCGTGGAAATCGATTTCTGCGGAGGATACCTATGCGATGGATCTGGAAGATGTGAAGGAGATGGGGGCGGAAATCGAGCGGCTGGCGCGACGGGTGGCGGATTCGTTGCAGCGGAAGGGCCTATTGGCGCGGACGGTGACCATCAAGGTGCGCTATGCGAACTTCACCACCGTAACGCGGAGCCACACCGAGGAACCTGCGACGCAAGACGCAGCAAGGATCGTGGAGCGTGCATTGGCGCTGCTGAAGCGCACCGACGCCCCGAAGCGCCCGGTACGGTTGCTCGGCGTGGGAACCCATGGCCTCCTGGAGAGGGACAACCTGTCGCCGTCATCTCAACTACTGCCGCTCCAATCGCTGTCGTAGGCCTCGGAGGGAATTGGCGTCAAAAGCAATTGGAACACTTTTCTACGGCTTCAACGACACCCTTCAGCGGCGTGCCGCTTGCGGCACGTCCGCTGCAAGGGTCTGCGCCCTACTTGCGCTGAATGGAAATCGCCAGCGGGCGGATCGGCGACGCGGTTGCGCCCCGCATCTTCAAGGGGGAGGCAATGAACAAGAATTCGTACACCTGATCCTTCGCCAGGTCTTCCAGCCACAGGGCTTCGACTAGAGAGACCCCTCGCTCGGCGAACAGATAGCTGTGTACAGGAACGAAGTTCTCCGGGTCCTTGGAGGGAAAGCTCTCGACGCCAAAGTTGTCCGCCCCCAGCAGCATCGCCTTCTGCCCTTCCACCAGCCACTGGGCCGCCTCCAAGCTCAGGCCGGCCTGATCCGCCAGACGGTACTTGGCCACGTCCGGCCAAAGGGTCATGAGACCCGTCCGCGTCAAGACAACATCGCCCGGGCGCAGCGTCGTACCCTGTTTCTTCAGCGCCTCCTGCAGGTCCGCCACAGTGATGGAATAGGACGTTGGCAAGTGCGCCACGTTCCTGGACTTCGCCACATCGATGAGCACCCCCCGGGCCACGATGGGAGGATATTTGTCGGCACCGGACTTGGTCCATCCGCGAACGCCGAGCGCGTCCTCGGCGCTGACCTGATTCCAGATCTTCCCGTGCAGCCCGAAGTGATTGAGGGTATCGATGTGAGTGCCGCTATGGGTATACATGGAGACGCCGTCACCGGAGTAGGACAACAATTCCTTCGCGGTGTCTTGTGCGGGAATATGCGTCATCCATATCTGGAAGGTCGGATCTCCAAAGGGACCGCAGCAGTTCGGCATCCCGACAAACAGGTCCACGCCCAGATCGTAGACCTTGCCGCCGGCGACCTGCTTGAGAACGTCGAACCTGGAGGCATCGGTCATCATATTGAGGGTGCCGATCTCGTCGGCGGGACCCCACGGACTCTTTGCCGCCACATTCTTGGCGATCTGCGCCTGAACGCCCGCACTCCCAACGACGAGCACAACGACCGCACAAATAATTCCTGTCCTTGCCAATAGCCGTTTCATCGCAAACCCTCCTCTATAAATCTGGCCGTTCCGTATTTTTCCCTCCATGAGTCGGAACGATCTCATGGAGTCAATCATCGGCCAACAGTTCCGTCTTATGCATAGCGGATATTTTGCCGGGCGAAATGATGTAAGGCGTTCACTGCATATTATGCTTATCGGCTAGCTGTCGCTATACCGGACGCGTGCAAACGCGGGGGGGACGAATCGCTCACACAAGCGGTCGGACGGGTTGTCAGTTGGTATTTTCACGTCCCCTCCAGGAATTTCGGCACCCGCTCCTTGAGAACGCGCACCAGGACGGGATCCATGAACGAGAACCGGTCCGGGATGTCGAGACACACGACGCGCTGACTCTTGAGGTGGCGTTTGAAGGAGGCCGTCAATTTTTTCAGGTGAATTTGCTCCATCACGAAGATGATGTCGGCCCACTCCACGAGCTCCGCATTAAGCGGAGTCCTGGCGTCGTTGTCGAGGCCGGCCGAAGCCACTTCGACATTGGGCCAGGACGAAAACACCTCCTCCGCAGTAGGGCTTCGAAGCCTGTTCTGGCTGCAAACGAAGAGGAGGCGCTTCATTCAATGCCACCTATTGTCCGTAGTGAAGCGCGCGGCCGCTCGTGTCGCGCGGGAGCCGGGCGACGCGCCTGGGATCATGCTCACGTTCCAGCGATTTGCGATCCCACTTCGCCAGGTTCGCTGCGGCTTCGTAGGTCGTCTGCAAAAAATCGAGAAGCGTTGAATCCGGGGACTTCGATTGCCGGACCACATCGTAGGGCAGAATGAACTCCCGAAAATCGGGACTGTAGAACGCGGCCCCTGGCTTGACCGCCGCCGTGAAGCCGGCTGGTTCCGGATAGGCGTACGAATAGAAAGCAGCGTAGGGAATCATGCCTCCACCAGGCCAAAACCCGCAGCTACTCACCTCGTGCGAGTAGGCCTCCCGCGTCACCCAGTCCGGCAAGTTCGGAATCCCGCCGGGATGTTCTGGCGCTCTTCGCCCGGAAAAACGGGTGACAGCGAGGTCGGCAGCGCCCCAGAAGAAGTGCACAGGGCTGCATTTGCCGATGAAGCGAGCACGAAAGTCGTTTAACAACCGGTCAGCTTGCACAAGAATCCGCCAAAACCGGTTGGCATATTCGGCATCATAAGCGCAGTGAAGTTCGTCCTGGTCGAAGCGTGTGGCATCAGCAAGTTCGTTGGGTTTCGGGTAGATCTGCACCTGCAGGCCAAGCCTTGCCATCTGTTGCATGAGGCGCTGGTAGAAAGCCGCCACCGACCGTGGTTCCAGCGCAAAACCACCGGCACGGCCGTCGCTCGTGTGGATCGCAAGCCGATGCTTCACGAAGTCAAAATCGATCTGGAACGATTGATTGCCGTAGGGAATGGGCGACGTCGTGAGCCCTGTGGCAGACACGTACAGCGTGACATGCCAGCAATGATTTACCCAGGAATTTTGCGCCAGCCGAATCTTGCCGACGATTTGCGTCCACCGGTGCAATGTCGCGTAAGTCTCGCTCCAAGCCTCGAGGGGCAGGCTTGGCCAAGCCTCTTTACTTGACCTGATGAGATCTCTCATCAGTGCTCCTCTATTACCTGGACATTGCGCACAGTGCTCTCCATAACTCGGAACGATCTCAAATCCACGTTTAGTTCGTGCCTGCGTTTGACGCGACAAAGATTACCGAACAAGCATTGGAACTTTCCGCGACAGATTTCGGGTCACTACAGTTTTCGGCTCAGGCCGCCGGATTCGGGTAGCGCAACTGAATCTGTTTGATCTCGTCCAGCGTTTCGGTGTCGAGCGTGAGTTGCGCCGCGGCGATGTCCTCTTTGATCTGCGCGATCGTGGTTGCGCCGATGATCGACGCGCCCATGAACCAGCGGCTCGCCACATATCCAAGGGCCAACTGCACCAGCGTCAGCCCGCGCCGCTTGGCAAGTGCCGCGTAGGCATCCACCGCCTCGGAGACCATCGGCTTGCGAAAGCGCAGGCCGAGCGAATCGAACAGCGTGAAGCGCGTCCCCGCCGGCTTCGCCCCACCCATGTATTTCCCGGAGAGAATGCCGGCCGCGAGCGGACTGTAGGCGAGCAGCGTCATGTTTTCCCGAAACAGCGTCTCCGCGAGGTCATTGTCGACATTGCGCGATAGCAGGCTGTAGCTGTTCTGGAGCGTTACCGGGCCAGGAACGCCGAGCTTTTCGGCTGCGCGGCGGAATTCGCACACGCCCCAGGTCGTCTCGTTGGACAGGCCGTAGTAGCGGATCTTCCCGGCCTTGATCATCGCGGCCACGCCTGTCACCTGCTCGAGAATCGAGGGGCCGTCCTTTTCCTTGGCGGGATCGAACGCAGTCGCGCCAAAATTCGGTACGTTGCGTTGCGGCCAGTGGATCTGATAGAGGTCGATGTAACCGGTCTGCAGGCGTTCGAGGCTGGTGTCCACCGCATCGGCGATCACGTCCGGCGTCAGGTCGGTGCGCCCGTTGCGGATCCAGTCGCGGCGGCCCGGTCCGGCGACTTTCGTCGCGACGATCAAACGATCCCGCTGCTGGCGCGCGAGCCAGGTGCCGAGATACTTTTCGGTGCGCCCCTGGGTTCTGGCGTTCGGCGGTACCGGGTACATTTCCGCGGTATCGATGAAGTTGATGCCCTCACCAATCGCGTAGTCGAGTTGCGCGTGCGCCTCGGCTTCGCTGTTCTGTTCGCCCCAGGTCATGGTGCCGAGGCAGACCCGCGAAACGTTCATGTCGGTACCGGGCAGGATTTTGAATTGCATAACTGGCTCCGTTATGGGACTGTAAGTACTGTGCGGCCTTACTACGATTGACCCCGTCATGCGTTCGATTCAGGAAAACTGACATGCTGCAGACCCTCTCTTACCATGCCGGAAAAATCATCGGCGCCGCGTCTGGCGTTGCAGCATGCGGACTATGGCTGTGGGCGCTTGGCACGCCTCAAGGCCCCTTTTCACTTTCCCCCGTGCATATCGCGATCGGCGTACTGATGATGCTGTTTGCCATATTCGCTGTGATCGCGTCGGTACGCGGTCACGGCCTGGCGCTGTTGATAATGTTCATCATGTCTTTTTTCCCGGTTGGTGGTTACCTTTTTGGAATCCCGCACTGGCTGCGCTGGATCGGCGTATTGGACCTCGGCTTCCTGATGGCCGGTTTAATGCTTTTGTATTCGACACGGAATACGGCGGAGCATCAAGCGCCGGACACCGATCAGGGAGATCGGTAGCGGCGACTGGCCGGCCGGGATCAAAAGGTATCGGGTCCGCGTCAGGCTGAGCTGTCCCGGCTGTCTTGTCGGTGAGCCGGGAAAATTGAGGGGCGCAGCTATAAAGTATAAGCCTGACCCTTCAGTTCTGAGATATATGAATCCCAAGGCAAACGCGCTGGTTTACCTCGCGGCGATGAAAGCCGCCGTCTCCTCCACCGGCAGCGTCGCCGCTCCTGGTGACGTGCTGACCCAGGGCTACAACCCCTACCGTACCGGCGCGCAGCTCGAGGAAAAGATCCTGAACGTCGA
>WNFR01007694.1_pt1 | contig 10945 bp, 11 predicted proteins | sample 5400221 | NCBI WGS metagenome assembly WNFR01 (sample SAMN13153357, study PRJNA577476) | soil metagenome | isolation source: 40 cm soil under Madrone tree | place: USA:California | collected 2016-06-14 | reverse complement strand
GACATCCACGGGACCCGAGCGCACGATCGCGGCCCTCGGGAACGCGATGGGCCGTCCCCTTTTGCCTGCGGTCTGCGATCGTGCATCATCCTAACGCTCAATCGGCTCTGCATTGCCACCTGTGCAGAGCTTCCTTAGCGGGCTTGAAATCCTCGCCGGTGAAGTACGCGACCGGGAGGAGCGCGACCTGCGTGACGTGCTCGGGGACGCCGAGGATCTCGGCGGCCTCGCGCTCGAAGAAGAGATGGTCGGTCGTCAGGCAAGCGCCGAGGCCGCGGGCGCGGAGCGCCAGCATGAACGACCAGACCGCGGGAAAGATCGAGCCGTAGAGCGACGCTTGCACGCACACGCCGGCGGTCTCGAAGCGGCCTTCGACGCAGGGAACGACGAGCACGGGCACCTCGTGCGATACGCGGTGAGCGAAACGCCGATCGTGCGCACTTGTCTATGACGTGGCGAGACTCCACTCTCGCGGGTACGGGCGACTGCCTCGGAATTCACGTCGCGCGACGAAAGGAGAGGATCATGAAGGCATGGGTTTCGCTTGCGATAGCGGCAATGCTTTTCACGGCCGGAGCGGCACAGGCGGCCGAGGGCGGAGTGAAAGCGGGCGTCCTGACGTGCAACGTGTCCGGCGGGTGGGGGTTCGTCGTCGGCTCGACCCGAGAAGTGAACTGCGTCTTTGCGCCGGCGGCAGCGCACGCGCCGGGTGAGCACTACGCCGGCAAGATCAGCAAGTTCGGAGCCGACATCGGCTACTCGTCTGCGGCAGTGATGATATGGGCGGTGGTCGCGCCGGCGACGGACGTTCGACCCGGGGCGCTTGCGGGCGACTACGTCGGTGCGACAGCGAGCGCGGCGGCGGGTGTCGGCGCGGGAGCCCACGTGCTCGTCGGCGGCTCGGAGAAGTCGATCACGCTCCAGCCGGTGAGCATCGAGGGCACCGCCGGGCTGAACGTCGCCGCGGGCGTCGAGTCATTGGCGTTGCAAGCGACGGCGACATCGCACACCCGCATGCATCACTCGCGATCACATTGAGTCGGGCGGCGGGTACTCCGCGACCGTCCGCATCACGACGTCCCAGAGCGGCACCGTCACGTTGAGGTTCCAGCGCTGCATCAAGCGCGGGTCGTGATGGATCGCGTGGTGGCGGCGGAGCCCGCCAATGAGTCGCCAGCGGCCGACGGGATGATCGTGCGGCAGATGGTACGAGAGGTGTAGCCACTCGTAGCTCACGGCGTAGCCGATCGCGGTCGCGGCGTAGAGGCAGGCGACGTTGCGGAACCCGAGCCACCAGATCACGGCCGTGATCCATATCGCGGTCACGAAGATCAAGAACAGCCCGTAGGCGGGGATCAGCACCAGGCGGTACTCGCGGCGGTCGCGGATCGCCATGTCGTCGGTGAGGTACAGCATGTGGTGCTTCGGCGTGTGCTGGTCGTAGAGGACGGGCGCCAGCGGGTGGCGACGGTGGAGCGCGATGCGATGCACCGTCCACTCGTTGGCGTTGGCGAGCACGTAGACGATCGGCACCGTCAGGAGCTGCCACGGCGTCAAGTCGCGGATCAGCGACAGCGCGATCGCCATCATCGCGACGCCGCAGAGCGACGGCACGAGCATGTGGACCGTAGGGACGTACCAACGCGGCGTCTCTGCCAGGAGTTCGGCGCGGAGCGCCTCACGGCGCTCGGGGGGCAGCGCCGTCTCGATCGGCCGCGGGTAGCTCCGCCGTCGGCTGCGCGTGCGCTGATCAGCCGTCGGCGGCTCGGCCTGGGGTGCGAGCTCCGCTACCATCGCCGGGCGATTCTTGCAGAAGCGTACGCGGCAAGTCGAGCGGCGCAGGGCCGGCCGTCGGCGCGCCGCGCGGCCATTGGTCGTGTCCTGAGGACACTACAGGACACGACCCGGTCATCGACCCCCGCTTGACACCCCGGCGACGACCGGCCACTTTTCTCCGACCAAACTTCCAACGAGGTGCCGAACCGTATGTGGACGATCCTATCGCGATCAGGACTCGTGCTGGCGACAGTATTCCTCTCGGCCGTGCCGGCGCTCGCCTTCGACATCGAGCTCGATCTGAACCCCAAGCTCGCCGCCGGCGCGATGACGGTCGAGAAGCCGACGCCGGGCCGGAACTTCGTCGAGCACGTCGCGTCGTATCTGCGCGTCCTCCCGACGAAGGGCAATCGCGTCGCCCCGGCCTTCATCAACACCCACAACTACCTCACCTGCCCGAACGACAAGACGAAGAAGTGGTACCTGAACGACGTGAAGCGGGTGAGCTTCGACAAGCGCTCCGGTGTCACCATCCTCGGCTTCTTCTTCGACAACCCCGGCTGCGACGACCCGACGTTCCACATGGAGCCGATCGTCGGCGAGACGTGAGATGGTGCGCACGCCGCCTTTCGCACGGCGTGCCCGCCTGATTGGCTGAGCGGGTGTCTGCTCGAGACCCGCGCACCCGACGCTTCGCCGTCGCCTATTGCGCCACCACCGTGCTCGCGATTCTCGTCGCGCTCGAGTGGGTGCATGCGGTGAACGTCGCGGCTCAGTGGGTGCGTGCGGTCAACGAGCGCGACCCCGACCCCATTCCGATTTCACGGCGGGGCCACGACGTCGCCGGCACGCAACGTCCGGAGCGCCTGCGCTATCGCGCGACCTGGAACGCGATTCCGGTCGCGAACGCGGAGCTGCTGGTGCAGCCGCAACCGGGAAGCGGGCGCGCGGCCAGCGTCCTCCTGCGCGGCCGCGCCGATACGAACGAGGTGCTCGACGTCCTGTGGCGCATGCGCGACAGCTTCGAGGCGACGGTCGGCGCGTCGCCGGTCACGCCGCGACGGTTCGTTTTGCACCAGAACGAGAACGGCCGTCGCCGCGACACGACGAGCGTCGCCGACGGGTCCCGCCTCGGCGCGACGGTCGAGCGCCCGCCTCGACGCACTCGCCGCGCCGACGTGCCATTGGCGCCGCGGCTGCACGACCCGGCGAGCGTCGCGTATCTCATCCGCACGCTGCCGCCGGAGCTCGACGAGCGACCGTCGTACCACGTGCTCGCGGGAACGAAGATCTACGAGCTCGCGGTCACGCCGGCGGGCAGCGAGCGCGTCGACGTCGCCGACCGCGTGTGGCCGGCGCGCCGCTTTCATTTGACGCTGCAGCTCGAGCCGCGCGACGTCGAGTCGAGCGACGTCGAGTCGAGCGTTCCGGAGGTCGGACACGTGGGTCCTGCGGTGCACGACGACGACCGCGATCGCACGCGCTGGCGCGAGCTCAAGGTGCAGGAGGCCGACTTGTGGATCTCGACCGGCCCCGAGCGGCTGCCGCTGCGCCTCGCGTCGCGGACGTTCTGGGGCTGGGTGACGGTCGAGCTCGTCGCCCGCGGCGGACAACCGAGCGCGTAGTCACCCTGTCACCGGCGGACTGCATCACTACCCGGCGGCCGAGGGATTGCGACGGCCGCGCGAAACTGCGACGTGTAGGTTCCATTACGGAACTCGCTGGAGGAGCCATGACACTCGCAGCCTCGTCGACGGAGTGGCGGAAGACGGCCTGCATCCTGTGCAGCCTGAACTGCGGGCTCGAGGTGCAGATCGGCGGACACGGCGGCCGGCAGATCGTGAAGCTCAAGGGCGATCGCGACCACCCGGTCTCGCGCGGGTATCTCTGCGAGAAGGCGCAGCGGCTCGACTTCTACCAAAGCGCCGGCGATCGGCTCGATACACCGCTCCGGCGGCGGCCGGACGGGACCTTCGAAGCGATCGATTGGGACACCGCGATCCGCGAGGTCGCCGCGAAGTTCATGGACATCAAGGCGCGCTACGGCGGCGACAAGGTCCTCTATTACGGCGGCGGCGGCCAGGGGAACCATCTCGGCGGCTCGTACGGCGCGGCGACGCTCGCCGCGATCGGCAATCGCTATCGCTCGAACGCGCTCGCGCAAGAGAAGACCGGCGAGTTCTGGGTGAACGGCCGCATGATCGGCGCCGGCATCCACGGCGACTTCGAGCACTGCGAGGTCGCGGTCTTCATCGGCAAGAACCCGTGGCAGTCGCACGGCTTCGCGCGCGCCCGCGCGACGATCCGCGAGATCGCGCGCGACCCGAAGCGCGCGATCGTCGTCATCGATCCACGCCGTAGCGAGACCGCGGAAAAGGCGGACTTCCATCTCGCGATCAAACCGGGAACCGACGCGTGGTGCTTGGCGGCGCTGGTTGCGATCATCGTGCAGGAGGACCTCGTGCGCCGCGACTGGGTCGCGGAGCACACGCGCGGTTTCGAGGAGATCGAGCCGAAGTTCCGCGCGATCGACGTCGCGAAGTACGCCGCGGCGTGCGGCATCGAGGAAGATCTGCTGCGACGCGTGGCGCGGCGGATCGCGACGGCCGAGAGCGTGTCGGTCTACGAGGACCTCGGCATGCAGATGTCCGTGCACTCGACGCTCGGGAGCTACGTCCAGCGTCTCATCTGGCTGCTGACCGGAAACTTCGCCCGCAAGGGAACGAATTACGTCCCGCTGCCGCTCGTCGCCCTCACCGGCGCGAGCAAAGCCGAGCGTCGCGGCACCGCCGACGAGCGGCCGAAAGTGAGCCCGGTCGTCGGCGCCAAGATCATCACCGGTCTCATCCCCTGCAACGTCATGGCGGAGGAGATCCTCGCCGACCATCCGAACCGCTACCGCGCGATGCTGATCGAGAGCGGCAACCCGTTGCACTCGGTCGCGGACAGCCAAGCGATGCGCGAGGCGATGCGCCGGCTCGAGCTCCTGGTCGTGATCGACGTCGCGCTCACCGAGAGCGCGCGCGAGGCGCACTACGTGCTGCCGGTCGCGAGTCAGTTCGAGAAAGTCGAGGCGACATACTTCAATCTCGAATTCCCCCGCAACGCGTTCCATCTCCGTCACCCGGTGATCGAGCCGCTCGCCGGCACGCTCGCGGAGCCGGAGATCCACGCCCGTCTCGTCGAGGCGATGGGCGAGCTGACCGACGAAGACTATGCGCCGCTGCGCGCGGCAGCCGCCGACGGACGTCCCGCGTTCGCGATGGCGTTTCTGAGCGCGATGGCGAGCAACCCACGCGTGGCGAAGTATGCACCGGTCGTTCTCTACCGGACACTCGGTCCGACACTCCCCGACGGCATGGCGGCGGCGGCGATCTATTGGGCGTTCGCCCACCAGTACGTGCAGAAGAATCCGCTCGCCGCGGCGCGCGCGGGCTTCGACGGCGATCCGCTCACCGCCGGCGAGAAGCTCTTCGACGCCATCCTCACGGCGAAGACCGGCGTCGTCTTTTCCGACGAAGAGTACGACGCGAGCTGGTCGCGGGTGCGCATGCCCGAGCGTCGCATCAACCTCGCGATCCCCGAGCTCTATCCCGAGCTCGAGAAGCTCGCCGCGGGACCGCGCGCGCGCGACCGTGAGTTTCCGTTTGTGCTCTCGGCGGGAGAGCGCCGCTCCGACACCACGAACACGATCATTCGCAATCCCGCGTCGCTCGCGAAGGAGCGCGCCGGCACGCTGCGCATGTCGCTCGTCGACGCCGGTCGCCTCGGCGTCGCCGACCGCGACCTCGTCCGCCTGACCACCCGCCGCGGCAGCGCGGAGGTACCGGTCGAGGTGACCGACATGATGCAGCCCGGCCACATCTCGCTGCCGAACGGCGAAGGGATGGACTACATGCCGCGCGACGGCGGCGGCCACCGCCTCGGCGTCCCGCCGAACTCGCTCACCGGCGCCGCCGATCGCGACTTCCTCGCGGGAACGCCGTGGCACAAGCACGTGCCGGCACGCGTGGAGCGGATCGCGTAGGCGCGAATCCGAGCGATCGCGACGCCCGCGGCGCATGCGCGGGCGGCGGTCAGTGCGAAAGCGGCAGCTCGAGTGCGGTTGCCAGAGCGCGGTTCAGCTCGGGAAGCTTTGCACCCGACAACGTCCCGACGAAATCCGTGAGCTTGCGTTTGAACATCAGGGTGAGGAAGTCGCACCGGGCTGCGCTCGCTCTCGGCAATCCCTGTTCGGGGCCGAGCAGCACTTCAGTGGTCAACCCGAGCACCTCGCCGTAGACCGGAGCGCACACGACCGTGGAGATGTCCTCGTGCTCGGCAATGAAGGACCGAGAGACGACGAGGTAGAAGCCTGGCTTTGCGCCGCGCTCGGCGATCCGCTCGCGGGTGCGGTAGATCTCGCCACGCGTCACGGCTTGGCCTGCGCTCCGACCAACGCTCGCGCCTGCTGCGCGAGCCGCCTGCGGTGCTTGCGGATGATCTCGCTCTCCTGAGACTCGGTCTCCCGCCGCTGCTCCCGCTCTGCGAACTCCCGCACCGCGATTCGAACGAGCGCGGAGCGACTTCGCGGCCGGGCGGAGGCAGCCGCCAACTCGTCGAGTTGCTTCAAGGTGGGCTCATCAATGGAGATCGCAATAGTCCTCATATGAGGATTCCTAACAGCTCCCCGTAGTATCCCGCAACTGGCAGAGAGCGGCCCACACGAGTTCCGGGAGGTCCGGGCGCTGGAGCATTCCCTCGATGGTTGCCGGAGGCCGGTTGGTGCTTCGCAGTCGCGACGGGGGCTACGGCGCGTCCGCGCGACGGTGGCGCGCGGCGAGTCGGCGTCCCGCCGAACTCGCTCACCGGCTCCGCCGATCGAGATTTTCTTGCCGGAACGCCGTAGCACAAGCATGTGCCGGCGAGGGTGGAGCGAATCGCGTAGCGGCCCTGCGATCGGCGGAAGTCAGGCGGCCCGATGTCGTTTCGGAGCCCTGAGATGTCGCGCGAGATCGAAGCGAGTCGCGCCGAGCCGAGAGCGCTGAACAGTTGTCGGGAGCGGGACACTGCCAACGAGTCCCAGAAACTCAGCGGGCCGCGCGCTGGCCGATCAATGCCTCCATGACGCCGCACGGCTTCCCGGGCGGATCGGTTTCGAGGATCTCGCGATCCAGTCGACCGGTGCCCCTTCGAATGAGGCCCTTGCGCTCCATCTCGAGGAGAGCTGCCGCGTCGACGCTTCGCTGCCGACGGCGGAAATGGCGCGGCTTCACGACGTCGTGCTCCACGACGTCCCCTCGGGACCGTCCTTGAGGGCGATGCCGCGGGCGAGGAGCTCGTTGCGGATCTCGTCGGCGCGGCGGAAGTCGCGCGCCTTGCGCGCGGCGGTGCGCTCGGCGATCAGGCGTTCGATTTCGGCGGGGTCGATGCCGCTCGTCACGAGGTGGCGGCCCTTCTCCTCGTCGAGATACGCGCGCGCCGGCGTGCGAAGCACGCCGAGGACGCCGGTCATCTCGCCGAGGTTGCGGCGGTGCGCGGCGAGCACGTCGTGCTCGCCGGCGTCGAGGAGACGGTTGATCTCGCGGATCTCGTCGAAGATCGCGGCGAGCGCGCGCGGGCTGTTGAGGTCGTCGTCCATCGCGGCCGTGAACTCGTCGCGGTAGCCGCGTACCGCCTCCGGTAACGCACTCGCCGGCGACGCGACGCCTGCGCCGGCGGCCGTCGCTCCGGCGGCGGCCGACGTGCCGCTCGCGCCGTCGCCGAGCGCCTCCTCGAGGCGCGCCGCCGTCTCGTGAATGCGCGTCGACGCGCGCGCGGCGTCGGCGAGACCCTGCTCGGTGAAATCGAGCGGGCTCCGGTAGTGCGTGCCGACGAGGAAGAGGCGCACGGCCTCGGGCGCGAGGCGCTTCAGGATCTCCTCGATCGTGAGGAAGTTGCCGAGCGACTTCGACATCTTCTCGTCGCTGATGCGCACGAAGGCGTGATGCACCCAGTGGCGGACGAACGGGAGGCCGGCGGCGCCCTCGGACTGCGCGATCTCGTTCTCGTGATGCGGGAAAATGAGGTCCTCGCCACCGCCGTGGAGATCGAACGGCTGGCCGAGATACTTGACGCTCATCGCCGAGCACTCGAGGTGCCAGCCGGGGCGTCCCGGCCCCCACGGGCTTTCCCAGAAGGGCTCGCCCGGCTTCGCCGCTTTCCAGAGCGCGAAGTCGAGGGCGTCGCGCTTGCGCTCGTCAACCTCGACGCGCGCTCCCGCTTGCAGTTCGTCGAGCTTCCGCTTCGAGAGCTTGCCGTAGCCGGGAAACGCGCCGACGGCGAAATAGACGTCGCCGTCCGCCGGATAGGCGAGCCCTTTCGCGACCAGCTCGCCGATCATCGCGATCATCTCCGGCAGATGCTGCGTCGCGCGCGGCTCGACGTCGGGGGCGACGCAGCCGAGCGCGGCGACGTCGCAATGAAAGGTCCCGACGTAGCGCTCGGCGAGCGCTTGCGCCGTGATCCCCTCCTCGTTGGCGCGCCTGATGATCTTGTCCTCGACGTCGGTAATGTTGCGGACGAACCGCACCCGTCGTCCGGTGAAGCGCAGGTAGCGAACGAGGACGTCGAACACGATCATCGAGCGCGCATGGCCGACGTGGCAGCGGTCGTAGACCGTCACGCCGCAGACGTAGAGACCGACCTCGCCGGCGCGAATCGGCGCCAGCGCCTCGACCTTCCCGGTCAACGTGTTGTGCAGCTGCAGCGCCATCAGCGAAGCACGCGACCCGTCACTCTTCGTCTTCCCGCAGCTTCGCGATGACGGAGAAATCCTCGAGCGTCGTCGTATCGCCGACGCTATCCTTGCCTGCCGCGAGGTCGCGCAGCAGGCGGCGCATGATCTTGCCGGAGCGCGTCTTCGGCAACGAGTCGGTGAAGCGAATGTCGTCGGGCTTGGCGAAGGCGCCGATCTCGTGCGCGACGTGGTTGCGCAGCTCGTCCTTGAGCGCGTCGTCCGGCTTGCGTCCGGGCGCGAGGGTCACGAACGCGGAGATCGCTTGCCCTTTCATCGCATCGGGACGGCCGACGACGGCCGCTTCCGCGACTTGCGGGTGGCTCACGAGCGCGCTCTCCACCTCCATCGTGCCGAGGCGATGGCCGGAGACGTTCACGACGTCGTCGATGCGGCCCATCACCCAGAAGTAGCCGTCCTCGTCGCGCCGCGCGCCGTCGCCGGTGAAGTAGATGCCGGGGATCTGACTCCAGTACTGCTGCTGATAGCGCTCGTGGTCGCGATAGACGGTGCGCAGCATGCCGGGCCACGGCTTGCTGATGACGAGGTAGCCGCCCTGGTTCGCGCCGACGGATTTGCCCTCGCGGGTGACGACGTCGGGGACGATGCCGAAGAACGGCCGCGTCGCCGAGCCCGGCTTCGTCGGCGTCGCGCCCGGGAGCGGCGTGATGAGAATGCCGCCGGTCTCCGTCTGCCACCAGGTGTCGACGATCGGGCAGCGGCCGCCGCCGATCACGCGCTGGTACCAGATCCACGCCTCGGGATTGATCGGCTCGCCGACGGTGCCGAGAAGCCGCAGGCTCGAGAGGTCGTGCTTCTTCGGCCACTCGTCGCCCCACTTCGTGAACGTGCGGATCGCGGTCGGCGCCGTGTAGAGGACCGTCACGCCATAGCGCTCGACGATCTCCCAGAAGCGGTCGGGCTGCGGCTGGTTCGGCGCGCCCTCGTACATGAGCGTCGTCGCGCCGTTCGCGAGCGGCCCGTACACGACGTAGCTGTGGCCCGTCACCCAGCCGATGTCGGCCGTGCACCAGAACGTATCCGTGTCCTTGATGTCGAAGACGATCTTCGTGGTGAGATACGCGTGCACGAGGTAGCCGGCGGTCGTGTGGACGACGCCTTTCGGCTTCCCGGTCGTGCCGCTGGTGTACAGAATGAACAGCGGGTGCTCGGAATCGAGCGGCTCGGCGGGACACGTGCGCGGCGCTTCGTGCATGACGTCGTCCCACCAGACGTCGCGGCCCTGGTGCATCGTGACCTCGTTGCCCGTCCGGCGCACGACGACGACCTTCTCGATCGACGGCGTCTGCGTGACCGCCTCGTCGACGGCGGCCTTCAACGGCACGACGGCGCCGCGGCGGAAACCGCCGTCGGCGGTGATGACCACCTTCGCCTCGGCGTCGTTGATGCGATCGCGCAGCGCCTCGGCGCTGAAGCCGCCGAAGACGATCGAGTGCGTCGCGCCGATGCGGGTGCACGCGAGCATCGCGATCGCGAGCTCGGGGATCATCGGCATGTAGAGCGCGACGCGGTCGCCCTTGCGCACGCCGAGCCCCTTCAGCATCGCGGCGCAGCGTGACACCTCGCCGTGCAACGTCTGGTACGTGAGGACGCGGCGGTCGCCGGGTTCGCCCTCCCAGATGATCGCCGCCTTGTTCCGTCGCCACGTCCCGAGGTGTCGATCGAGGCAATTGTAGGAGAGGTTCAGCGCGCCACCGACGAACCATTTCGCGTCGGGCGCCTTCCACTCGAGGACGCGTGTCCACGGCGTGAACCAATGCAGCTCGCGCGCGACGTCGCCCCAGAATTTTTCCGGATCGTCGACGGACTCGCGATACCGACGCTCATACTCGGCGAGACTCTTCACATGCGCGTCGGCCGCGAACGCCGGATCGGGCGGGAAGACGCGCTCTTCCTTCAGTACGGATTCGATGTCGGACGCTGCCATGGATCCTCCGGCTCGGGTCGGGCGACGTGCGGTCGCAGTTCGCCGTAGCGAGCCGCCGATGTCAACCCTCGATCGAGCGCTGCTCCGACTGACGGGGGACTTCTCCGACGAGACCCCCGAGCTGACCGGAACGCCACGCCGTGCGTCGGGACGGTCGTCGTCTGCGAGCATCCGTCTGCACCCGACGTGCGCAAGAGGGTAAGTTTGCGCACCACGGGTGCTGACGGACGCTCGCAGACGACGACCGTCCCGACGCACGACGCCAGCGCTACGGACAACGCGCGGTGCAATCGTCCGCGGTCGTACCCGCGCCGCGGTGGCACTGCTCGCCCGGGTCGACGACGCTATTGCCGCACGTCGTGAGCGTCTCGAGGAACGCCGCGATGTCATCGATGTCGGCGTCGGTCAGCTGAATGCCGCCGATGAACGCGCCGCCGGGCGACGCGTTGAAGGCGGGCGACCCGTAG